>JAABUI010000990.1_pt1 | contig 17823 bp, 17 predicted proteins | sample 5559111 | NCBI WGS metagenome assembly JAABUI01 (sample SAMN10711870, study PRJNA513365) | rock metagenome | isolation source: Antarctica rocks | place: Antarctica: Victoria Land, Buttleship Promontory
TTAGCTTATGTTCTCCTGAGTCATATAGATAGCCGGCTCTTCCCTTCTAGATACTTTCCTTCCTTAGCATTTATATACTCGTTACATTACACCCATATGACTCGCTCTATGCTGGCCCCTAACAGCAGCGATGATGATCATTTGAATGATATTCTCAATGAGCATACTGAATCAATTTCAAGCTGTAATATCATTAAAGAGTCAGATAAAAGAGAAAGAAAATAAAAAAGAAATAAACTCATAAAGTTCTTACATTGAGAACAGTTATAGTATAAAGCGCAGAAAGAAGCGATTTTTGATGCAAAAAGAGCGTTGCACTAGCGCAATGTTTGCTACAGTATATAAAATCTTGCATAAATTCATAATGAGTGTTGAATCAAGTAAGAATTAAAAAAAAAAAAGACTTTCTGTTTCAAATGAAAGATAAGATTAAACAAAGTTTATTTTTTGTAAATGAGCTGAATATTAATTTACTTTTTATGAATCAACAAAGAATTAAATTGCTTTTTGTGAATAAATGAGAAAATGAGTTACTTCTTACAAGCAAATTGAGAACTGAATTACTTCTTGTGAGCAAACTGAAAACTAAGTTACATTTTTTAAATGAATTGAGAGCTAAATTACTTCTTACAAGTGAATTGAATGCTGAATTACTTCTTGTAAATGATTTATAAACTAAATTGCTTCTTATGAATAATCTGTAAATTGAATTACTTCTTGTAAATGATTCATGAATTGAGTTGTTTCTTATGAGTGAATTGAGAGCAAGACTGAAGAAAAGTTACTTTGTTAACTTTGAATAAGAAATTTTCTTCTTGTTAATTAAAATCATAGATTTTGATGAGAAATTAACAACAATGATTAAGATAGAAAAAGAAAGATAAGATGAAAGTATTGTGTTCAAAATTGACATCAATGACGTGATGATAAAGTCATGATAAATTCATGATGATGAGATATTGACTTAATTCAATGACATAAAAGAATAGTTTTTTGATGTATTCATTAAAAATCATTGTAATTTCAATGACATGAATAATGTCATTGATTAAAGTGACTTGATCATCAAATTCTTGAAGTCTGCAAGAATGAATTAATTAATGTAAGAGAAAATGATGTTGTTGCATGAAGAATTTATTCATAAAGACATAAGTAAAAATGAAAACTTTAAATTGAGCTTGATGTAAAATATAAAATACTATCATGTGATTATTCTTGAATATCAAATTGAATTTAAAGAGTTTCAAGATAAATGTAGCAGAAAACTTTTTATATGATTGAAGTGAGAGTGAAAAGATTGAAACTAGTAAACAAGATGATATATATACAGATTTTTAAACATGATTTAACTCAGAAATTAAACTTTTCTTGCAAACAGTGAGACTTCTTCATTTATATTGATGATGTCATTATTGTAAATATTCATGATATGCAGAGTGAAAAATCTCTTATTTGAGCATTCTTTAACAATTTTGCTCAAATGTTGCAATTTGCAGTAGTAATATAACTTTCACTTATTGCAAAATTTCTTAATCTTAAAAATGATTAAAATCTTATCTTGAATAATAATAATAATGAAGCTTAAGTTCATTAATTCATCGAGAAATGAAAGAGAAAAAGATGAAAATATTGTTAAAATGATAGTCACAGAAATGATGATCTTTGAACTTAAAAAATTATTAATTGATGCAGAGACATTCTTGATTTTGATGAACAAAATGATAATAAAGATGAAGTGAGATTAATGATGTTTAAACTGCTGAAACTCTTCATTAATGTTAGAGAATGCTTGAACTCATTGATGAAAAATGAATGATTAAATTTCATTGAAATTTCATCAGAAGAAAATGATGATTTAAGTGAAATAATTGACATTATGTTTCAGACAGTTAATCAATGAAAAATCTTTCATTAAAGAATGTTCTTTCTTTTAATAAAAGAAATTGTAATAATCAACAAAGTTATTCATGTTTTACTTCAAAGTTTCATGAAAATATAAATGAACATCTTTTGTTTTGAAAAAATTGTTACAGCAATGATGTAACTTATATCATTAATCTGCAAAGATGAAAATGATACAAAGATCATTGACTTGATATTGATTTATTAAATGATGAGTTTTTTTATCTATAATGAATCATGACTTGATGTAAATGATCTTGACTTGATGAGAGAAATAATGATCATCATTTATGTTCATGCGCTGTATCAGACTCTGCTTTCATGCATTCAATTGATCTTTGTTCTTTTTATATTCAAATATGTTAAGAAGCTTCTTGAATTTAAAAGTAATGAAGACAGTGACAGAATTTGCAAAAAAGTGAATGACAAGAAAAGATTAATTGTTCAAGATTTGTACAATGATTTAAGTTATCATCACAAAAGACTAAGAATTTCACTTTATATAAATTGAAGAATTGAAAATAATGAATGAAAATGAAATGATAACATCATGTTGTTGAACTTGATTTTGAAGCTTTTGCATTACGCGAAAGATCTTAACTGAATTTTCAATCACACTTTAAGTGAACTGTTCAACAGCATGCTCATCATTAATTGAAAGATTGTAAAATGACTTCATTTGAGTGAAAGAATAACTAAATGAGATTTCAATGTATGAAAATGTTGTAGAAAGTGTAAATCTTTCATAATGTTAAAGACTGAGCTAAACTAGAAATACTATCAATATAAAAGAATAATATTATTATTACTACTTAAGCTGATCATGATCAACTTAAGTGACTTGATAAAATCTAAATACAAAACAATACATTAAATAATGTACAAGATGAAAGACAAAGAATGAAAGAAAAGAATAAGAATTTGACATTTATATACATGAATTGAGCAGAATCAAGACTAAACAATAGTTTTATAACTTAAGATTGCAAAGATTTGCACATATGACTGAAATGATTGAAACAGAATTGCTAAGACTAAATTAAGATGATGATGATTAAGTTGATGATTTGATTCATTGAACTGTAAAACAAATTTAATAAATCTAAAATCTTAACAATTTATAACTAATTTTAATTATTACATAATTAACTTAAGCAAGTTGATTGTGAATTAATTAAAATAAGTTCTGATCTATACTTTAAACTTAAATGATGATCTGACATCATGACATTTAATCAATTTCTTCAAAGTAAGTTTTTCATATTTATTCATTTAATATCTTGTTAAATAAATCACAAGCTTTTACATTTAAATCTCATTGAGTTTAAAGATTATTTAAATCTGCTAGAAAAAATTTTGAATTTTGTTCAACTCAATGTTGTAACTGATTTACATTTTTTATATTTCAGAAAGTAGAAACTTTCAAGAAATCATTAAGAATCTGAGAATGAAACAAAGATTGATGATGTTTTCATATGAAGTCAATTTTAAGATATTTCAATATGCAAGATGATAGTTCAGAATAAATGATTAAATTTGAAGTGATAAAAGAATAAAGACTTTAGTAATTTTTAAAGAAATTTTTCATAAATGATTAAGTTATAATAAAGAATTAATGATTGAGCGAAGAGTGATGCTTAACAGTATGTGATGAAATCACTGTTTTAATGTTTTAATCTTTAAAAAAGAATATTGTTGATTTGAAAGAATTTTTTGATGATTTTTAAACAATCAATGAAGATTCTTTATCATTGATTTTATTAATTGATGTAAACTGATGCTATTAACTGTGTAATAAATTCTTTAACAATCATATAATTGTATATTTTCATTGATTTTATTGATTTCTTGATGTTATTTTATCTTTCAATGTCATTGATCATTAAATACACAAATTTCTTTATACTCATTTCATTGTCAATCAAGTGAATTTAAATGAATATAGAAATCAATATCATGTGATTAATGAATTTTTAAAGTAATGTTGAGATCATGTTTAAAAACTAATCAGAAAGTGTGCATGATTAATATGTTTAATCAATAAAGATAATTATGATAATAATAATAATAAATTCATACATTCTTGTGACATTGATTAGATCAACTTATGAGAAACTTTATGCTATTTAGATTGAGTGAGCAAAACTCTCTGAGATAGAAAATCATTCACAGTTTATATGATTACTTCACGCAGTTGAAACAGTGAGTTTTGAAACTATGTATCAAATTTGTTCACATTGATTGCATGTTAAAGAATGAATGTTCTAGTCACTTTAAATTGCTTCAAGAGCTTCATTTTCATCATCATCTTTGCTATTGCTCTGAGATTCTTCGTGATGACAATGATTATTCAATAGTTCAAGAAGTCAGCATTTGATAACATTCTTGATTGCAGATGCAATCAGTTCAGACAATGCATGAATACATACTTCATCATTTGATGACTTTATTTGCAGTTACATCGCAAGCTATTCATGTCTGAAACGTTTTTAAAGTGCAGATAAACATTCAGATCTATGCGTTCAATTCTGATGTACATTACAAGAATGCTTTCTGCTTTCTGAAAATCATTACGCATCTTTATCATTTTATTGCTCAAATGCAATCTTTGTGCTAAGATTGTGTTGATGTTTGCAACGCGTTCTTTGTACTTTTCTCATCATTGATTTCATTGATCTTTGTGATACTATGCTATTGTGATGCTATCACTTATCAAAGTTGTTGCAGAAAGAGATAATCATTTGCATCTCATTTATATTCTTGTGTTTTCTTGAATTGAAATGTTCAGAAGCATTACTTTCTTGATGATGAGTAAGTAAGAAATGATGTGATTAACTTTCATCAAATGAGCATGTATTAATTCACATGCTTGTCTGATTTCTTGCATTCAATCATTAATCTATTGAAAATATGTTGTATATATTGCATGTAACATACATAGAGTACAATCTTTATGCTGATTTTTCTCTTAAACTTAAAAAATTACTCAGAAAGAATTTCTTATGACAGATTCATAATTTAAGAAGAATGAAATCTTTCATTACTCAAATTTCAACAGTTTACTTCTTAAGCATAAATTGCAGATGTTTTATCTGTGATATACATGCATATTACAATCAATTTCTTCTTTAATTACATCAACATGCGCTACTGTTTTCTTAAGCTATACAGATGATATCTTCAACTAGAAATTGATTTTATCATCAAGACATTCAAGAATCAGAGTTCAATAAAGAAATGAGATTCTTGAGATCAACAATCATCATCATTGTATATCATGTTTCACAAATGCTTGCTTCGCTTGTAAAACATGCAACTCATTTATTTTACATTATCTGTAAAGATCTTTCTTATGCAGATCAATCATGTTTTGCAAAAATGTTCATATGCTACACTTTTAATCAGACAGCATAGTTCGATCATTCTTTATTAACTTGCTTATGTTTCTCTTCTTTTAACAAAGTTTTCTCATCAGCATATCATTTACATATAGAATGTCTGTATTTGAATGTCTGTTAAATGATATTAACAAGATTCTCAAGTTTGCTTATGTTGAACTTAACGAAACTCATAAATTGCTTATGTCATAGTAACAGATATGTAGTCTTAAAAAGATTTATATGTAGTTAACATGTAAATTTAAAGAATGTTCATGATTTAAGTTCTTTTTGCTAATCATTTTCAACAAATCAAATGCAAGAGTGTTCTGTCTCAGTTTTTATCATCATGATGACAAGATGCTGAATTGAATGATTTTCATAAGCGATTTTTCTTGTAGTTTTGCGTTCTATTTGACTTTCTCATCTGCATGCAAATTGCTTTATAGCATGTGCATTGAGATTATTAAAGTCTGCATGATTGCAAAAACTTTGCAGATGATCAATGCACAACACTTCATCATCATACAGCATCTGAATATCATTCAAACTTTTGATAATCTTTAAACTTTATTGTAGCTAAACAGTAAATTTGTAGTCAGCATCACATATAAATGAGTTTCATCACTGATCAAGATAATTATGATTAAAACTTTAAAAAATACAGAAGAAAAAATATATAAAAGATAAGAAGAATATGCTTTATATAATAGTTACTCAGATTCAACGCTAGTTTCAAAGAAAATGTGTTAAAACATAAGAAAGATGTTGATTTAAAAGATGTTTATGATACAAAGAAATGTGTTTATCATAGACATCTGTTAATTACTTGTAACACAAAGAAGTATATTTGTTTAAATGATAATAAAAGTTGATTAAAAAATGTTTAAAAAAGAAAAAAGATGCTGAATTATATTTAAATCAAATTTGAATTAAATTTAAATCAAATCTTGATTAAATCTTGACTAGTTTTAATCAATATACAATTAACTTGCTAATATTAATTATATAATGATTAGAATTAAATTTTTAATCTTATTCAATTTTGATGCATTCATAATAAAAAGCATATAAAAAATGAAAGAAATAAATGATTAAATAATTAGTTAAATAATTAATTTATTAATTTATTGAATTTAAATTATACTTTTACTACATGAAGAATGAGATTGTTTTGATGAAGAATAATGAATGATAGCATTTAAGAATAATTGCTTAAGCATTAATAATAAATTATTTTCTTGTTATTTTCTTTTTATTTTCTTTCTAATTTTTTTTTTTATAATAATAAAAATTGATAATGAAATTCATTTATACATGATGTCAGCTATGAATCTTTTGATTATATTCTGTGTTCAAATAGAAGTCAGAAAAGTCAAGAAATCTCAGTTAAATGCAGTTTAAATGATGTTAGAACGTTGTGTAATTATGAAGATTATTATGCAGAGTTTTCATTTACATGACAACATTTCTTCTAACAGTCACAATCAATCTATGAAGAAGATTAATGACATGTCAATGTCAGTAAGAAATGAAAAGATATTACTAGTAAAATAGTCAATTCAGATGAAGAGTTTGAGAGTCATGATTACAAGTGATCGAAAGATTTGCAACTCATTGACTGCATTGATATTGAAACATCTTCATCATATCAACAGTGTCATCAAGTAATTGATGAAAAGATATCAGATAAAATAAATGAATCAAATGATAAATCTTGAGTTTATGACTACATGTGCTTGAAGAAGTAGTGACTCATCAATCACGCTGATATATTAAGAAAGCTTGAACTCATCTTCTTTACTTGATGTCAAGTCATACATCTATTTATGTGAAAAATCAAGAATGCATGAGAATGATCAGAATTCATCTCTACTATTGATCAGTTAAGCATTAAATGATTGCAATTGCATGTCTATATTAACAATTTATTCAACGTTTACGTGACATAAGTTAAATCAAGAAAAGAAAAGAATTATTTAATACAATCATACTTTATCTTCTCATAATGCACATCTCTCTTTCATCACACATTTCTCTGCTCAATAAATGATAATCATTAAGCAAGAGAACACAGTTTCTGTGTTACAATCATGAACATCACGAGTGCAAAGAAACATCTTTCATCTTCAAATCAAGAATTAAATCAAAACATCATTGTATAAAATATCATCAATGAAGAGCAGAGCAAAAATGATGTGTTACAATGAACAGCACAGACATTCATAAAAGTTTACTTGAGCATCACATGCTGAATAAAAGCTATAGATTCATTATTTGATACATAGTCTTAAAACTCATTGTTTTGATGACGTGAAATCATCATGTAGTCAATGAGTGATTTTCTTTCTCAGAGAATTTTGTTCATTTAATATACATAGCATAGTTTTTCTCATGAATTGAATTTAAATCAATGTCACAAAAGCATATGAATTACAATCTACAATTTATAATAATGAAGAAATAATCATGAATTAAATGAAAGATGAATATTATAAAATTGTTCATAATATTTTTATAAGCAGTTAGTAAAAGATAAAAATTAAAGTCTGAGTCAATAATTAAAGAGTTGAAAGCATTTTTTGAATGTACATATAAATGTCTTTTCAACTTGTAAATAAAGATTATTCATACATATATGTTTTACAGTATCTTTCTACTAGTATGATTATTGCATATGTTCATTATTTACTTTCTTTGTTGCTTTTACAACTTTTTATATCACATTTGTATTTTATCTTTTAACAATATTTGTATATATATATATCTTGATGATTAGTTATTTTCACTTCAATTGAAGTTAACTTAATGCTAAAGATATTTATTCTTTCTTTTACTTCTTTCTTCATTCATATGTTTTATTTACTAAATAGTTCAATCAATATATTTACATGTTTATCTGCTTTTATGTTCTTGTATATTAAAATGTGATCTATGCTCGCTCAATCTTGACAAGTCAACATTGATAAAATGTTCAACAGTTAACTTTTTACTCGATGACAGAATTTGAAAAAGTCAACTTAATTCAATTAATAATCAGTTAACAATTGACTAATCAGTTAAATTTCAGCTAAATTTGACTAACTCAGTTAATTCAGCTAATTCAGTTAAAATATTTATCTACATGCTCATTTATTTACATGCTCATCATTCTACTCATCATTCTACATGCTTATCACTCTACTCGCTCATCTACTTGCTCATTTACTCGCTCATTTACTCACTCATTTACTCGCTCATTTACTTGCTCATTTACTCACTTATCTACTCGCTCATTTACTCGCTCATTTACTCGCTCATCTACTCGCTCATTTACTCGCTTATTTACTCGCTTATTTACTCGCTCATCTACTCGCTCACTCAAATTTTCTATCAAATTCTTTATTGAATTTTCTATTGAATTCTCTATCAAATTTTCTATCAGACGCTTTATCAAATGCTCTACATGCTTCAAATTATGAACGCATAACATGAGTCAAACAGTGCTTCAAACAATGCTTTCTACATGACTTGAAAACAGTACTGTTATTCTCGTGATTAGTAATCTTTACTTTCAGTCAAAGATCGACGCTAGAAAATTCAGAAGATTCAGAGTTTTTACTTCTTCTTACTTCTTTCTTTCATAGTTTCTACTTTTCATTTCGTACGAAATAATGCTAATTAACTCAATAGAATGGACTCTTCATGACTTGATATCAAACTTTCGATCAAACACTCTATCAAATTTTCTACATGCTACAAAATACGCGTTGAACGAATGCATAACATGCATCAAACAGTGCTTTAAACAATACTTTTTACTGATCTTTCTACTGAGCTATTGATTGAGCTTTTTACTGATCTTTCTACTGAGCTATCGACTGAACTTTCTACTGATCTTTCTACTGATCTTTCTACTGAACTATTGATCAAGCTTTCTACTGATCTTTCTACTGATCTTTCTACTGAGCTATCAATCGAGCTTTCTACTGATCTTTCTACTGATTTTTCTACTGAGTTATCGACTGAGCTTTCTACTGAGCTTTTTATCAAACACTCTATCAAACATTCTACATGCTTCAAAATACACGTCAATTGAACGCATAACATGAGTCAAACAGTGCTTCAAACAATGCTTTCTACATGACTTTCTACATGACTTTCTACATAACTTTCTATCAAGCTTCAAATTACTTCACATTCAAGAATCAAATTTGTTTTCTATCGAGCATCAAATATGATTTTATCATACACTTTACATGACTTTCTATTGAACATTCTACATGACTCTCTATCAAACATTCTACATGATTCTCTATTGAACATTCTACATGACTCTTTATCATCGATCATTTGACGAAATCAGCTAAAACTGATTACAAGCTCATCAAGCTAGCATCAGTCAAAAATATCTGTTTAGTCGAGCTTCTAGCTCACAAGCTTTAATAATCACTCATCAACAACTAATAGCTAGCTACAATCACTTGTAGCTCTTGATAACAGTCATTTGCTTTTTATGCTCAAATAATACAATACGTAATGTGTATCATCTGATCAGTGTTCACATTCAGCACTCATTATTATCAGTATGTGAAATTTGTAATCTGTGCATGTTTCTTGACAAATATTTATCACGTCTTAGGGTTAAGATAGATAAATTGAGATATTTTACTCAGATTTATCTCGTTGTCACATTGAAACATCATGTTGTGCACTGCTCAAAAGTTTTAGTTTCTTGAAAACAAGCTTGTGTATTTCATAATGTCTTGTACAATTCTTCATTCTTGCAAGCACGTTGTATAAGTTACTCACAATCAATAGAATTAAAAGCATCAAAGTAACTTACAATTATGTTCATTGTTTATATACAAAATATTCTACTACTATCACTTGAATTCTATATAATCACTTTTACTTTCTCGTTGAATATCAACATTGATGTTCAATTTCTTCTCTACTCTCTTCAGAAAAATCTGATACTCGTTTTCAAACATTAGTACACATTCACTTTCATTTGCTCTTCGATAATACAAAGTCTTAGTGTTTATCTTCAGCTGCTTATGAAAGTTGTTGAATGATCAAGCGTAGCTCATCTTTCGACTATCTTTCATCTTTGATGTTCATAATTGATATGTATCTCTGACTTCATCGAACGAAATCTGATCAGATTCGACTTCAGTTGTGTCTTTGAGTTCTTCAGACATTTATCTTGCATTAGTTATTGCTCATTTCTATAGCTGAAAAATGAACGCTCACATCTGAATCATTCTTCTGATCTTGATTCTGTTCATCATTCAATATTTCTTGAAGTGTTTCATGTTCATCGCTATTCATTGATTCTGATTGATTTGTTGTATTCTTTGTCTTTTCTGCTGCGATTTCTGTGTTGTTTGACTTTTCGAGCTGCGATGTTCGATTTCTTATGAGACTAGAGATCTCATTCATAGAATACATCAACAAGTACTTTGAATCAGTGAGAGAAGAGAAAGAACATTCTCTGATAATTTTTCAAGATGCATTAATAGTCAGTAAATCATTTATCTGATTGCAATTGAAATTATACGTCGCAGAGATGCTGTTGAATACGTCGTTTTCATGATATTCAACATGACTTATGATGCATTCATGCAGCATGCTCAATATCAAATTTCTTCAAGTCTCAATTTGCTTTCATCAGCTCTTGATCATTCACTTATGTGTTACTGTTGCATGTTAATCAATCATTGTTCAATCATTTTAAAGATAAAGCATAAGAGAACATTGACAGTTGAAATGTTATACTCTCTACTGCAGTCTCTTTTCATTTCTCGATCTTCTTCTGATCACTTGTTTATTCGCTGATGACATGTTGAATCGCGATTGCTATGAGTATCATGATTTCGTCTTTCAGCTCAGCAAACATGATTCTCGTGTTTGATAGTTGATCAAGACTACGATCTTCTTGATTGAAAAATGAGACAGCAGTGATCTTCACGATCATCAAGACTAGAAAACGACATTCTTCAGACTAAGTACATGTCAGTCAATGCATCACGTCTGTGAAAATGTTTATCTTTTCAATATCAGAGCTGATGAAATTATCATTAATTAACAATCTGACAACATAGTTTGATGTATTGACTTTCTTGTAAAAGACATAATGATTCTTCACTACATTTTGAATCTGAAACATTATTTATACTTAATATTGTTTGATAAAATCATATAATTGTGTCTGTCAATCTATTGATGATATGACAAGATTTGAGTTGCACATTATCTTTTGAGCTTCGTTTATTGTTGATCTTTTCACGACAAAGTAGTTCGTTCGTGATCTGTGTTTTAATTGATGTGCGCGATCTCTGTTTCAGAGATTGCACATGAGATTACTTAAGAGAATTCATTGCAGCTCTGATCATGACGTTATGCTCTTCTCTACTTGACACGTCATAATCATTGTCAGTAGAATGAGTTCTATGTATCTAAACACATTGACATGAGCTGCAGCAAAGACTGTTCTCAATCATCATCTGAATTCAGCTCAAAGAATTTTTCTAAAGTTATTATCTGAATCATCAATCTGTGCTGCGTTGTATCATGAACTCAATGCGAAAGAACTTGACGAAAATTCTGTTGATCTTTGAGACTTTGAGATTCGCTCATTGAGCTGAAAAGATGACGAGATTGATAACGACGAGTGAAAATGCTGTTTACGCTGATGCATCTTTTTCTTTGACAAGATGTTCTTGAAAAATCGAATGATTCTAGTGAACTATGTTGAGATCATATTAGCTGAGAATATACATGATGATATTGACATTGATTTTGTTTTCTTTTGCAGTCGTTTTGCAGATCACTGTTTTTGAGATGATAAATCATCATTCAAGCTGTTCAACATGTCAAGAAACTCACGTTCTTGTCTTTTAAATCTGAGTTCAGATTCTTTCAATGATATGTCGAGATTGTTGTTTACTTTCTCAACTCTTCTTTTAACACTTTGTTAATAGATGAATTAAACATGATTATTGAGTCAGTTAACTGCATGTTAATAATTCATAATACATGCTACGCATCTGATTATTAATCGCAGTGTTCAAGTTCTTCTTGTTCTTATTACTTGTCATGACAGTTCACTTAGAAGATGATGCAAAATAATGATTGATACATGATGATTTGATGAATGCAATTGAGTTCTGAGATAAAAGAAAAAAAGAGTGAAGAAGAAAAAGACACGACACGTACTTGAAGATATGCGATCTCTGAAAGCGTGTAACTCTGTTGTTGTTGACACTACTATGTTCAATTATTGACTGAAAACAAATAAATTAACATCTTAGTGTTCATTTACTCTGTCAGATTCATGTTCTAACTTCGTTGCATCAAGATTGTGATAATGTTTTCATGACTTACTCAAAAGTGTAAATAGATTTGAAAATTTGCAATAATTTATCATTGCACATGTAAACTGAGAATGCGAACTGCGAATCTTATTGCTGAAGAACTCTGAGCTCAAGCTGACTATCAAAGATAAATTTAAAAAGAAATTTGATAAATTATCTTCGCACATTATGCAAAGTGAGAAAGCAAATTACGAATATTATTGCTGAAGAACTCTGATTATCAGAGATAAATTTCAAGTGATTTACGATAAATTTATCTTTGCATGTGCAAACTGAGAATGTGAACTGCACATTTTATTGCTGAAGAACTTTGATTACTCAAAATAAATTTCAAGAAATTTATGATAATTTATCTTCGCATGTGCAAACTGAAAACGCGAACTGTGCATTTTATTGCTGAAGAACTGTGAGTCTCACTCATCACATGATCGAAACTCAATGTACATGATGTTGCAGTTAGATTTAAACATGCAGTTTGCTTTTTGTCATGCTTGATGACTTCATAGACGAGAATGATGAACGAAAATGTACAAGAAGAATCATGATATCTTTCATTGAGTTCATTTTCATCGTATCATGCTTGACGAAGCTCAGATCATTAAGAATCATCTGTTTCAGAACTCTATAGTCTGCAAAGATCTGATGAAAAAGCATCGTTGAATGATTAGAATTAAATAGAAGAATTCTTCTCATTCTTCAAGTTTCTTTGCATTTCACATACAGAAACTGTTGAGATGTTCAAGAAGAATTTCATCGATTCAAGTAAAATACAGAATAAGATGAATAATGTCATCTATGTGAATGAAGTTGAATCAGCTAAGCTGAGTGCATGCATGCGTGTGTGCATGCAGTGTGCAAACAACGTGTTTGTTGCTGATCAAGAAGTACTAGAGAGCGAGAAAAGAAGAAAAGCGAAAAGAGAATAGCGATGTGAAAGAAACGATGTGTCAAAAGAAGAAAAAAAGAAAAAAAAAAGCTTAGATTCATAAAATCACAATCAACATCTCTTTCACTCTCAACTCACAATCTCTCATCGTTGATGCTCTCTCATTAACATTCTCATTCTTCTCACTTTCATTCATCAGAATAAATGACTTCTTATTCTCTTCAATGCTCATTGACTCAAACAGTTGCATCAACTTCATCAAGCTCAACTGATTCAGCATCTTGATGTCATCAATGATGTTATCAATGATCTCATTCTTGCTGTTCTGCAGCATTTGCAGTTTCTCGTTGATGCTGTTCTTGATGACGAGACGAGTGATGAAGATTTTGAAGAATTGATCGATGCAAAAGATGTGATAGAAAACTTGTTGTTTCACGCTGCTGTTTCATCACAGATCGACGCAGATGACATGCAAGATCATGATGAGATGAAGCTTGATATCATTGCATTTGAGAGAGATGATCATGATTTTCGTGATTGAATCATCACGAAATGTGATGATGACGTGATCGCGAGCTTTCTGACTCATTTTGTCGTGATAATTGACAAAGACTCAGTCACGCTGTTGAAAGAAATGATTTAGCACTTTCATGCTGTTTTGCAATTAGCTTGTTCTCAAGTCAAAAAACTCATGACACGATGAGAGTTTACAGCATGTGAAACTGAGTGAAGATGATGATCTTCTTGTTCAACTTCTTCATTAATCACAGCTCAATTTGCATCTGCATCATTGTTGTTTTCAAAAACGAAAGAATCGAGTCGTTGAAATTGATTCATTTGAGATTTTGTTCAAAATCTTTGCGAGTGCGTGAGAAAGTTCTTTCACTGTCTTCAACATTCATTTGCAATTCTTTTAACTCGTTGCATGATTGAGACTCAATGTAAATGCTGTTGCAATCTAAACATGCAGTTTGCTCTTCATCGCACTTAACGACTTTGTAGACGAGAGTGTTAAGACACTCTTTGCAGTAAACATGAAAACAGCTGATTACTCAGAATTCATCTGAAGAATCATGACATTTGTGACAGAGACTTCTATTCTTGAAATCATCATTAATATTCAAATTCGATTCTCAGTTTATCATTAAATACACTTTCACACTTGTAGTTCTGTTCTTGAGTTCTGCTTGCATCTTTCTATACTTTGCAACAATGAGACAGTTCACATCTTGCACTTCATGAGAAGATAGCTTCATACACAGCATGTTGAATCAATTCATGAATGATAATTGTTGAATCATGAGTACAGTGAGAAGTTTATCAAATCTTTTGATAATTTTCTGTAGATCATCGTTCATCTTAACACTCTGCTTGCATTTTAAAGCATTGAAGATCGATCTACTCATGATTGCATCAATTTATCTAAGCTCTTTAACATTGATAGAAATCTCGTTTCATCAATGAAATTGCTCGTGATCTTCATTTGAAGAAGTAATCGTGCTTGAACGAAAAGTCTGTAGAGCAGACGTTGCAAATGACAATCTCATCACTGAAAATCTTAACAAAGACTGAGCAATGTCTATTGAGAGATCTTTTGATGATCGAATGTCTCTTTCATGAGTGTCAATCACTTCTTCTTTGCGAAATCTTCGTTGCTAGAGAGCAAGTTTTCGCTGACGATGTATCAAAGACTTTGCTTTAAAACTGAAATGTTGCAAATATTGTTAATTCAAAAAGTAATAAAACTTTCGCTCATTGATCATGAAATCTTCTTCATGAGCTTGTATAGCACAGACATAATCTTTGTTGTTAATGAAATTAGAGCATCAACGCGTACTTTCAGTTATTCTTTTACTCTTCTTGAATTTTCATTCTTGAGTTCTGCATGCGTGTAGTCTTTCTCAATTTAGTTATTGCATCTCTTTTCAAAATCTTTTATGATCACAGTTTGCAACATTTGATTAATGATTCAAGTGTATTCTCAGATGTTGAAGTAGCGAAGATTGATTTTACTACTTTCAAAGTCAATGAATGAATTAATATAGTTTTTACAATTTTCTAGTTACTGATCTGAAGAGAGTTGATTGATGATGAACTGAAAGCGACAGCAGCTCTTTGCTGTCATCTCTATCAGCGCAGTCTATCAGCATCGCTCATTTTCAATCTCAATTCGTCTCATATCTTCACTGTCGTAAAGAATTCTATTCTTCATCACGTTGTAAATTTTCTTCTCAATCAATAATCTTTTGTACTCTTCAAATTGCATGTTCAGCAGATTGATCTTTTCTTGTCTTTTATTCATAGTTAAGTGAATAGAACTCATCAATGATGTTTGATTATCTGATTTCTTCATTGTCAGCAATGTTATAACATTTCACAACATCAATGATAGTTGATCAGCATTGTCATCTTTAATCTCTTCTTGCAACTTTCTTTGACACTGAATGTTTTCATGTATTCATTCTCGATGTTGTGCTCTTCGTCTTTCGTTGTTGTTCAGTCACTGAGTCATGATCATCAATGTCTTGTGCAATCAATTCTGTGATATGCTTTCAATCTCTTTGTCGAAGATGATGATAATCTTTGCAATCATCGTTCGAAGCTTTTTCTTTGTCAACTCACTATCAAGTTTTATGTCATATATCTTCAAAGATATCATCTTCTTCTTCATTGTCATTACAATCTCACTTCATTTATCATCATTGATCATTAAGTCTTTTTGCATCATCTTTCTGATTCAGTTATGTTGTTGCAATTCATTATAAAAGATCATTGAAGATCTCATACTGAACATGTTGATTTTTCTTATGTAACAGAATCGCAATGAATCTTGAAGAGCATCAAAGACTTAGAAGAAACACGAATGTGATACAGATGCAATGTTGTCTATGCAACGAAGAATGCGCAGAAATGAGATGCTGTTATTTCGATTTCAAGACAGACTAATGATTTCTATTACACTTGAATTTTATGATTATCACAAAGTATGATCACGAAAGCTGTGTTGATAGTTGAAAGACTTGATGATAATAATTTGATGAATACAAAGAGATGTAGCTTTAGTTGTGTTACAGTCACGTCGTAAGTCTTACGTGAGTTTAATTCTAATGATTTCTAGAATATTTAGAAAACACATTGCTAATGTAAAAACAAAGTAAGAAATGATAAATTATTATTTGACAAGATAAATCATCTGAATAATCAGAGTAAAAAATGATAAATTGTCATATTTCTACGACAGTGAAAATATACACATGATGTTATTTTTCTTGCATTTTCAATATTTTCAAAACACAGCATCTTATTACTTATGTCATCATGTTTATGCTTCTACTGTCAACGATTACTTCTTTTGACTGAAATAATTAACAACGACTCGTTGATAACAGTTAACAGACTATGAAGCAAAAGCACTAAACTAAAGTCTCTTACACAGTCTTTACTATCTGATTATTCTTTCTCATCTTCTCATCACTCATTTCTTTCACTCTACTATCATCATATGTATCATTTTGAAAGATCTGATGTCACATCTGATGATCTTTAATAAATCTCTCAACATCAAATTTTAAAGTATAAAATTAATATGCTCACATCTTTTTCGCGATTTGAACATATCTACTGATTCAAAAAAAAGTCTGTTGTTTCATTCAAATCATATAGTTGAGCTTCATCAATATCACTTGAAACGCACGATAAAGAGTGTAATCTATTTCTAGAACTTCAGTAGTTTTAATCAGAATATCGAGATTAGAATCATTTTCTTTCATGTCTTGAAAACTATCAATCAAGCTCTGTTGATTTTCAAGACTTAGATCGCTATGAAAGAATGCAACGTTCATTTCATGAATCTTGATAAGATACTAACTCGCTGTTAGTAAAGAAACAGATATACTTGACATTCAACGAGTTGAAAACATCATGCATGATGCAAAACATAGAAATTATGATTGAGAGAATTCAAGTAGATGTATCAATCAGATGATCTTCGCTATGATCGAAGAGAAGAACATTATCAGAATTCTCTTTCTCTGATCGTCTTCAATGACTATAGATTTGTTCAATATCTTCATGACTTGCTGTAACTTGCTGCTTGATTCGTACAGTTTCTTGATATTATCATCGTAGAAACAGTTATTGATGACTGTCAATCATTTATTATGAACAAGTTCAGTTCTGTTAGGGGCCAGCATAGAGCGAGTCATATGGGTGTAATGTAACGAGTATATAAATGCTAAGGAAGGAAAGTATCTAGAAGGGAAGAGCCGGCTATCTATATGACTCAGGAGAACATAAGCTA
>JAABUI010000994.1_pt1 | contig 17808 bp, 18 predicted proteins | sample 5559111 | NCBI WGS metagenome assembly JAABUI01 (sample SAMN10711870, study PRJNA513365) | rock metagenome | isolation source: Antarctica rocks | place: Antarctica: Victoria Land, Buttleship Promontory
CATGTTCTCCGACTCCTGCGGAGTGTCCTCGATCGCATCCCAGACGCTGTCGAAATGCTCGCTGCTCATGACTGCTCTCCTGTCCTGTCCGCAATCTCGGCGACGACCTGTTGGTACCGCTTCCCGGCGAGGTTGAGGTCTGCCTTGGCCGTCTGCTGCGTTCGTTTTTGGAAGCAATGCAGCACGTAGACGCGATCGGCAAGCTTCGCCACGTAGATGACCCGGAAGGCGCCGCCTTGCTCTCGTACCCGAATCTCCCGAACTCCGCTGCCCACGGTCGCCATCGGCTTCCAGTCGCTCGGGTCAAACCCGTGCTGCACCCGATCGAGCTGATAGCCGCACTCACGTCGCGCACCGATGGGGAACTCCCGGAGGTCATCGAGAGAGTTGCCAACGAACTCGATCGGCTTCACAACAGTACTATACAAGTTTCGATATGCCCACGAATTCGCGGTACCACACCAAGCGTCACCCGCACAGGGATCCCTGGGTCAGTTGAGGATCCTTGACCGGTCAGAGGTTGACACGCCTCCGGCGTTGGGCGTGTGGTGGGAGGCATGTTTGATCTTGAGGCGTTCCGCGCGGAAGCCGACTCAGTTCTCGCGGCGCTTGCGTCGTGGGCGCGTAATCGCGAGGACGTCGAGAGCATCATCCTCGTCGGTTCCTACGCGCGCGGTGCGGAGCGAGTCGATAGCGACATCGACGTCGTACTGCTGGTCTCTGATGTGGCACTGCTGCTGGCCGACGATGCTTGGCTGGACACTCTCGTTCCAGGTGCGGCTGAGATCCGTCGGGAGGCGTGGGGACCGGTGACCGAACGCCGAATGCTACTGCCGTCAGGGCTGATCGTGGAATTCGGTATCACGACGGCAGCCTGGGCCGCAGTACCGTTGGACGCTGGTACGGCGCGTGTCCTCGGCGATGGCGCGAGGGTGGTGTACGACCCTCGCGATGTCGCCGCAACTGCTCTCGACGCCATCAGTGTCGCGGGCAGGTAGACCCGCGCGGCAATCGAGACCCGGGGTCTCATAGCCTGTGACCGGACTGGGCTGCGTCCAGCAGCCTTCCCGGTCAGCGATCCCCAAACGACGATCGCGCGATCTCGGCCGTGGCAGTAACGGAGGGTCGCGACGGTCGCCGGTAGACGGTCGCCAAGCGGGAGAACTGCGCACCTTGGTGACCGCGGTCGCGCCAGGCCTGATCGCGCTGCCAGGCGTCGGCACCCAGGTCGCCGGATAATTCCTGACCACCGTCGGCGACAACCCCCACCGACTACATTCCGAGGCGGCGTTCGCCCACCTGTGCGGAGTTGCCCCCATCCCCGCCAGCAGCGGCAGAACCCGACGACACCGACTCAATCGCGGCGGCGACCGAGCCGCCAACAACGCGCTCTACGTCGTCGTCCTCGGCCGTCTACGCTACGACCCCCGCACCAAGGCCTACGCCGCCCGACGCACCACCGAAGGGCTGTCCAAACCCGAGATCATCCGCTGCCTCAAACGCTACGTCGCCCGCGAAATCTACAACGCTCTCCAGACCATCAACCCGCCGAAAACCAGCACCCGACGCTGCTTGACAATCCATAGGAGCATCGAACCTCGAATGGGACGTGCCAGAGTCCAGACCAGGGCATTGAGCGGTGATCGTCGGAGCTGCGTGTCTGGCATTGACTGCGCTGGCAGACACACTGGGACGGTGAGGACATCAGCGTGACCATGCAGGTGGATCCAGTAGGGGTGCGAGGGGTCCATGTGCGGATTCTGCCTGCACGAGCGGCATATCTTGTCCCATCCGGTGAACGAGAGGCATTTCTTCACGCTGTTCAGGAGGCTTCCACTCGCTGGGGCGGAGCGACCGAGCTGATCTTGCCGGTGGCCGACGGTCAGATCGATGACTTCGATCGTCGGCTGACCGAGATCGCGAAAGTTGACGGCCTTGTCGACATGGGTCTAGCGGATGGGGTGGCCGCTGGCATCGGCACCGAACTCGGGCTTCCGACAGCTGCCCACCCGCACATCGATCGGGAGTTCCCCTTCCGCTGCGCGCCGAATCCATTTAACGTCTTGGCTGAGAGGATCGATGGCTATTCGCCGGTCTCCGCTTCCGAAGATTCCCCGTTGTGGGCCTCCACTGCAGCGGGCGCGTTCAACCAGGACGCCCGGCAATGGTTGCGCGACAAGTTCTCGCCGATGCAGCCGGGTGTACAGACCACCCCGTGGGGCGAGGATCAGCTCGGTACGGCGCAGCTGGTACGTTCGACGTGGCTCGACCGCACGGTGTACCACTTCGCAGAGACGTACGGCTCGCAAACTGCTGGCAACCTGCCCCTGATTTTATGGGTGACTGAAGGGGACAGCCTGGACGACTGTTTGGACTTCTGGAATCTGCGGGCGCTGCGCCCACTCGCGTTCGGGTCCATGCCGATGGCATTGGTTCCCGTCGAGGCGTTCGAACACTGGATCAACTTGCCGCAGCAGCTGCTCGGGCAGCTGCGACGTGCCGGCGCGCCGACACCGGACGTCTTCCTTACCAGCCGGTCGGTCGCCGGCGACCGATTGCAGGCGATCGCCGAGCGCATGGGGCTGAAAAAGCAAGATGAGGGGGGAAAAGCACTGACGCCCGGCCTCGCCTTTGATCTGTTGACCCCACAGAAAGAGCCGCCATACCAATACCGCGTGCTTGCCTATACCCACAGCCTCGCTCTAAATGAGCGCCGATACGGCGTTTCCATCCAAGCCGACGCTTACGTTTCCGGCCCGGTCGCGAATCTGCGGTTCGACTCACCTGTCGAGATCGACGGTGGTCAGTTGCTGCTGCGCCTAGGCGGCGCTCTGTTCGACGGGCTGCCTCGACGACCCGAGGTCGCCGAGCTAATCTCCTCTGGCAGCACGTGGCGCGAGGACGACCTTCAGCTCGCACACTTCGGCCAGCGGCACTACGCGCTGCAGCTGAGAATCCCGCCGCTCGCCGACTGCCTTGACGCCGTCTTGGCGCGCAACACAGACTCCTACAGTCCCTCCGCACCTGGAATATTGGTAGAAGCCCTGGCCTCAAAGGGCGGCACCGCAGGACTGCTTGAGCCAGGCGTGCTACCGATGATCAGGCAGCTTGCGACACCACGACGTGAGCGTCTGGTCAAAGAGCTGGTCGCGCGGGGAATCTCGGCCGAAACGGCCCAGGACTGGAAGGCGCTTGTCGGGGACTGGGCCGACCACCGCACCCGCACATACAAGGCCGCAAGTGACCTTCCCAACGACCCCGGTTGGGATCGGTACACCGTCCTCAATCGGCTCGCCGACCTCAGCTGGGCCGAACGCGGTGCCGAGATCGCGTGCCGGACGTGCCGGACAAAGACGTACCTTCCGATCGACTCAGTCCCGGCGCGCGGCGCGCCGATCTGCCCCGCTTGCCTCACCCCAGGGGCCTTGACTGCTCGAGGCGGCACTGACCCGACGATGTTCTACAGATTGGACGGCTTGATCGACACCCTCGCCGATCAAGGCGTTCTCCCCCACCTGGTCGCGATGGCAGCCCTCCAGCGCGACCATGAACGAGTGTGGTTGCGTCCGGGGACCCTTCTCAAACTCGGGCCGAAAGAACACGAGGTAGACATACTGGGCTTCATCGACGAAGACCTGCTATACGGAGAGGTGAAGTCCGAAGGATTCCGCCTGACAAACAAAGAGATCGACGACGACCTCCCCATCTGCGCCACCCTCGGAGTCAACGTCTACGTCCTGGCAGCACTAGACGACATCCCCGACCAACTCACGCGGCACGCACAGGAGATGTGCGACCAGCACGGCATCGTCCTTCGCGTCCTCGCACACCTCGACCCCGCATCGCCGGTCAGCCAACCGCTGCCGCCCGAGCAAACGTGACTGAACGGGGTTAGTCACAATGCCGTTTAATTAAGCCGCGGGCCGGTTGAACACGAGGATTTCAGGGGGCCCCGTCGTAGGTGATGATTCTGTGGTGGGCGTGTTTGACCTTGGTTCCGACGGAAGGCTGCGCCGAAGCCCAGCGACGACCAGGGACCAGCAACCCTCGGTCGATGACGACGGATTAGCGCAAGAGTGAAGCGACCAAGCCCTCCATCGTCACGGGCAGCGAGGACGCCCCGTAACGGGATAGGTGACCGGTCACCGATCGCGCTACGGGACGGTGGCCGAGCATTGGCTGTTCACGGGTTGCGGTCGCAACCCGGTCTGGCCTGCCGCCCCCGCGGCGTGCACAGCACAACCGCTGGGTGCCATGCTGGAACGGCGCCCGGGAACCGCCGCCGCTTGACACCATTCACCATGGGATCTCGCCGTGGTTCACGGGAGATGCCGCCATGTTCGAAAGATTCACCGACCGAGCCCGTCGGATGATCGTCTTGGCCCTGGAAGAGGCCCGGATGCTCAACCACAACTACGTTGGCACCGAGCACATCCTGCTCGGGCTGATCCATGAGGGCGAGGGCGTCTCGGCAGATGCACTGGAGTCCTTGGGCCTGTCGCTGGACGGCCTGCGCTCCCAGGTGGAGGAGATCATCGGACGAGGCCCGCGGGCACCGTCCGGACCCATCCCGTTTACCCCGCGGGCCCAGAAGGTCCTGGAGCTGAGCCGGCGGGAAGCGGAGCAGCTCGGAGACAGCTACATCGACACCGAGCACATCCTTCTCGGGCTGACCGACGAGGGCGAGGGCGTCGCCGCTCAGGTGCTGGTCAAGCTGGGAGCCGACCTGAAAGCCGCGCATCAGCAGGTGCTCGGGATGCTGTCCGGCGACCAGGGCAAGCAGAGCGCAGCCGAAGGCGTCGAACCGGGCCGGCGCGAGACCAGCCGCCTACGGGAGGAGGTCGCTCGGCTGCGCGCTGTTCTCGCACAGCACGGCATTGACGCGGATGCAACCGAAAACGACGCCGGCTGAAGTCGATCCTGTAGTCGTTGCTTGCCGCAGGGCAGAACGACCATTGGCCCGCCCGGAAGTTGCCCACTCACGGATCGGTACCCGGTTACCGATCCCGTTGCGGCGGCGGTGTCGATGACGGTGCGGAGGTCCGCCGGGATCATCGACGGTCGTCGCTGAGGGTTCGGTGACCGGTCACGTAAGCGTTGTGCTCAGCAGATACAGGCAGAGCTGCGGTCGGTCACCTGAAGCCGTCGTCCAGCTTGCCGGGCGCTGCCCAACCAGCTGCCAGCCCAGCCGCTCGTACAGCGCCATGGCCGCCGACCCCGGTTCGTTCACGACCTCGAGCACAAGCCCCAGTCCACGGCTCGACCCGACTTGAGTCGCGATGGAGACAAGTCCTTCGCCGAGCTGCCGGCCGCGAGCGGCCGACCTGACGAAGAGCCGAGACAGCATCGCCAACTCGGCCGGCGGTCGGCCCGCTGCTGTAATCAGCTGTGCATCATCTACGCCCGCGACAAGCGCAATGTGCCCATCCACGATGCCGTCCTCCTCGGCGACCCACGCACCGAGCAATCTTGGCGAATCGAGCCAGCCCGCCGGGTCCTTTGGCCATCGCGTTGGATATCCGTCTTGTCGGTGAACTTCGGCGAGCACTTCCAAGCACGCCGGAAGGTCATCTGCTCGTCGCGGCCGGATCGTCACACCAACCAGACTGCCGTACCAAACCAGTAGCCGATCGTCAAACGGTGGCAGCGTGACCTTGGTCGTCAGGAGCTACAGGACCGTGAAAACGTCACCGCATGACGTTCGGCTTGCGACAACCGTCACCCGCGAGCCTCTGGAACGCAGTCCAGAGGCACCTTGGGATGCGCAAAGTCGTCGCTACCCCTCGTGGATCCGGGTGGAACCGTGCCCGAGCCTGCTGCATATCGCGCAACCGGGCTCGGGCGCGTTCGTGAAGGACGCCGCCGCGGAGTTTGGAGGTTTGCGGAAGAAACGTCATTCGAACGGTGGCTGCCAGAAGCGGAGCAGCTCCACGGCGCCGCAAGGAGGCCTCCAGCCCGAACCACGCCTGTCACACCCCGAGCGCAGGGGTATCCGTGAAGATCGGCGCCTTGTCGGTGTAGTGCGAGACGATCGTGTCTTGGATACGAGGTTGGGAGCAGGACGTGCGATATGACCTGCAGCGGCTTGGAGCGATCGGGTTCCAGGACTGTGCTGCCGCTTTGGCAATCAAAGTCCTGGGCGCACACGTCCGTCCTATGGGCCGGGGTCGTGACGGTGGCCGCGACATGATCGCCAACGGGGTCGTCCTGTGGTCAGCTAACGACCGATACGCCGCAGAGTCATGGGACGGCACCACCATCTTCCAGGTGAAGCACAAGGCCACGCTGGGAGAGCCTGCCAAGGATGCGGCGTGGGTTTGGTACGAGATTCGCGCTGAACTCGACAAGTGGTCCAACCCCGACACGAAACGTCAGCAGGTACCGCGCTACTTCGTGTTCGTCACCAACGTTCCGCTCACTCCAACCCGAGGCAGCGGGGGCTTCGACACCGTGACCGCGCGCGTGCAGGGCTATATCGACAACCTGAACGACTCGTCGGCCGAGGATCACCTCGACGGGGCCGCGAAGGAGCGGGCCCGCAGGGAGCGTGAAGCGCGCCGGGACCGCATGCGCAAGCTGCGAAAGTGGCGCATCTGGGATGGCTACCAACTCGACGGACTTCTCGACGCCCATGAAGGCGTACGCCGAGCCTTCGATGGGTTCTTGACCGCGGGGGACGTGCTGGCGGACCTGTCGAAGTTGTCGACTTCGCTGACCGAGCAGGAACTCGCGCCCGCTCTGAAGGCGCACGCACGTTGGGCCCTCATCAACGAGCGGAACATCTACTTCGACGAGGGCGGTGCACAACCGAAGGGCTTTCCCGTGGAGCAGGTCGTCATCGACCTACCGCTTCTAGTGGAAGGAGCCGACACGTCTGCACGTATGATCCGTTACGCGTTGGACCGTGGCGACCACGTGTTGCGGCCTTCGGTCCCGGCCATCGAGAAACCCAGACATTTGGTGGTCGTTGGTGCGCCGGGGAACGGGAAAACGACCGTCAGCAAGTTCGTTGTACACGCCTACCGGGCGGCGTGGCTCGGCGAGGACACGGACCTCGGCGACGAACACAAGACCGCCGTGGAGGGCACTGTAGCCGCGCTGAAGGGAATGGGCGGAGCAGTCCCCTCGCACCGTCGATGGCCTCTGCGGGTGGACCTCGCCCGCTTCGCGCTCGCCAAGGCGACCGACGGCGACTACACACTCCTCTCGTGGATAGCCGAGACCTTGTCGAAGCAGGTTGCCAGTAAGGCCGTCCCAAAGTGGGCTCTGTGGCCTTGGCTTCGAGCGTGGCCGTCCCTCCTCATCCTTGACGGACTCGACGAGGTGTCCGAGCCGACCGTCCGCAAGGGCCTCGTCGGCGATATCACCGCGTTCGCGGCCGAGGCAGAGGCGAACGACGCGGACATGTTCTTGATGGTGACTACTCGACCAAACGGCTACGCGGGCGACATGCCGGGGAGCCTGTTCGAACGGGTGGACCTCGCCGACCTCAGCATCGAGGACGCCTTGGCCTATGGGCGCATGGTCACCCGGATACGTGTTCAGGACGACGAAAGCCGCCGAACGGGGATTGAGGCTCTCCTTGGGGCCGCCACGAAGCAGGAAGCGCTGCGACACCTGATGCGGACCCCGCTGCAAGTCCTCATCATGACTATCATCGCGGAAACAGCACGCCAGTTCGCGCCTGACAGGTTTGGCCTGTTCTGGGGCTACTACCAGGCGATTTTGTCTCGCGAGCAGACCAAGAAACTTGGTGCTGCAAATCTGCTGCGCGACCACTCGCAGCAGATTCTGGACCTGCACCGTCGCGCCGGGCTTCTACTCCAGCAGCGGGCCGAGACGGCCACGGGCTCAGACGCGGTGCTGAGCCCCGAAGACCTGAATGACATCGCGTGGCAGGTGCTCACCGACGCGGACTACAAGCCCTCCACCACGGACGCCGGTCTACTTGCGGCCATCATCAACGCGGCCACACACCGTCTGGTGCTGCTCGCCCCACAGCCCGGTGGCGGCTTCGGGTTCGATGTGCGGTCGTTGCAAGAACTCATGGCCGCGATGGAACTCACCACAGGCACCCTCGACGAAGTCATACCGAGACTGCGGCGCATCGCCGCGTCACCCCACTGGCGCAACACGCTCGGGCATACGCACGGGGTGGGAAACGGACCTGCAGAAGTACCTCTCCGACCCCGACGTCTCGTTCATCGCCCAAGAAGCTATCAAGCACGTCGCCGCCGCAACGCCGCTACTTGTGGTCTCGCTTCGCCACTACGTCATGCCGCTCCTATGGCGACGGCCAGTGAACCTAACTGACGCCGCCTTCTGAACCCTGGCTAGAGGATCGGCTACGCAAGTCCGCGGTCGAGGGTCGACCCCCGTCGGCTGGCCCGGGAGCTGCCACGCCAGCGCACCAGAGTGCGCGACATGCCGGTGGGAGGTGCGCACACGCCCGAGACAGTCATGCTCCTGGACGCGTGTCGTCAGCTGACCGGAGACGAGCAGAACATCCAGTTCCCCACCGGCGTTCAGTGCGACCAGCAGAAGATCCCACCGATCACAGCGATGAACAGGTTCTGTAGTCCATGGAGCTCTCATTCGCCGGGAGACACCCTGACACGCACGCCACGCCGCGCCAATTGCCAGCACCGTAGACGGATCCGCTTACGGGCCGCTTACGGGAGGCAGTCGGAGTTGATCTGAGCCTCTTCGGCCGTCCGTATAGATGGGTACGGTCTGGATGAATATGCATGGTCCGGAACTCGCCGCGTGTGGTGTGTCGTCGAAGGATGAAACCATCCCCGTCATGACTCCCCCGACCATCGTCGCGATTGTGGCAGTCGCGCTGTCCACGCTGCTCTCGGTCCGCGCCCTTTACCAGTCGAACGTTGCCAACAAGCTAACCAAGAAGAGCAGCGAATTCGCTGATCAAGCACGGCGGGACGCCGCAGACCCCCGCGTTTGGTTGGACATCCGGCCGAACGATGAGCACGCGGGGTTGCTGATGCTCTACATCGGCAACAACGGACCGTCGGTCGCGACGAACGTCCGAGTCGCCTTCGATCCACCCCTGGCGTTCAGCGAGCCCGTCCGTGCCAACAAGGTTGAGGAGGTTACTACTCTTCTTGCCGCCGGCCTGACATCATTGCCGCCCGGGCGTCGATTGCAGTGGAGCCTTGGAGTGGCGCACGAGGCCGTTGCAGCCCTTTCAAATAGCGGCTACATGATCGAGATCAATGCAGAAGGCCCGACTGGCGCGTTGGCACCGGTTCGGTTCCCCATCAACGTGTCCGACATCCGCTACAACCTCGCCGCGCCGCCGGGGACGTTGAACGGCATCTCAGTCTCGATGGAGAAGGCGACGACGAAGATCGTCAACGCCATACGCGAGGCCGCGCGTGACCGGGTCGACACTGAGGACGAGGACGACGAGGTGGACGGCGAGCAAGCGGACGAGGACGGCTAACGCTGACGCGTGAGCCGATCGGTGACCGGTCACCGATCGGCTATCGGAACATCACCTGGCACCGTCGAGCTGGTCGTTTCGCACACCGACCCGGGGCCTGTAGGGCGCCGCTCCACCGGCGGCACCAAGCCGCCACACCCTGGCCCATCGACGAGCTGCTCGAGGCCACCGACTCCAAGTACAGACCGCAGAGTCAGCTCGGTCATGCGGCGCCGCCGCGGCCGGTTGCGGGCCCGCATCACCGAGCCGGAACGTGAGGCGGTCGGTGCGCTGGTTTTGCTGGCCCCTGTTCAGGGTGCAGAGGCCTGATCGCCTCTGCACCCTTCACGCGGCTTGAGGGGGTCGGGGTGTTCTAGCTGAGTCGGAACTTTTGGGCGGCGGATCCGTTGCAGTCGTAGATTTGGAGCCGTGTGCCGCTGCTGGTGTTGCCGTTGGGGTCATCGAGGCAGCGCCCGGACTGGGGGTTTTTCAGCGAGCCGTCGGCTTGCTGCTGCCAGACCTGGCCGCCGGCGGTGTTGCAGTCGTACAGCTCGACCCGGGTGAGGTTGGCTGTGCCGTTGCCGGTGATGTCGACGCAGCGCCCGAGGGTGTGCAGTCGCCCGTCGGTGGAGTGGAACCAGTGCTGGTCCACGGCCGAGGCGATGCAGTTCCAAAGCTGGACGCCGGTGCTGTTGGCACCGTTGTCGTCGCCTGCGACGTCTACGCACTGACCGCCGGGTGCGCCGATCATACCGCCGCCGTTGGCTGAGAACTTCTGCGCGGCGGCTCCGTTGCAGTCGTAGATCTGCAGCAGGGTGTTGTCCGCGGTGGCCCCGTTGGGGGAGTCCAGGCAGCGCCCGGACTGCGGGTTGAGCAGCGAGCCGTCGGCCCTTTGGATCCACTTCTGACCGCCGACACCGTTGCAGTCCCAGGACTCAACCTTGGTGCCGTTCGCGGTGCCGTTGCCTACGATGTCCAGGCACCGGCCCAGCGCGGACAGCGACAGGTCGGAGTTGTGTGCCCAGTGCTGGTCCAGGTCAGGGGGCCCGCAGTGGTAGAGCTCGACCGGCGCGCCCTCGTGACTGTCATCGAGGCCGGCCGTGTCGACGCATTGGCCGCCCGGGCCGATAATCTGGCCGGCCGGCGCACCGGCGCCCCCGCTCGGGCCGCCGTAGCCGACCGAGACGACGTTGGCCTGCACCGCGTTCTCCGCAGCATCACTGGGGTAGCCCTGTGTCATGACGCCTTCGAAGAACGAGCCGACAGAGGCGTTGGTGTCATCACCACCGGTGCCTAGGACGATGGCGCCTTCCAGGTTCATCGGGTTGTAGCCGCCACGGTTGGGCAGCGCGCCGCTGTACCAGGTGGACAGGCCGCCGGAGTTGGAGTTGCCGCCCTTGAGCGCGTACGTGGATGTGCCGCTGTTCTTGAGCATGGCGGTGACGAAGTTGCTGTTATTGCCTTGGTTGGGCGTCCAAGAGCCGTTGCCGCCGGAGAACAGACCGTTCTCCAGGTCCGCCTCCACCCAGGGGCCAGCACCGGTGCAGGGTGGGAAGAAGCACTCGGTGCCGAGGTTGACGGCGTCCATGTGCCCGTTGCCGGTGTCGTTGCCGCTGGTCTCGGCGTTGCCGTAGTCAAAGCAGCAGCCGGCGTTAACGTGGGTGCCGCTAGCGACCATGTACATGCCTTCGGCCTGGCTGCCGGTCGCAATGCCGTTGGTGTTGTTGCGTCGGTAGCCGTTGTGGCTGCTGACGAACAGCCCGTAGACCCGGTGGCCGCCGGCAGTAACCGGCAGGGCGGAGGCCAACGAGCCCGCGTTCTGTCCGCCGTTGCCGCCCGGACCCTCGATAGTCAGGTCGTTGTGCCGGGAGCTTTGGTCGTAGATGACGGTGATGATGCAGTCGGCATTGGCGCAGAACACGTCCTGCGCCGCAGCGTTGGAGTAGTCCCCGGGCGCGAGGACGCCGATGTTGGCCGTCGCCCCGTCGGTGGTGCGCCGCACCTGGTACAGCGGGCCGTTGTAGCCGGCGAACAGCGCACGGGTCGTGCTGTGCGCTGCCACGCACGGGGTGCCGTAAGACGCGTAGATGTCACACGGTGCCGACGTCGCCGCCTGCGACGTACCAGGGACGACGGCAAAGCCACCGAGAGTGAGAGCGGCCGTGGCCGCGAACAACGTCAGGGACCGCCGGAGCCGCCGTCTGAAACGGGAGTCGCGCATGTGTTGGTGACCTCTTTCAACACTGAAGGGGTCCCACCCCAGCCGGTGTGGTGAACGGATCCTGCGCCCGCGCCACCCGGTGCGTCAACCGTTTGGGCAGGATTCCTGTTCACCGGGGCGCACCAGCCTCCTCAGTCCCGACCACCGGTGACGCCGGTCGGTGGCTGCTCACCAGTCTCAGACCCGGCGACGTCAGTGATCATGCTCCGCGGGTCCGGTCGGGTCACCGATTGTCACCGGTCAGGGTTCGGCTTGTGGGACGCCGACTCGGGCCGGACTCTCTGCCGAGCCGAGCACTCGATTGCGCATAGTCGCGGCAGGCCGCCGTCGCAGGACCAGAGCTACCCCGCGTCAAGCGCCGCGTCGAAGAACGCCAGCTCGAGCTCCATGGCACGCCGTAGGTGGCGGCAGTCACCGTGTCGTCGGTGGCGTGCCGGTCGAGCTGGCGCTCCAGGGACGTGGCGAGATCCGCGAAGGCCTGGTCGGCGTAAGTGCGGACCCACGCGCCATACGGGCCGCCGGTCCCGGTGGCCGAGAGGCGTGAGCCGAGGTGGGCGTACAGGCGCATGCAGGGGGTCATGACCGCGCACACCTGCCCCACCCCGCCGAGCGCGGCGGTGGCGAGTAAGAAGTCGGTGTACGCCGAAGTCGCCGGCAGCGGCGCGGTGGGCCGGTCGGCGCCCCACTCCCGGGCGTAGGAGGCGTGCAGGCGCAGCTCGTTGCGGACCCCCGTGATGAGGTCGGCGAACACCTCGAGCGTCTCGCGGTCCGGTGCGCGGACGAGGGCGAGGGCGTACGCCCGGGCGAAGCAGTCGAGGAACAACGCATCCTGCGCGACGTAGGACGAGAACGCCTGTCTGGGCAGCGTGCCGCTGCCGAGGCCTTGTACGAAGGGGTGGTCCAGGGCCACGGCGGCGAGGTCGGCGCTGGCGGCCCAGAGCGGGGCCGCGAGGCTCACGCTGCATCCAAGGCGGCGTTCCAGAACGCCGCCTCCTGGGCTAGAACTTCGCACAGCAGCCCGGTGTCGGCGGGCGCTGACGCGAGTTGCTCGAGGCCGGCGACGTAGGCCGCGAACGCGGGTGTGGTCCAGTGCCCGACCAGCTCATGATGGGCCGGCGCGGTGGGCAGCGCGGCGCTCCACGCGTCGAGGTAGACCCGCTCGATGACCCACAGGGCGGCCAGCGCGTCGCCGTAGGGAGCGGCGTCAAGCCGAGCGAGCAGGTCGCGGTAGGCGAGCGTCGCCGGCAGCGGGGCCGAACCCAGGTTGAGGGACCGTCGGGCCGCGAGCCGGTCGAACCAGGCGAGTTCGTCGACGAGGGCGACGACGCCGCCAGCCAGCAAGGGCTGGTCGGTCCGTGGAGCGCGGGCGACCAGCCGGGCCTGGAACGTGAGCAGGTCCGCGACGAACAGGGCGTCCTGCGCGAGCCAGGCGTGGAGGGCGGCGGACGGCAGCGTTCCGTCGTGTACGCCGTCGAGGAACGGGGAGCGCGTGGCGGCGGCCCAGAGGTCCGGCGCGCGTAGCGGCAGGTCGGACGGTAGGGCTGACGGCACGACGCGACCCTACAGTGCACGGCCTGCGTTGGCGAAGGTCCTGACGCCCGCCGCCGAGCGTCCCAATGACCGATCCTCAAGCGGGTTGGCATATGGCTGCCAGGCGATAGGACGTGCAGATTTACGCCTTGAGGTCGAGCACTGCTTTGCTCCAGCCGGTGTCGGGTACCCCACCGTCGAGCGCGTCGCTGATGGCACGCTCCTCGTAGCCGAAGTGTGATTCGACGATCGCCGCCAATCCGTCGAATTCGCGGCCGATGGCCTTCCGTCGCTCGGTCGTCGCGCCGCCGACCTCGGTTGCGAGGTCGCGGACCGAGGCAAGGATGGCGGCGATCATCCGATGATCCTGAACCAGGTTGGCAATAGTCGGCTCGAGCGCCGCTGGCTCGCCGCCGCCGGGTGGCCCCCGGCGGCTGGAGCGAATCGAGCCTGCTGGTAGGCCGGGCGGGCGGGCGCTGAGTTCACGTGGAGTCTGCGTCGTGGCAAGGTAGTCGTTGCGCGGCCGGGGTTGGATCGGTGCTGTCATCATCCGCCTCTGGAAGGACTCCGCTATGCCACGAGTTGCCTCTGTTGGAACGGTTGCTGCTGCGGCGGCGCTGAGCGTCGGTGCCGCCCTCGCCCTGGCCGCCACCGCCCTCGCCGCCCCACCACCCACCGCTCCCGCAGGACCTACCCCGTCGGCTGCTGCTTCGGCCGGCGCGGCCGCGGCGGCCCGCCCCGCGGCGGCGCCGCGGGCGGTGGCGGCCGAAGCAGCCCGCCGCGGACTGTCGGTGCGGGTGTTCGCCTCCGGCACCGCGACGGTGTCCCAACCCGACGACGTCGCCGCCTACGGCGCCGACGTCCTGATCGGCTGGCAGAACAGGGTCGGCGCCGACGGCACCCCCGGCCCCGGCGGGGTCACCCGCAGCACCCTGACCGAGCAGAGCTCCAGCGGCGCGGTGCGGCGCAGCTGGTCGCTGGTCGGACACATCGACGGGCTGGCCGCCGACCCGGGCACCGGCCGGATCCTGGCCACCGTCAACGAAGACGCCCACTCCAGCCTGTACGTCATCCGACCCAACGCCACCGCGGCCGCCCAGGTGCGGCACTACCGGTACAACCTGCCTGACGCCCCGCAGGGCGGCACCGACGCCGTATCGATCTACCACGGCCAGATCCTGATCACCGGCTCCAACCCCATCATCGCCGCCGGCAAGGTCGGGGGCACCGCCCCCGCCGTGTACAAGGCGACCCTGACCGGTGACACCGCCGTGCTGGCACCGGTGTTCTTCGACAACAGCCCCGCCGTCATCGCCAACCTCAACGACCCCAAGCGCGGCGCCACCGTGCCGCTGGCGTTGACCGACCCCGACTCCAACGCGGTCGTCCCCGCCGCCAGCCCCCGTTTCGCGGGGGACTTCATGCTCGACTCCCAAGCAGACTCCCAGCAGGTCTACGTCGCCGGCGCCAACAGCAACCGGCCGCGGCTCTCGCTGCTCAAGCTCAGCCAGCGGGTCAACGACACCGCCTGGGTCACCAACCGGCGCGGCACCCTGTACGTCACCGACAACGCCGACAACGAGGTGTTCACCGTCCGCGGCGGTTTCACCGCCGGCGCCGCCTACACCGCCGTCACCCCCCGCAGCACCGACCCCCCCCCACCCAACCCGCCCAACTACCTGGGCTCGTTGAACATGAACACCGGGACCATCACCCCGGCGATCACCACCATCCAAGCCGAAGGGCTGCTGTTCACCCCCTGACTCCCCGACACAGGTCAGGCCGAAGTGGCAGCAACGCGTCGTGGGCCGGTTCCGGGCCGCTCCAGCCCGGGAACCGGCCACCCCCGTGATCAGGTCCGCGACCGGTGCGTCGGCCGGAACGACCGCCCCGGACCACCGGACCGGCAGCGTCGCGTCGCCGGTGACCGGTCAACGATCCCGCCGTGGGACATGAACGGGGCGCCGGCGGCACTATTCAGGAGTTGTTCAGATGGTCGCGGAGGGTGTCGACGGTCCAGGTGGGGCAGCCGCAGCCGAGGAAGTCATGGTCGCCGGTCAGGATGGCGGCGTCGAGAGCGAGAGCGAGTGCCACAGGTGGCCAGTCTCGGGGATCACGTGGAACGCGCCGCCGAGCGGTTGCTTCGTGGTGCGCGTAGATGGTCCGCGGAATCACCTCGATCGCCCGGTCATCGATGAGGGCTTGCACCGCTTGTTGGAGTTGATGGGCCTGCTCGGCCGTGAGACGGCCTTGTTCGACGATGAGCGCGAGCCGGCGCCCCAGCTCGTGCTCGGTTTCGTCCCATTGCTCCTCGGCGACCACCACCCGCAGGTCGGCCCGTGAGAGCAGCGCCCGACCACGTTGGCGGAGAAGCTCGGCGACCAGGACGCTCGCGTCGGCAACCACGATCATGAAGCGGGGGCGGCTCGCAAGTCGACCAGGGCTGCCAGCTCGTCCTCGGACATGCCGCTGTCGGCCAGCACCTGCCCGACCGTCTCGTTGAGTCGCGTGATCGCCCGCGCGACTTCGTTCTCGTCGCGCGCCAGCGGAACGTAGAAGCCGATCACCCGGCCGTGCTTGCTCACCGCGACTGGGTCGGAACCGGACAGATAGCTGGTGGCGTGGTCACGGAACTCTCGGACGCCGACATTCTTCAATGTGGTCATTGTGGTCACCTCGTGGTCACAATACCATCGCTGTATCCCGTAGCACGATCCTCAGCTGGTGACGGCCTGATGCAGCTCCGCGAAGTGATGTTCAAGCCACTGCCGGCGCCGGATGAGGCGTTCGCCCAAGCCCTCGTCCCAGAGCCGCTGCCAAGGACCACCCCGCTGAACAGCCCGATGCCGCATGGCATGCCACGTCCGCTCGGTGCTGTTCAGAATCGCCGGAGCGATCAGAGCGCGGTCCGCCTGGCCCAGGCCGTAGGCGCTGACCATGAGCGCGGCCCGGGCGAAGACGTCCAGGTCGCGGACGGAACCTTCGCGCTCCTGCGGCGGCATCAGCGGCGCCCACCACAGCACATATTGCAGACTTCACGGAGCCGGTTGGTCGGGCGGGCCAAGTCGAAGTCGATCAACGCCCAGGCTTGTCCGTCCCGAAAGACCACGTTCTCCGGGGTGATGTCCATGTGCCCGACGAACGTTGCGGGTCCCATCGTGCTGGCGGGCATACCGGCCGGGCCCGGGTCGACTGCGGCCGCCGGGACGGGTAGCAGGCCGAATCCTTGGGCGGCGTCGTCGTAGCGGCGAACCTGCCGGGCGACGCTGAGGATTCGTTGATCATCGGCCACCCAATCCGGCCAGGGCCGTCCGGCGACCTCACCGTGAACGAAAGACAGCACCTGCCGTCCGGCTTCGTCGATGCCCAGAAAGCGAGGAGCGCCGTCAAACCCGCAGCGCTGCAGATGCAACAGCAGCGCTTCGACCAGATCAGACTCAGCTATACGGGGCCGTCGCACAGTCTCACCGACCCGCATCAGCCCTTCCGTCAGATCGCCCCCGAGCAGTGGGACCTCCAGCTCGTGCGGCTGCTTCCTGATCACCGGCTCGACGCTACGGCCACGCGTGCGGATCCGGGAATCCCGATGGCGGCTGAACCGGTGCTCCGCGGCGGTCACGACCGATATCGCCACATCACCGCTTGACGATCCCCAATCGACGCGAGCGTGATCTTGGTCGTCGGCTGCCTCCAGGGCGGTTCCGGTCACCGTAGGACGTTCGGCGATTTCAGGCGGTCGTTGCAACGATGGGTGATTCTGAGTCAAACAGTAGACGCTGCATGGCTTGTGCAGGTGTGATCCAGCCGAGTGTCTTGCGGGGCCGCTCGTTGAGCTCGGTGGCTACCTCCAGGAGCCGCTCGGGTGAATGCACTGAAAGGTCGGTGCCTTTCGGAAAGTATTGGCGCAGCAGACCATTGGTGTTTTCGTTGGACCCGCGTTGCCACGGACTGTGCGGATCACAGAAGTAGATGTCCATCTTCGTGGCCATGGTGATTTGCCGGTGCTGTGCCAACTCGGTGCCCTGGTCCCAGGTCAACGTCTTCGCCAGGTGCGCCGGCAAAGTCTTGATCGCAGCCAGCAACCCGTCGCGGACGGCGATCGCGCCGTGGCCGTCAGGCAGATGCACCAACATCAGGAAGCGGCTTTGCCGTTCCACCAGGGTGGCGATCGCCGACCGGCAATTCGACCCCAGTACGTAGGGGTCGGACCGGGGCGCGGTGCCCAGATTGCTCTGGGTCCGTTTCCCCGGCCCGCCCTCCGCACCGGACGTGCGAATTTCATCGCATCCGGCGCTCCCCGGATCGCCACTGTTACGCCGGAACCAACGGTTCCGTCGTGCTGGTCCATGGGGTGGGGATGTGGGTCGCCCGCCACCGGTATCGGGTGACCGGCACCGTGGTGGCATCGAACATGACGAGCCCATCTACTTCCGGGCGGTGGCCTGGCCTTCCGGTCAGGAACCGCCGGTAGAGTTCCGCCCAGTTCAAATGCTTGTGCCGTTTGAGCAGCCATTGGGTGACCCGATGCCAGGCATAGGAGTCGAGATACCCAAACGTTGCCTTGGACACGCCGTGGCGGAAATATCCGCACCACCCTCGGAGCACCGCGTTCAGG
>JAABUI010000996.1_pt1 | contig 17784 bp, 19 predicted proteins | sample 5559111 | NCBI WGS metagenome assembly JAABUI01 (sample SAMN10711870, study PRJNA513365) | rock metagenome | isolation source: Antarctica rocks | place: Antarctica: Victoria Land, Buttleship Promontory
CATCACCCTCGTCTTCACAGTGGCGGCAACGGCAACCAACAACGCACAGAGCTGAACCGCCTCTCACGCCGCCGAGGGCAGCGCAGCAGATGCACTCAAATCGGACTTTGTTGATCTTCAGATAGCCGCCCGTCACCGAGCTTTTTCTCGGGTGGGGCTCACGGCGACTCGAACAGGTGTCAACTCGCTGACCTGCAGCGTTCCCAGTTGTTCCGCGAATTCAGGCGGTCGTCGCAACGACGGGTAATCCGGGGTCCAACAGTAGGCGCTGCATCGCGTGCGCGGGGTGATGCCGCCCAGAGTCTTGCGTGGCCGGTCGTCGAGCTCGGTGGCCACCTCGCGGAGTCGTCGGGGTGAGTGCACCGACAGATCGATGCCCATGGGTGCCTCAGTTTGTCAAGCGGCTGGGCGGGACGTCGTCGAGTCGCGCCTGGCGGGCCCGGGAAGTGACTTGTCCGAAGAGCTGGTAGTTGGGGTTGAGCCAGCCGCGCTGGATTCAGAGTCGCCCCCGGGTGTCCTCCCGGGTTCGCCGCCATGTGCCGTTCGTCGGTGATCATGGTGCACCAGATGTGGTCGGCGAGGCGGCGTTTCAGACACCGTCGTGCTTCCCGGGCCGTTTTGCCCTCGGCGATCTTGGTGTTGTAGTAGGTGTGTCGGCGGCTGCCTGGTCCACGATCCACCCACCTGCCTTCACAATGGGCCCGACCAATATGGACGATTGGTCGCTCGGCGGTGGCCGAACGTAACGCGCAGTTGTTGCGATCTGTATCGGTGGGGTGCCGACGGATGTCGAACCCCTCGCAGCCGGCACCAGAGACCGGAGCGGTGCGGGCACTCGGGGGCAACCGTCAAGATCCAGCGGCAGATCAGACTGAAGCGAACTCGACCCGGGCATCCGCCGACCCCGGGAACCCGGGCGAGGCCGGGCGGACATGTGTTGGCAACACGGGCTCGTTAGGCTTCGTGTACCCGCGAGGATCGGAGTCCGGTGTGCGCCTGTCACCCCACGAGCAGGAGCGTCTGATGCTGTCCTACGCGGCCGAGCTGGCCCGGCGACGCCGGGGCCGGGGGCTGACGTTGAACTACCCGGAGGCGGTGGCGCTGATCACCGACCACGTGTTGGAGGGTGCCCGCGACGGTGCGGCGGTAGCTGAGCTGATGAGCTCGGGTCGGGAGGTGCTGGCCCGGGCAGACGTGATGGAAGGGGTGCCCGAGATGGTCTCCGAGGTGCAGGTGGAGGCCACCTTCCCCGACGGCACCAAGCTGGTCACCGTGCACCGGCCCATCTCGTGATCCCGGGCGAAGTAGTCGCGGCCCCGGGCAGCATCGAGCTCAACGCCGGTCGGGCCGTGGTCGAGCTGGAGGTCCTGAACACCGGGGACCGGCCGGTGCAGGTGGGCAGCCATGTGCACCTACCGCAGGCGAACTCGGCGTTGCGCTTCAACCGCGCCGCCGCGCGCGGGTTGCGCCTGAACATCCCCGCGGGCACCGCGGTGCGCTTCGAGCCCGGCCTGGCGCAGACCGTGGCCCTGGTCGCTCTCGAGGGTGCCCGCGAGGTGCACGGCCTGTCCCGCACCCCACCCGGAAGGCTGGACTGAGACGATGGCCGAGCTGAGCCGCGCCCGCTACGCCGAGCTCTACGGGCCCACCACCGGTGACCTGATCCGCCTCGCCGACACCGACCTGTTCATCGAAGTCACCGACGACCTGTGCGGGGGACCAGGACGCGCCGGTGACGAGGCGGTCTTCGGGGGCGGCAAGGTGCTGCGGGAGTCGATGGGCCAAGGGCGGGCCACCCGCGCGGACGGTGCGCCGGACACGGTGATCACCGGCGCCGTCGTGCTGGACCACTGGGGGGTGGTCAAGGCCGACGTCGGCATCCGTGACGGGCGGATCGTGGCCCTGGGCAAGGCCGGCAACCCCGACACCATGGACGGCGTGCACCCGGACCTGGTGGTGGGACCCGGCACCGAGGTGATCGCCGGCAACGGTCGCATCCTCACCGCAGGCGCCATCGACTGCCACGTGCACCTGATCTGCCCGCAGATCGTCGACGAGGCGCTCGGCAGCGGCGTCACCACCGTCGTCGGGGGCGGCACGGGGCCGGCGGAGGGCACGAAGGCCACCACCGTGACCCCCGGCTCCTGGCACCTGGCCCGCATGCTCGAGGCGATGGACGACCTGCCGGTCAACGTCGCGCTGCTGGGCAAGGGCAACACGGTCAGTGCCGAAGCGATGTGGGAGCAGCTGCGGGCAGGGGCGTCGGGCTTCAAGCTGCACGAGGACTGGGGATCAACGCCTGCCGCCATCGACGCCTGCCTCACCGTGGCCGACGCTGCCGGTGTGCAGGTAGCCCTGCACACCGACACCCTCAACGAGTTGGGCTTCGTGGAGGACACCCTCGCCGCCATCGCCGGACGCGGTGTGCACGCCTACCACACCGAGGGAGCGGGTGGCGGACACGCACCCGACATCATCACCGTTGCCTCCGCCGCGAACGTGCTTCCCAGCTCCACCAACCCAACCCGCCCGCACACCGTGAACACCCTCGACGAGCACCTCGACATGCTCATGGTCTGCCACCACCTGAACCCGTCGGTGCCCGAGGACCTGGCCTTCGCGGAGAGCCGGATCCGCCCCTCCACCATCGCCGCCGAGGACCTGCTGCACGACCTGGGGGCCATCTCCATGATCGGCAGCGACTCCCAGGCCATGGGTCGCGTCGGCGAGGTGATCATGCGGACCTGGCAGACGGCGCATGTGATGAAGCAGCGTCGCGGTTCGCTGGCAGGCGACGGGGCCGCCGACAACCACCGGGCCCGGCGCTACGTGGCCAAGTACACGATCTGCCCGGCGATCGCCCACGGCCTGGAGGCCGAGGTGGGCTCGGTGGAAACCGGCAAGCTGGCCGACCTCGTGCTGTGGGAGCCCGCCTTCTTCGGCGTGCGCCCACACCTGGTGCTCAAGGGCGGGATGATCGCGTGGGCGCAGATGGGCGACGCGAACGCCTCCATCCCCACCCCGCAACCCGTGCTGCCACGGCCGATGTTCGGCGCCCACGGGCGTGGCCCGTCGATGACCTCCGTGCACTTCGTCGCCCCGCAGGCGCTGGCCGACGGGCTGGGTGAGCGGCTGCACGTGCGGCGGCGGCTGGTGGAGGTGCAGGACGTCCGCCGCCGAGGCAAGGCCGACATGCCCCTCAACGACGCCCGCCCCAGCATCGAGGTGAACCCCGACACCTTCGCGGTACGTATCGACGGGCAGGTGTGGGACCAGGCGCCCGCGTCGTCGCTGCCCATGGCGCAGCGCTACATGCTGTTCTGAGGGGGTTGTCGTGCCGACCACCGTGACCCGGTGCTGACCGCACTGCTGGCGCTGGCGGACTCCCGGATGCCCACCGGTGGGCACGTGCACTCCGGGGGCGTGGAGGACGCCGTGACGGTCGGGCTGGTCCACGACGTGGCCTCCCTGGCGGCTCTGCTGCGCACCCGCATCCGCACCACGGGACTGGTGGCGGGCTCCCTCGCCGCGGCCGCGTGCGGCGGTGCGGACCCGCAACGGTTGGACACCGAGGCCGATGCGCGCACGCCGTCCCCGGCCCAGCGGGCCGCGTCCAGGGCGCAGGGGCGGGGACTGCTGCGACTGGCCCGGGCCACCTGGGACGGGCCTTGGGACGCCCTCGGCGCCCGGCCACACCAGCCCGTCGCCCTCGGGGTGGTCGCCGCTGTGGCCGGGCTGGGCCCGCGCGAGGCCGCCCTGACCGCCGTGTACCTCACCATGACCGGCCCGGCGACCGCCGCGCAGCGACTGCTCGCGCTGGATCCCGCCGCGGTGGCGGCATGCACCCTGCAGCTGTCCGGGCTGTGCGACGAGATCGCCGCCCACGCCCTGGACGGGCTCGCGGCCGCGTCGGACCCCGCGCTGGACCTGCTCGCTGAGCGCCACGCCGCCCGGACGGGCACCCTGTTCGCCTCCTGAGTCCCCGCGATCCTGGCCGCGGCGCCCACTCTCGACGCGCAACCCGCACCCCGCCGGGAAACCTGGCCGTTACTCGGGGGGAGTAGAAAGTCAGTCGTGCCCCCACACTTCGACGTCGGTGACCCGCACGCCCACCACGGCCGTCGCGACGGCCCCGTCCGCATAGGCATCGGCGGACCGGTGGGCTCGGGCAAGACCGCGCTGGTGGCCGCACTGTGCCGCGAGCTCGCCGACACCCTGTCGCTGGCGGTGGTGACCAACGACATCTACACCACCGAGGACGCCGACTTCCTGCGCCGCCACGCGGTGCTCCCCGACACCAGGATCGCCGCGGTGCAGACGGGTTGTTGCCCCCACACCGCGATCCGGGACGACATCACCGCCAACCTCGACGCCATCGACGACCTGATGGCGGCCAACCCACCGCTGGACCTTGTCCTCGTTGAATCCGGTGGCGACAACCTCACCGCCACGTTCTCCCGCGGACTGATCGACGCACAGATCTTCGTCGTCGACGTGGCCGGGGGGGACAAGGTGCCGCGCAAGGGTGGGCCCGGGGTGACGTCGTCGGACCTGCTCGTGGTGAACAAGACCGACCTCGCGCCGATGGTCGGTGCAAGCCTTCAGGTGATGGCCGACGATGCGGCGGCGGTACGGGGCGATCGGCCGACCGTACTGATCTCCCTGCGCGAGGACCCGACCGCCGCCCCGGTGCGCGAGTGGGTAACCGCACTGGTGCGCCGCCGCGAGGTGGCCCCGGCGTGACCCCCCTCAGGTGATCACCGAGGTCGAGATCACCGCCCACGGTGACGGTCGACTGCGGCACTGCGCCCGCGGCGCCCTGAGCGTGCGACAGACCGGCGCAAGGACGATCCACCTCGCCGCCACCGCGGCCGGTCCGCTGGACGGCGACACGGTACGCATGGTGGTCCGGGTGATGGCCGGGGCCCGGCTGCGGCTGCACACGGTGGCTGCCACGGTGGTGCTCGCGGGCTGCTCCAGCGCGGTGTGGCAGCTCGCCGTTGACGAAGGTGCCGCTCTCGAGGTCACGCCGCAACCGGTCGTGGTGACCGCCAGCGCTCGCCACCACAGCCACGTGCAGGCCTACCTGACCGCGGACGCGACGCTGCTGCTCACCGAGCGGGTCCAACTCGGCCGGGCCGCCGAAACGGGGGGCCGATGGACAGGAAGGCTGCACGTCGACCGGGACGGGGCACCACTACTGCGGCACGAGGTGAGCCTGGGCGAGCCCGCCCCGCTGGTCGCCGCCCGGGCCATGACCAGCATCCTGCGGGTGCCCGACAACGAGCCCACCGAGGTCCGCGGGAACCAGGTGCGGATGCGCCTCGCCGCAGGCGGCACCCTCACCACCGAGCTCGACCAAGAACTACGGTCGCACTGACACCCAAGCGGACCTTCATACCGCCGTTGAGTCCGTCGTTGCGTGCTGATGGCCAAGCATCGGTCCGGTCCCTGTTGGACTATCACTCGAGGTGGCCGCGACGTTGCTCCGCCCAGCGATCCTTCGTCGTTACAGACGCGGTGATCACGCGACGAGTACGCCGGTACGAGCGGTCGAGTTCGCGGGCACCCGCCCCACCAGCCGGAGTTCAGCAGCCTCCCGGGTCAGGCGCTCCGCGGGCCGGGTACATCTTGTCCTGGGCGAAGCGCAAGCCCGGCCATCACCTCGTCGAGTGCGGGCCGCCCGAACGGCATGCTGGCGATGCTCGCCGAGCGATCCTCGGTCGCTAGGGCTTTGGCGATCCTTGGTCGCTAGGAGACTGTGCCGCCCTCGTCGAGGACGACCATGCCCGGTTCGGTGAACACAGCCGGCTCGGCGTCGGTGATCGCCGTCGACAGGTACAGCCCCCTCCGGTCCCGCGTCGGCGGTGAGGCCGTGGGCCACGTCCAGACGGGCCAGGTGCCACCGTTCGTCCAGCGCGGCGCTGCGCGCGGCGTCCTCCATGCTCACCGCGACGACCCAGCCCACCCAGCAGCCCGCAGCTCATCCACGCGCCCATCGATCTCGGAGAGCTGCTTGCGGCACACCGGGGGTGGTGGTGTCGATGGATTCTTGCAGCGACCGGAACCCCACCCCGCGTTCCTCGATCTCGCGGACGGTGTCGATGAGGTGCGGCATCGACCGGCCCAAACGATCAAGGCGCCACACGCACAAGGTGTCCCCCGGCCGCAGCGAAGCCAGCGCCTCGGTGAGCTGGGGCCGGGCGGCCCTGGCCCCGGACGCGACGTCGGTCCAGGTACGCCAACAACCCGCGGCGCTCAGGGCGTCGTGCTGCAACGCCGGGTCCTGCCCGGCGGTGGACACCCTCGCGTACCAGCGGGCACAACGCACAGAGATCCTGCTGTACCGCCATGTGGACGGCCTGATCCTCGCCGCGCGGGGCGTCCCCTTCGTCCTCGTCCTCCGCCGCGCCGGGGCCAACCCAGCGTGACGTGCGACGACGAGAGGGGCGGTCGGCTCGTCGACGAGCACCTGCTGTCCCTCGGGCACCGCCGTCCCGGTGTGGTCGCCCGCCGAGTCTCGGAGGTTCGCCGCCACCCTGGTGGTGCGAGCGTCCAGCGGGCCTCCCCGAGCCTGATCGGGCGGGGCTGCCGCAGGCTGGGCAATCGGACCCACGCTGTTAACGCGGGTTCCTCACCGCGTAACACGCCGCCCCTATGGTCGTCTGAGCAACTGCCCCATCACCCGCCCGCCGCACCCCACCGTCTCCTCGTCCGCACCCTGCTGAGAGGCACCGACATGACCGCAACCGCAGCCCCCGAGACCGACCATGGCCTCGCCCACGAGTACGAGCACGAACCCGTCCCCACCGAGCACCGGCGCTCGCTGCGGTCGGTCTCCGCGGTGTGGTTCGGGTTCCCGATGATCCTGACCAACGCCATCTTCGGCGGCACCATCGTCTACGGCCTCGGCTTCTGGAAGGGCCTCGCCGCGATCGTCGTCGGCAACCTCGTGCTACTCACCTACGTGGGGGCCCTGAGCTACGTGGCGGGGCGCAGCGGCGAGAACTTCGGTCTCACCGCCGAGCGCACGTTCGGCCGCCGCGGCGCCACGGTGGCGGCCGGATTCTTGTCCACGGTGGTCATCGGCTGGTTCGCGTTCCAGACCGGGCTGACCGGGGCGACGCTGCACACCGCGCTCGGGTGGAACGAGACCCTGACCATCTTCGTCGCCGGCCTGCTCTACATCGGGGTCACCTTCGTGGGCATCCGCGCACTCACCGTCATCGGCATCATCGCCGCACCCCTGTTCGTGCTCCTCGCCCTGATCGCGCTGTGGTTCGCCGCCCGGGGCGGCGGCCTCGGCGGCGTCACCTCCTACACCGGGGGCGGACAGGGCGCCGCTGTGCTGAGCATCGGCGCCGCCGTCACCATCGTCATAGCCGGCTTCGCCGACTCCGGCACGATGACAGCGGACTTCACCCGCTGGTCGCGCACCGGCCGGGAGGCCGTGATCGCCGCGTTCTCCGCCTTCCCCATCGCCAACTTCGTCTCCCTGCTCGTCGGCGGCATCGTCGTCGCGGCCGGTGCCGCGGCGTCCCCCAGCGAGAACGGGGGCGACTTTCTCCCCATCCTCACCTCGCACGGCGCGCTGCTCACCTCCATCGCCGTGGTCTTCGTCTTCGTCAACCTCGGCTCGGTCTGCACCCACTGCCTCTACAACGGTGCGGTCGGGTGGAGCCAGCTGACCGGGAGCCGCATGCGGGTGCTCACCCTCGTCCTCGGGACCCTGGGCCTCGTCGCCGCGCTGGCCGGCGTGTGGAGCCACTTCGCCGCGTGGCTCAACCTGCTCGGCATCTTCGTCCCGCCCATCGGCGCCGTGCTCATCCTCGACCAGCTGCGCCCGCGCGCCGCCCGTGCAGTGACCGCTTGGCGCGCCGCCCCGTTCGCGGCGTGGGCGATCGGCTCGCTGGCCGCGTTCGCCGTCCACCTCTGGGCGCCGCAGCTCAGCGAGGCCGTCGTCGGGCTGCTCGTCGGCGGGCTGGCCTACGCGGTGATCGACCGGGTCACCCGGCGGGCCGACACGTCCGAGCCGGCCGCGGCGGTGCCGGCGTGAACAGCGGGCTCGACACCCTGACCTCACTGCCCGCCGCCGAGCTCGCCCGACTGGTCCGGGAGCGCACGGTCTCCCCGGTAGAGGTCGTCGACGCGGCCCTGGCTCGGGTCGACGAGCTTGACCCCACCCTGCACGCGTTCTGCGAGCTCACCGCCGACCGTGCCCGCGCCCGGGCCCAAGAACAGGCCGACGCGCTGGCCCGCGGGGAGGATCTCGGACCGCTGGGCGGGGTCCCGATCGCCGTGAAGGACCTCATCGCCACCGCCGGGATCCCCACCCGGTGCGGGTCTCCCGCGTATCGCGACTTCGTGCCCGACGAGGATGACGTCGTTGTCGAGCGAGTGCGCGATGCGGGGTCGATCTCACTGGGCAAGACGACGGTGCCTGAGTTCGGCTACTCCGGCGTGGGGCACAACCCGGTGTCCCCCACCGCGCGCAACCCCTGGAACCCCGAGCTGACCTCGGGTGGCTCCAGTGCCGGCTCAGGCGTGGCAGTCGCCGCGGGGATGAGTCCGCTCGCGCTCGGCAGCGACGGTGGCGGCTCGATCCGGATTCCCGCCGCGCACTGCGGGATCTACGGGTTCAAGGCGTCGATGGGACGCGTTCCGGCTTACCCGGGATGCCGCGACGACCGTTACCCAGGCATCTCCAGCTGGGAGAGCCTCGAGCACATCGGGCCGATGACCCGCACCGTCGACGACGCCGCGTTGCTCATGTCCGTCCTCGCCGGACCTGACCCCCGCGACCGGCACTCCCTGCCGGCGGGGGACGTCGATTGGCTCACAGCGACCCGGGGCGGTGTCGCCGGGCTCCGCGTCGCGTTCAGTGCCGACTGGGGATACCTGGCCATCGACCCCGAGGTACGCGCGATCGCGACGCGTGCGGCCAACGTGTTCACCGACCTCGGCGCCGTCGTCGAGCATGTTGACCCCGGGTGGGACGACCCGTTCGACGCGTTTTGGGGTCTCGTGGTCGGGGACACCGACCTCACCGGGATGCGAGCAATGGTGGCCGAGTTCGGAGAGCAGATGTCTCCCCACCTGGTCGAGATGCTCGACCGACCGTGGACGGCCCAGCAGCTCACCGACGCCCGGATCGCGCGCCAACGTCTCGTCAACCGCATGTGGCGGTTCATGGCCAACTACGACCTGCTGCTCAGCCCCACCCTGACTGTCCCCCCGTTTCCCGTCGGAATCCAGGGCCCCGAGCTGGTCGACGGCCGCACCGTCCCCGACACCGCCTGGCTGGGCTTCACCTCGCCGATCAACATGACCGGCCAGCCGGCGGCGAGTCTGCCCGCAGGGTTCACCGCGGCGGGGCTGCCCGTGGGTGTCCAGATCGTGGGCCGCCACCTTGCCGACGCGACGGTGCTGCGTGCGTCGGCGGCGTTCGAGGAGGCCGCACCCTGGGCCGGCGCGTGGCCGACGGGGGTGGCCGCGTGACCGGGTTCGGCGGGCTGAACCCGTCACCGGGCGGCCTCGTCCTGGGTCTGGTCCAGTCGCAGGTGCCGATCAGCACCGCGCCGGGCGACACCGTCCGCAACGCCGAGCGGTTGGCGGAGGTGCTGCGCGGCGCCAAGGCGGGCATGCCGACGCTGGACCTGGTGGTGTTCCCGGAGTACAGCCTCAACGGACTCGACCCGGGCACCTGGCTGGACGACACGCTGCTCTGCGATCTCGACGGCCCGGAGGTGACGCTGCTGCGCCGGGCATGCGCGGACTCTGGCGTATGGGGCTGCTTCTCGCTGATGGAGCGCAACCCCGACGGCGCCCCGTTCAACAGCGGCATCATCGTCGACGACGGCGGCGAGGTGGTCCTGTACTACCGCAAGCTGCACCCGTGGGTACCGCTGGAGCCGTGGCAGCCCGGTGACCTCGGGGTACCGGTGTGCGACGGCCCCAAGGGGTCGCGGCTCTCGCTCATCATCTGCCACGACGGGATGCTGCCCGAGTCCGCCCGGGAGGCGGCCTACCGGGGCGCGAACGTCATCCTGCGGACCGCGGGCTACACCTACCCGATCCAGCACTCGTGGCAGATCACCAACCAGACCAACGCCTTCCACAACCTCGCCTACACCGCCTCAGTCTGCCTGGCCGGCGCCGACGCGACGGGCCAGCGGTCCCAGGGCGAGGCCATGGTGTGCGACGTCGACGGCACCGTCATCGTCCACGGCGACGGCACACCGGACCGCGTCGTCACCGCCGAGGTGGTGCCGTCCCGCGCGGACGACGCCCGCCGCACCTGGGGGGTCGAGAACAACATCTACCAGCTCGGGCACCGCGGCTACGTCGCCGTCGAGGGCGGCGCGACGGACTGTCCGTACACGTTCATGCAGGACCTGGTGGCCGGGAAGTACCGCGTCCCGTGGGAGGAGCAGGTGGAGGTGACCGACGGCACCACGGCCGGGTTCGGGACCCCCCCAGAGGTACGCCGGGGCCGCACCTCGGCCCCCGCAGGCCCGAGCGGCGGGTAGCCGGGCACGATCGGCATGCTGTTTCAGTCTCGCGGCCGAGCGCTTCATCCGGAGAAGGGATACTGCACCCATCCCCCCGGCGAGCAGGTCGGTGTCGGCTTGGACGAAGTCGCCGCCAGCGGGCACGTCGATTACGGCGAAGACCCTCATCATGCCCGGAAGCACCGACCTGTATTTCACCCCCGAGGACAGCCAGCATGAAATCGAGCACATCCACAACGTCGAGCTTTGCGTGATCCCCTCCGTCTGGGGACACCAAGCAGGCCGCGGCCTGGCCCCCGCCGACGCCCTCTTCGTCGATGCGGGGTTCCACGATGTGTTGTCCTCATGACCCGCCCCGGTCCTCTTCACGGCCCCTTCTCAGAAAGCGACCCCACCACCATGCCCACAGCGACGGACGACACCCATCGAACCCTCGTGGAAGAGATCACCGCCGCAGTCGCGGACTATGAGCACGCCCTCGCCCGCCACGATCTCGATGCCCTCCACGAATGGTTCTCCGAGGACCCCAGCACACTGCGCGCCGACGCACACGGTGTGCTCATCGGCCGCGACGCGATCGATGAGTTCCGCCGGCACAGTCCGGGAGCACTACCCCGCACTGTGGACCGCCTCCACGTAGTGCCCCTCGCGGACAGCGCCGCGTTAGCCGTCGCGGAAACTCTCCGCCCCGACGGCACCCGGGGACTCCAGACCCAGGCCTGGGTCAAAACGCTGCGAGGCTGGAAGATCTCCGCCGCCCATGTAAGCGTGAGCCCACCAACGGCTGCGGTCGCGACCGGTGGCGACCCCGCCAGCCGATCCGCGCCCGAGGACGTGGCACTGTGGCGGGTCACGGGCACCCCGCTCGTGCGGGGTGCCGAGGGCGGCACCCTGTCAGGACGTACGGTCGCCGTGAAAGACACCTACGCCGTCGCAGGGTTTGCGCGCGGCGCCGGCAACCCGACCTGGCTCGACGAAGCGTCCGTCGATCACGACAACGCGAGCGCCGTCACGTCACTGCTTGCTGCCGGCGCCGACATCCTGGGCATCGCCCAAACAGACGAATTCGCCTACAGCCTGGCAGGCACGAACGTGCACTACGGCACCCCACCCAACCCCGCAGCGAGCGGCCGCATACCCGGCGGCTCATCCAGTGGACCCGCCAGCGCAGTGGCCTCAGGACTCGCCGACATCGGCCTAGGCAGCGACACCGCCGGCTCCATCCGGGTGCCCGCGTCCTACTGCGGACTGTTCGGTCTGCGCCCCACCCACGGTGCGATCTCCACGGAAGGAATGCTGCCGCTGGCCCCGGACTTCGACACCGTCGGCTGGATGACACGCGACGCCGAAACACTCGAGGCCGTCGCCGCGGTGCTGTTACCCGAAGGGGACGCCACACCACCGGAGTGCGTGCTCTTGGCCGAAGACCTGTTCGCGCTGGCCGACCCCGCTGTGCAAGCCGCTCTGCGCGAACCCGCCGAGCGGATCGCCTCGCGACTCGGACTGCCGCTCAAAGTGGTGCCAACGCTCTGCGACCAGCAACTGGATAGTTGGACAACAGCGTTCGGGACGATGCAGGCGGCGCAGGCATGGAAAGCCCACGGACCCTGGCTCGCCGACCATCCCGACGCTCTCGAGCCCGAGATCGCCCAACGGTTCGCCAACGGTCGGGTGGTTACACCCCAGCAATTCGACGCCGCCCAGCAGACCCTGGCCAACGCACGGAACCTGCTCGCCGGTCATCTCCGCCCCGGCACCGTCCTCGTGCAACCCGCCGCCAGCACCCCCGCCCCACCGCCCCAGATGACCGATCACGACAAGGCCGCCATGCGCGCCGGCACCCTACGACTCACCTGCGTCGCGAGCATCGCCGGACTGCCCGCCGCGGTCATGCCCGCTGCCCTCGTTGAGAACCTGCCAGTCGGGTTATGCCTCGTCGGCAGACGAGACACCGACCGCACTCTCCTCGCTCTCGCCCGACAGGCTGCAACACCGTGATTTCCCGCAGACAGTCCCCCGGCTGATTGGGGCCAGCCCAGCAACTGGGCCGCAGCGTCCTCCGCGCAACAACCTGACCGACAGCCCAGAACACCGAGCGGGCTCGGCAAACCGTTTACCGGACACTGCTCGGCCGGTGACTATCGTCGCTGGTGATGACCGTCGGAGACCCGCGTCGGGAACAACGTCGGTTCATCCCATCTCCGGATATTGTCGGCGAGCCTAGGGTGCGGGAACGTCGGCTACACGCGTCGGCACAGAGTGATCCGGTGTCGCCGCCCGGATCACTCTGGCCCATCCCTATTCAGCGGTTGCCCCGGGCGAGGTGATGGAGCCGAGTGTGCGAGGTGACCGCTTCGGTATCGGTGGCCCAAGGCGGTGGAGCGCCAGCGAGGCAGGCGACGACATCGCATGCTGATCCCCCAGGCGTAGTGCATCGGCGGAGCTGGGCTTGCCGGGGACCCTTCGGCAACGGCGTCGATTGTCTGGGTGCTGTTCGTTGTTCTGTGGTGGGCCGGTGCCGCTCGGGGGCAGTATCCGGCCCCTCAACCTTGCGTGGTGTTGAACCTACATGATGTGCCAGGTGGGCCGACAGGTAGTGCAGCAGGTGTGCCGACACGTGTGGACCTGGTAGTGACACACAGTGGTGTAAACGTTGACGTATCACGTGTTGTAACTGGTGACACGCAAGGTATTGTCTACGGCGCTGCGCCAGGTGTACCAGCATGTGTTGCAACCGTTGGTATCCCCGGTGTTTGTCCCGGTGTTTGCCCCGGTGTTGGCTCTAGTGGTTCGTAAGCTATTGCACATTGTGTTGCCCCTGTTAGCTCTCTTCATGCGTCTCACCAGGTGTCTCGCCCGGCCGCTTAGATGTTGGGCACTGCACGGCTCACACGAGAAACCAGCTGATGCGCACGGTGTGTCGCATTGTGGTGTGCACTGCGGCGCACCACAATGACCACAAGACAATCGATGGGGAGGCTGTGCCATGCGTCGTGTAGTTGCGATTGCCAACGGCAAGGGGGGAGTCGGCAAGACGAGCCTCACCGCTGGACTTGCTGGCCTGGTTGCCGCCGCTGGCTACCGGGTGCTGACTGTCGATGCCGATCCCCAGGGCAACCTTCGTCGCGACCTTGGGTACACCTCGTCTGATGGTCAGAATTTGGCGATGGCCATCCAGAACGGTGTTCCGTTGGCGCCGGTTCGTGAGATCCGCCCGAACCTGGACTGCATCCCCGGTGGCCCGGCGCTTTATGACTTGCCCGCGACTTACATCTCCCGGATGGCGCGGGGGGAGTCGTTGTCCGGTCTAAGGGGGGCGCTCGACTCAATCCGGCCCGATGGGCAAGCGGCGCACAGCAACTACGATCTTGTGCTCATCGACACTCCGCCCGGGGAACCGGTTCTGCAGGACGTCGTATTCTCCGCCGCGGACTACCTGATCATTCCGACTCGTTCCGATGATGCCTCGCTTGACGGATTGGTGGCCGTCGCATCCCGCTTCGCCTCTGCCCGCACCGCTAATCCGGACCTGACCTTGCTGGGAGTGCTGCTGTTCGGTGTGCGATCGGGAAGTAAGCGGCTGCGCGGCACCGTTCGCGATGCCCTCGAGGACACCCTTGACGGTGCCGCCCCTGTGTTCGAGGCCAGCATCCGATACCTGGAGAGCGCGGCCGTCGACATGCGCCGTCATGGACTGTTACCCCATGAGCTCGAGCAGGGCCAGTTACGCGAGAGAGCGCGGCGACTGTCTCGGCTGCGCACCGGAGCCAAGGCTTCTGCGGGCGACGACCTGCTCAGCCGTGACGCTTCAGGCCTCGCCGGTGACTACGCGGCGCTTGCCCGCGAGGTGCTGGAAACCATTGCTGCTGCGGAAGCGCCGCGGTCAGAGCCGCTGGGAGTCTCCCGATGAGCGCAGACCGACCCAAGGTGGGCGACGTGTTTCGGGCACCTGATCACGTCGGTGGACTGGCCGGGTTGCTTAGTCCCGTCTCGCCAGCCCAGGACGGGGCCACCGAGGCTCCGGTACAGGGTGACGCCGATACCTCCCGAGATGCAGCCGCTGGAGAGTCGGCGGCCCACGCCCGCACACGAAGCAAGGCCAGCGCACGTCCGTCTCGGGCAGCGGCGCTGGTGACCGAGATTCGGATTGTGCCCGTAGTCCTCGATGTCTCGGTCATCAGCGATCTCCGGGCCTTTGCCGTGCGCACCGAGCTAACCCAGGGAGTGGTCACTCTCCGGGCGATTGAAGCCAACGCCAGTGAGTTGACGAAGCATTGGTCGCAGCGGCAGGTGGCTGCGCCGGCGTCCGGTCGACTGTTTGGAAATACACGTACAGTCCACCGCCGCACCGAACCAGGGGTGCAGACGCAGTTGCGGATGGCTGCGGCCGATGCCGTCACGCTCGATCGGCTTGTCGCCGATTGGTCAGCGCCGTCTCGCTCCGCACTGGTCAATGAGGCTCTACGTCGGTATGTCCGTCCAAGTCCGGTCGTCGAACCTGAGAGGCGGGAGGCGACATCATGAGATTCTGGCAAAACAGCAGGCTTGACGGGACTTTCGAGGCATCATTGGACGATCTCGTCGCCCAGTTCCGGGCATCGGAGTGGTGGTCCGCCAACCTCGACCTCGACTCTGCGGTGCGCGCCTTCCTCACCGATGGCAACGGACCCGTCAGTGCGGTGTGGGACGACGAAGCCGACCTGCTTGAGTTGTGTATTCGCGTCCGGGCTGCGGGCTGGGCCGGCGCGGTGGGGGAGACTCACTCGGCGCTCGCATGATCATCGACTGTTCCGGTGGGGATCTGTCCGGTCCGAGAATCGGCCGATCGTGAGTGGCTGGATCTGGCTTGCCCCCGTCGCGTCGTTCCTTGGCGCCGGCCTGGCCTATGTAGGTGCATGGTTGGGAACCCGTCAGCGCGAGAGCCAGGGTCGCCGCGAGGAATGGGGCCGGCGGTTCACCTCGGCCCTCGACGCTATCAAGAGTGCCGACCTGCGGTCTCGCATGATCGGCCGGACATTGCTCGTCCAGCTCGCCAAGAGCGAGTTGGCCAGCGTCGAGGAACGCGCCCTGGCCGAAACACTGCTCACCGAGGAAGCCCGGTTTGATCCCCACGGAACCGATCTGCGGCTGGTCGTTGCCGGCCCGGAACTAGACGCCGTCGTTTTCCTGGAGGACGATGAAAGCAATGAAGGGGCGGACGAGCAGGGAGATCAGCCATGACAGATCGGGTTAAGACGATCACGGTCAGCCGCGACCAGGTCTCCGCTGCGCGCGCCCTCGTCAAGTTGCGTGGGGGACTGGACAAGGTTGATCCCGTCATCGCCAAGATCGCCTTGGCGGTGCCGCGCAGCCGCGTCGCCCACGACGCGAAGGCATCCTGACCCGGGGCAGGTAGTCGGGCATCCGATGCAATACGCAGAGCATATACTGACATAATATCACTTATCGGCGCTTCAATTACGTTGCGGGGTAGCGGCTTTCATCCGCCATTGACATAGCCGAGGCGTGCAGGCATGGCTGATGCGCTGGTGTGGCCGCGGATCCGCGGCCACACGGCAGCATTCGCCTGCAACACCGGTCGCCTCCCGGGCACGCGACACAGCGCCGACGCGCCGGATCGGCGCTGCCGCGACCACGGTGGGCCCGCGGACGGCTCACTGCTGGTGGTCCTCAGGTTGCGGGCTGGAGATCGCTCAGCCGCTGATGGGCCACCCGTTCCAGCAGTTCCGGAATCGCCCCGGAGGGCACGCTGTCCAGATCGGAGCGGCACTGCTGGACCACCGCGGTGATCACGGGCAGCGGGTGCACCTCTTCGAACGCGCGAAACAGACGTTCGGTGACATCCGCGTAGGACTGATCATTCATGAACCCCACCTCGCCCCGAGTGTGCCACCCCCGTCAACACCACGGGCGAGACAACAGAGCATGGCCTGGACTGCGAAGGGCTGAACCCAACTGGGATAGGGCGTTGCTCGTTGAGCGGCTCGGGCGCCGCTGGGTACGGTGGCATGACCCTCGATCACCGCTCCGGTGTCGCGGTCACCACACCCCACTCCCTGGAGACCCTCATGGGACTACTGAGCCTCACCCGTCGGGCCGGTAAGGACGCTACCGTTGCCGTGACGGGTGCTACGGCAGCCGTCACCGGTGCCGCCTACGGTGCCGCCACCGGAGCGGTCGACGGTGCCATCCGCGGCGCCGGGCAAGCCCTCGGGAGCGGCCCCCGGGCCACGCCCGCGGCGGCGCTGGCTGTTGCTGCAGTCGGGGCCGCAGGACTCATCGAGTGGCCCGTACTGTTGCTCGCCAGTGGCACCGCCCTCGTCGCGCGCCAACTACGACACAAGCCCGCGAACCCCACCGTCCACACCGAAAATCTCACCGCGACCCTGCCTCCCGCACAGTCAGGCACGCCGATACCACCAGCGCCCAACCGGGTCGTCGCTGACAGGACTGCCCGCAAGGCCGCCGCTCCCGGCGAGGCGGGTGTACCCACCAAGGCCAGGGCCCCCCGCACGAGCACCGCGCCGCGCAAGACCAGCACCGCCCGACAGACCACCGCTACCCGAAGGCGAGCGCTCCCCGCAAGGTCACCGCCACCCCGGCGGCGACCAGCAACCGGGAGGATCGGCACGTGACGCCCAAACCTGAGGGCGGCTGGGACGTCAAGGCACCCGAGGCCGAGCGCGCCAGCGACCACAAGGCCACCCAAGCCGAGGCCATTTCCCGGGCCGAGGAAATCACCCGCAACACCGGCGGCCAGACCGTCATCCACAAGACCGACGGCACCACCCGCGAGTAGACCCCCCGGCCCACAGGTCTGGGTGAACTCTGTCCTACTTTGTACTGCCCCGAGCCTTCCCCCGCACCGCGCGCTCGTTTCCGGCGGTGTCCGCGGGTGTGTGCGGGTGCTTGCTCGCGGAGCCGGCGCTGCAGCTGTCCAGCGGTGTCGGGTGGCTCGCAGCGGTGTGCTCAGTAGTAGTGCTTACGGCCGCCGACGGCCCGGCCCATCGCACCGAGCGCGAACAGCACCAAACCGATGATGAGTACGACGATCCCGATGCTCCACAAGATTGGGATCTTGATGAGAAATCCGACGATCAGCAGGATGACACCGAGAGTGATCATGACGCTCCTTCTACTGGGAGTCTTGTTGGTCTTGCACGGTTCGTTTGGCGTCCTGGGCGTGGCTTTGGACGTCTTGGGCGGCGGAGGTGCCTTCGTCCTTGACGGTGCTCGCCGCGTCGGTTGCCGTGCCCTTCACGGCCTGGGCGGC
>JAABUI010000999.1_pt1 | contig 17668 bp, 20 predicted proteins | sample 5559111 | NCBI WGS metagenome assembly JAABUI01 (sample SAMN10711870, study PRJNA513365) | rock metagenome | isolation source: Antarctica rocks | place: Antarctica: Victoria Land, Buttleship Promontory
CAGTAAAGGATGCAATGAAAGCAACACAGCAGTCAACAACAGGCAGAAGGGCAGTCCAGCAAGCAGAAATCGGGCTGAAAAGTCCAGCGGGGCTGAAAGGTGTGCACCTTAGCTGACATTTTTGAGCTGACTGGGAACGTGGCAGCCGAGCTGACAAACTGCAGCTAAGCTGACCAGTTGCAGCCAAAGCCGACAGATTGCAAAGTGGACAGTTCAAAGTGCAGCTATCAGATTGCAGCTTAGCTGAAAGGTTCAAAGCTGAGCTGACAGATAGCAGGGGTGCTGAATGTGTGCAGATGGAATCACTGATTGCATCATAAATATAAGATAAGTATAAGAAAATATAAGATAAATCATTTTTTTGCGGACTGTGTCAACCAACAGTCTGCAGACACAGGCACACAGCTGAGCCTGTGGAAATGCTGACTAGGTGTGCAGGGTGAAAGTCACACATCTGTCAACTCACAGATGTGAGCTTGCTGTGGTCACGTCTGCATTTTAGCACACATCTGCACATCCGCATTTCGGCACATCTGCTCAACAAGCACATCTGCAAGCACATGTGCACATGAGCAAGCACATCTGCACATCTGCGCATCAGCACACCAATGCTATTGTACAAGACAAATACCCCATCACACGGAGGATTGCGTACATCTGCGCTGTCTGAATCTGAAGTCAGCAGTAACAGACAGGTTGAAATGAACAGCATCAGTTTTGGCTAAAAACAGTTATCCTGAGTAAACTGTTTATTTCCAAGTGAGCTGGGCTTAGAAAGCGGAAATAATCAATATTCTGACTGATTCTGAGGGACCAGCAAGTTCACTAAAGAGTGATGCTTTTGCAGTCAGAGAAACGTGCTCATGTTTGACTGACAAATGGAGTGAATTCACAAACCTACCACCACCAACCTAATACCTACCACCCGGTGCCGCCTAGCACATACCACCTGCTACCTAAGCCCTTGCGGACCACTCTGTCTGTCGCTCGCTTGGCTAATGTTGGAAAAGAGACTTCACATCTGGACGGCACCCATGACTATGCCCTGCATTGTCCTAGGGCGGCTCCTACTGTTGGGGTTGTCGCATGCACATACCATCATTGGTTTAAGCCTTTTAGCCGGCATAGGCGCTATTGTCAGCTACCTGTTTCTGGTAGGCGCATGCAGCGGTTTCTACAGTTTAGACTTGGTTCTCATCAGTTGCAAGTCGTTCTTGGCCGTTTTGCTGGGGGCCGGCATGTTGCCAGGGCCAGTAGGGTGTGCACACATTGTGGTGGTGTAGCTGTTGCAGATGAAATGCACATGATTTTCGAGTGTCCGGCTCTCCATGCACTTAGGCAGCAGTATGCTCCTTTGTTTTCCACGAATACTGACACTATGCGGTCCTTTTTTGCACAACAAGATCACATGCAAGTTTTCAAGTTTGTTCTAAGCTGTCTTGATGTCCTCCAAATTTGACCTTTGTCTTCTTCTTTATGTGATCAGACTTGTTGGCTGGCTAAAGCATTGTAATCTCTCTCTCTCTCTCTCTGCCTCCGTGACGGTTGCGATTATGCTCTGGGCAGCGCGACGGGGCAGACCAAGTTCAAATACGCGTTCCGAGCCTTTGGCACTGGTAAAAACAAACACCCCTGTCGAGCGGGGTATTGCTATATCACCTTGAGCCAGCTCCATCAGTACAAAGGTCGTATTGTCACAGAGCCTGCCTCACCTTCAGCTGGCATAGTTTGTGTTCCTGATGGCAAGGCTTTGTTTGCGGTTGCCTCCAAGCATCCCCCCAGAAATAGGACTGAAGCAACCAACGGCGATTCAGACAGTGACACAAGAGGCGCAAACAAGGTGTGATGGGAAGCCGGATTTCAAGGCGCCTCTTTGTCTACTGTGATGACCAATCATGGTGGCCATTCCTGTGTAGGGAGGCCAGAGCAAAGCTGAAGAGGGCAAAGCTGGTGTCAGCAGGCGCAAGCCTTGCAGTCCCATAGCTGGCCCAAGCAAACGTAGCAAGCCAACTTGGCAGGCAGGTCTGGAGCAGGTGTTATGTTGGGCAGTGCATGTAGAGAGCCCAGGCAGTCGGTGTTGCAGGTTGTCGACACATCCTCTCTGGGCGACAAGGCCACTCTTCCAGAACATGTGTGGGAAGGCTGGAGGTACGCTGCCCACATGTGGCTTGACACAGCAAAGAGAAGCAAGAAGCCTGTTATACCGAATGCCAAGCACTCAGGCCCGGAAACAGTACCCATGGCCATGCTGCACTATTTGCTTCAAAAAGCACCTGGGGACCTGAAGCTGCAGCAGGATGTGACTTCTCTCATGACGGAGCTTCAGAGCATGACATGCAATGCCAGGAGCAATGTGGAAATGCTAGAGCTTGATGCCGATGATGCAGGCAGCCTACAGAAGCAGCTGCGGTCAAATAGCTCCGAGGTTGGCGAGCACTTGTGCTCTGCGGCTCATCTATGTGCTGCTTGCCTTTACTGGGACCATCCATTGACAAAACCTTGTCTCCTGCTGCTTCCCATGGTCTTCTCTCTTGCCTGCAGGTGCAGGCCAGCGGTGGATTTCTTCTGGCTCGCTCCCGTAACGTTGACCTTGCACAACAGCATAAACTTCTACAGTTGTTGAGTGCCGCAAGGGAAATCCAGGTATTTCCAGGCTTGGAGTGTGTCAGAGGTGATGGTACAGGGTACTGGAAGCCACAAAGGCCTAGGAAGGATCCAGTTGCTCTGTCAGACTTCATAGCCTCTTCGTTGGCTGTGGAAATGGCCTCTGATGAGCTAGCAAGTACATGGAATCTACAGCTTGACTCCAGGGCAGATGTTGGCTGTTTCAGGGAGGCCCTTGCTGTGAATCTCCCCGGTCACCTGCAGATTCGCTATGATCCTGAGCTCGACATTGTCAGGCCTCGAAAGACTGTGAGGCTCTTGGGGGATGACAGCAACAGCCTGATCAGCTCAGCAAGAGCGTGCCTGCCCAGATGTGAGTTCCGCAATGATGCAGGCGATTCAGATGAGGACCTGGACTACGAACTTGGCCCTTTGGTGACCAGTGACGCCAGTGCATGCAGCATCATGTCACCCAGCGCTGTCAGCCAGTCAGATGATTGGTGTGGCAACTGTATTCGCTCACAGCCAGGCAACAGTCTCACAATGTTGCGGGCAGTTGACATTGGCATGGTGATCATCAGTGAGATGGGCACCTGTGTGCCCTGGCATGTGGAGGATAATTGCAGGTCAAGCCAGTTCTTGCCTTGTGTGCGAATTGATCATGCTTTCTGTGCTAATTGAGTCCTCGATCCTACACCAACTCCACAGACAATGTCAACCTTGCAGGGGCTCTGTCAACACTATGCTGTTGGGTTATCCCAAAGTCTGGTACATAGCCCCTCCAGACTTTGCAGAGAAAGCAGCAGCATACTTTGGGGACGACATTCCAACCTATCCGGCTCTGCTCACCAAACGTCTCTTCCACAGGCTGCCTGTCTCAGAACTCAAGAAGATGGGAGTCAGACGGGTCATGCAGCCCCCAGGCTATATGATGCTCACATGTGCGGTGAGCGGCATTACTGCTATGCTGTATGCGTGGTCAAGGCATGTTTGGAACGCCATATGTATGCAGGGGTATACATGGCACAGCACTTGCTCCTTGGGTTTCAGTATAGCAGAGGCCAGCAATTTCTTCAACGATGGCATGGGGCTTCAAATAAGCGAGGCAGTAGGTATGTATGCCAAGTTGCAGAAGCTTGCAAAGGATGCTTGCGTCAGGCATAGTGAGTACCAAAAAGAGGTCAAGCAATCAGTAAAACTCTCAGAGATCATGTTGCACGGGGCTAGAAAGAACCATTTGTTGTAGCTGACTGTCACTTGCTACATATTCTAGCTACTGAATGACCATGTCCATGCCACATCAGCAGTTGACGATTAAACATGTGCCCAGTTTTACACAACGCAGATGTGCAGGAAACCAATGCACGCTCATCTGAGAGCTATCATGCTGTGCACTGGAACCAGAGCATATGTGCCCATTTCCAGCTCGGCACTTGGATGCTCAGGACATGAATGCATGCGCAGCTGAGTGCTCGATGCACTGATGCTTTATGCATGTGATGGCTGCTGACTGAGACAATCAATGAGGGTACAGACCAATCTTGTGACTGATGTGCATTGGAAACACAGCATATGGGCCCATTTCCTCAGATGCACATAACAATAATGCATGCTCAGCTGACATTTGCTATACACATGGGGCTGCTGACTGAGACCTTATTTTTGCTGCAAATCATCAGTTGATGATAGTATGCTGCGCACTGCAGCTCACCAATCACTGCTTCATCTGATGGTACATACAGATTATGTGACTGATGTGCATTGGAACAACATAATGCATCATCAACTGATGATGCATTATGTTGCGCACTCCGTTTCCAGTGCGGCATTCAGATGTGCATAACCTCAATGCATGCGCATCTGAGTGCTGATGCACTGACAACTGCAGCATGTGAAATATGCTGCGCATTCCAGCTCATCGTTCACTGCTTTGCATCTGTTGACCCATGCGCAGACTTACATAGATGTGCAGAAGACCAATGCAAGCACATCTGAGAGTTGACATGCTGTGCATGACGAGGCATGAAGAGCATTATCATATTTGTTTGTAAAAAAGGAACTGTAAACAGCTTCAAATTCAAACCGCATTCTTTGTTCCATGACAGCTGCCTTGAACGAACCACGACATACCTAGCCATATAAAACCGTTTCTGCACTGGCGATGCCATCTCACCAACTTTCCACACAGCGCTGCTGAACAGTTACTGGTCATGCCACGCCACGACACGGATGCCATGCCACGGACGCATGAACAGCGTTTCAGCTGGTCGAAGCAAGTGGAGCTTAAAGTTGCGCCGACAACAGCCTGGCAACCGGACCGTCTGGCGCAGAGAGAACTTTACGACGAGAAGACGCGCCCGCATGTGCCTGACTACGATTCGATCAGCGTGGTGGTCCAGAACGGCACCCTCTACGACTACTATCCGGCGAAAAAGTATCATTTCGACGGCATGCTCGGCCCGAACGTTCCAGCAGAAGTGCGCGCGAGGTTGTGGCATCCAGTCATGACGATACCAGACTACGCGAGTCGCTTGAGGAATCTGTGCCACGAAGCGGCTGCGGACTATCCAGCCATGGAGGAGCTGCTTCTGCGAGGCGAACCAGGCCGGCGGGCGGTAAACACAACACTTCGACGCTGGCCTATACATCGGTGGTCCGTATTGCTACCCATGTACAACCTCTGCGCGCTGCTGGGACTAGCCAACAGTCACGACACAACCGTGGTCGTGCTACAAAGCGTACTGGAAGAGCATGAGGAAGCTCTCAACAACAACCCGCGCTACCTGTGGAAGCACAAGTACGTGACTGCCAACAGGAAAACCAAAACCAGGCCCGACGCAGAGGATCAACAGCCGATGGTCAGGCTGGGTCGCAACATCGGCCAAATGTTTCGAAAGTTCAGCGGTTACAAGCTGGAGGGCACGCAAGACGGACCTCAGCCTAGGAAGAGCAAATTGAACCCAAAGGGAGGGCAGAGGAGGTACAAGTGGCAGCTGATGTTGTGCCCAGAGTGGCCGCTGATACCAGACATCATTCGAGCAGTCACCCTTCAAAGTGGATTGCCAGAGACTGTCAGTGTCAACCTGACTGAGGCACAGGATGCAGCTGCAGAGGACTCTGCCTTAGAGCTTGACTGGGAGGGGACTGACTCAGAAGACGACTGTGAAGAGCAGACCTCATGCCGCAACAAGTCCAAGAAAATGCGTATCAGCAGTTGAGCATACTATTCCAGTATTGATGCAAACATTAGCCATGTAGTCCCTCTGAGGTTGAACAGTTTGTCAGTTGCCATATGACATCAGAACCACACAGCTGTTTTTTTGTGTGACGGGTCGGCACATGTTCTATGTAGCAAATACCATCTTAAGAAAGCTTGAATATTATATGCAGAGATGCATTGTACAGTAGCAAAGCCTCTTGATGACCCTTTCAAATCATGGTTATGTAATAACCTCACGGACAGCACGTGACACTGCATTCAGTGGATGCTAAGTCAGACCACATGGTCCTAAAACATCATCAGCAACAAGCACCGAGATGTGCTTGCATTGATGTTCTGCACACTTCAACGCTTTACTGGAATTGAGCACATGTACTGTGGTTCCACTGCACCTCAGTCAAAAGGTCTATTTGCATCATCAGATGAAGCAGTGATTGATGAGCTGGGATGCGCAGCATCATATGATCATAAAGTGATGATGTTTTATGAACACATGTTTCAGTCAGCAGTCACCATATGCAGCAAGTGTCACCCAGTTGTGCTTGCATTGATGTTTTGCACAACTGAGCGATGTACTTATTTTCAGTCCACATCAATCACAAGGTTTGTGTGTGTCGAGTCAAATGCAGCAGTGAATGGTGAGCTGGGATCTGCAGCGCATTGCATCTTTGACTGAACATCATGGCTCGGTAAGCAGTCACAGGCTGTGTGCATGAGACCCAACTACATCAAGCACCCAGATATGCTTGCATTGGTGTCATGCACATCTGAGTGCTGTACTTGGACTGGGCACATATGCTGTGGATGCAGTGCACAGCAGTGACAAGGGCTGCGCAGCATATTTCAGCTTATGATGTTTTATGAGCAGATTGTCTGAGTCAGCACCCACCATACGCAGCAAGTGTCACCCACTTGTGCTTGCATTGAGGTTCTGCACAACTGAGCGGCGTACTTGTTTTCAGTCCACATTGGTCACAAGGCTTTTGTGTACAGTCAGATGAAGCAGTGGTCGGTGATCTGCATCATATTTCACCATCATCAGCTGATGATATTTTATGAGAATAATCACTTGTGCTTGCATTGGTGTTATGCACATCTGAGCGCTGTACTGGAACTGGGCGCATGTGCTGCTGTGGTTGCAGTGCACATCAGTCACCAGGTATGTATCATAACATGAAGCAGTGATTGATGATCTGGGATGCGCAGCATACTCACCATCAATGCATCACGCTTTCTGACCATGTTGTCTCATTTACCAGCCACCCTATCCAGCAAGTGCCAGTACATCAAGCACCCAGTTGTGCTTGCATTGATGTTGCGCGCATCTGAGCGCTCCATTGGAAATGGGCACATACGCTGTGGTTCCAGTGCTCATCAGTCACAAGGTCTGTATCATCAAATCCAGCAGTGAGTGAAGAGTTGCACAGCGTAAAAGGTTTATGATCGAGGGGTGCACAGCATATTTCATCACCAATTGATGATGTTTTATGAATATGATGTCTCGGTCAGCAACCACCATGTGCAGCAAATCCCAGTCATCAAGCACTCAGATGTGCTTGCATTGCTTTTCTGCACATCTGAGCGCCGTGCTTTGACTGGGTTTCTCACGGCGCATTCGTTTTACAAGCTGTTGTCCTGCAGACAGACCACAATGGGGCCGCCTGGACCAAGAGTCACTGCAGATAATTTTGCAGATAATCTTGCAGATAATCTTGCAGATAATCACGCCTCAGATGTAGCTACAAACATGAAGCCATGGCAGCAGCAGAACATACACATCTATGTGCTGGGCCACCTATAGGGACATGCAGCACCTTGCAAAACTTCAGCTCATCAGCGCACCCTGCAATTGCTGATGGTGAGGCTGTGGCTGCTCTACCTCTCTAGCTGGAAAATTTAAACGGGACAATTGCAGTTGGCAGTCAAGCTCGACGCCAAGACGTGCAACATGGGGGTGTCTCTTTGCACTGTTTCAACCAAAGGCCAATATTGAGGTCGTTGTCGTTTGTGTGACACATTGTACCAAAGCACAGCTTTATGCTGTTCTTGAGTTGCCAGCGCTAGCGATGCTGCGCATAAACGGCCACCATGTGTGTTGTGATGACGAATGGCAAATGATCATCACTTCCTTCTCCTTGGAGATTCCAACTCTCGTGCACAAACCTTCAGATCCATGACATTGTGAGGCCGAGCTGACATGTTGCGATTGAGCCAAGGGATTGCAGCTGAGCTTAAAATTCTGGGAGCTGACAATCTGCCAACGAGCTGACACTTTGCAGCCCAGCTGACAATCTGCAATATGCTGAGCTAGCACACTGCGGCCGAGCTGACATTGTGCAGCTGATAGATGACAGCGATCGGTTTCTTTCTTGAACATACCGGAGGTGATCATTGGATCATATTTGGATCTTTGGACTGTGAGTCCGGACCAGCAATGGCAAATGGCGGACTCATACCTCCATATGTTTGTGTCATGGACATCTGGGTGTGATCTTTAGTTTATGCTGACATGGTTCAAACTGTGAGTCCAGTGCAGTGTTGCCGTAGCTTAACTTATATCTCCATCTTTTCCTTTCTTGGACATCTGAGCGTGATCGTTAGATCATGTTCACATGTTTGCATCTTTACCAGCAATGGCAAACACCTCCATATGTTTGTTTCCTGGACGTCTGTGATCTTTAGTTTCTCCTGTGAATCCAGACCAGTGTGGGCATAGCTGACCTATATCGCCATCTGTTTGTTTCTTGGTTATCTAAGCATGATCGTTAGATCATTTCCGGATCTTTGGACTGTGAGTCCAGACCAGCGATGGCAAACAGCTGGCTCATATCTCCACTCCATCAGTTTGTTTTCTGGACATCTGAGTGGGATTGTTAGATCACGCTCACATGTTGGAGGTTCGAACTCTTCGGACTGGCTGCAGACCAGTGTTGGCATAGCTCAACTTATATCTCCATCATTTTGTTTCTTGGACATCTGAGTTCACATGTTTGCATCTTTGGACTGTGAGTCCAGACAAGCGATGACAAACAGCTGACTCATATCTCCATCTGTTTGTTTTCTGGACATCTGAGTGTGATCTTTCACTGCCACCAAAAAAAAATCTTATATTGTTCCTATTGTTTTCCTAATATTAAGGGCATACAGGAAAGATATGAGATGCATATATGAAAGGATATGGGAACAGGTTCCTATACAGTTCCTAATCGAGACATTATAGGAAGCTGCTTCCACTGCCGAAAAGGAGGTGTTTCGGAAGAATATAGCATTCCGCTAATTCCTAGATTGATTTAGGAAGCATAATATAGGAAGGGTTTAGGACGGATTTAGGCTGTCAGCCTGTTCCTTTCTTGTTCTTAAACACATATAGGAAGCAACATATAGGATGCATTCAGGTTGCATATAGGATCACATCAGGGCTGATCTGCGTCCTAATGCCCTAACAAGCCTCAAACTGAGCCATGCTATCATCACAGTTGACATGGGACGCATTGCATGCAGGTGCACCGAGCTGGCTGCACCAACAAATACCACATACTAGATGACAACATAAGGAAGCAGCTGGCTGGTGTCAAGCATCTGTTTGCCTCTGTGTCAGCTCCTCCGGAGAGCTGGAAGCATCAGAGTCACTGCTGTCCACTGTGCTTTGGCCGGGTCTAGTTGATGCTTTCCGTGATCTTGTCACCCTCTGTCGTGCCGGAGCGCTGGTCTTGGCCTTGTCCTGTATCAACACAACAGCAGCTGTTGCAAAGGCTAGGCATCATTATTGTTTTGAGGTACATGCTGGAGGTAGTGTATGAGCAACACGTGCACTCAAATGAGATCATACTTGTTTGAATTCACATCTGGCAATTACAGTTGGCACATCCAAATGAGCAATGGTAGAGATAGCGACTGTCACCTCCTTCTGCTTCTTGCTCTTGCCAGATGGGTTGCTGCTCCTGCTGGTCTCAGATTTCTGACAACACCACAGCAAGCTCAGCAGACTTTTGGCATGAATTGGCAAATGCTGTTAGTGGTGTCAAGCTGCAATTGCATGTTACCTTTGGGCGCCCACGCTTCTTGGTTGCGTCTTGTTGTCCATCCTGTTGCAGCCACATACATGTTTTGCTGGAATTCAACTTGAACGGTGCCAGAAAAAGCTCAGAGGAAGTCCACAGATCTACAATCCCATCTACAACACACTTGTGCAAAGCCTCACCTGCTTCTCTAGGGTCACATGACCGTCATTGCCAGTTCCAAGGGCATCTTTGGGCACTCCATCTGTCTGCAACACACAATGCTCAGTGGTTAAGGGCTTGTTGCAACAAACAAAGAAACATGAGTAATGACTGTATGTTTGAGCTTGACATGGACATGGACACGGTAATGACAATTCATACAAGTCATTGTGTGCTGAGGGGTACCTTCAAGCATCAACAAGTTGTTATGGCATGACTGACATGCATATTGTGAGAGAGGTAATTCAGCGATCTGCTGCTGGCATGCAAGAAACCTACCACAGGAGGGCTGCCTGCAGTGTCTGCATATGGATCTGCAGTTGCAGCGGGTATTGTCATCAAGGCAGCGAAGTCAGGGTCGGCCATGCGTGCCTGTGGCAATGCCTTGTCACTGGTGCCAGAGCCTGATCTAGACATCAGACCAGCAGCAATAAGGCTAGAGCCATGTGGCACCTGTTGTTGCTGCTGATCAAGGGCTGCCTGCTGACTGGGAGCTGACTTCTGCTGCTCTCCTGATGGCTGTTCCTTGACATACTGACTTGTCTGTGCCTGCTCACTGGCTGTCGACGACTGGTCTGTGTGTTGGAGCAACCTGGACAGCGCCTTGGGACGGCCATGTGATGGACCTGCTGTGTGTCAACGCACCAAAAGAAGTGTCGCCTCTGAAGGGGCCCTTGGGGGTGGCTGCAGGGGCTGCTGATGCATATGGCGGCGTGGACAAATGACCGCAGGCTGACTATTGCACAAGCAATCATCTCACATGAATTGAAAGTGAACATATCTGTGTGTTGCAACTTATGCATAAGTACAAGTATCTAGATCTATAAGCAATTGATCACGCTTCGAGGTCACATGTGGATGCACTCATCATCATTCAGACTCAAAAAGCAAATCATCATGAATCATAGCCAGTGCATTATCAAAGTGACCAGAAACACATCAAGTTCGTAAGCAGTTCACAAACACCTTTGATCAGCCAAATACCAACATCAAACAATTGCCCCACAAACACATGTTATTACAACTCAACAAACAACAGATACGCCAAACATACCACAAACTATTCTATACATCTAAGAAAGCTCTGGATCTAGGAAGGCTCTTCGTCTGACAAGTCTCCGACGTGGCTGGCACGGCAACCGTGGCTCAAGGCGCTGTGGATCAACAGTGGGCATGACATGTAGTCCTCTGAATTGCTGCACGTGACCTGGCTGGATATGTGATGCCATGATGCCACATAATCTGGCACATGAGCAAGCTCATACACATCCCAAGCCATCTTGATGCACTCCACCAAGTTGGTGACTTGGTGAATCCAGCCAGGTGGAACTTCCACAAGCTGGCCATGGCGCTGCTCCAGCCTCACCAGGTATTGCCTCCCATGCTCATCTACACCCAGGTGCTCATCAAGGGCTTGGATTTCCTGCTTAGACAGGTGAACCTTCCCTGTTGTCTCAAAGCCATTGGGATAGCCATTGACGCGCAACCACGCGAGAGCCTTCATGGCAATTGTTGGATGAAGGAATATCCAAACAGCCAACACCTTGTGCAAATCTGCCTGCATACCATATCCCATGAAGTCAGCTTTGAAACAAAATGTGTCATAAAACTCCTCATCCACCTAGGTTCATGTCAAGCAAGCAACAGCTATCTATCTGGGTGCCCTAATTGTGCATTAAAGGCAATGGTCAAAGACATCCAGGCTTCGCATGCATTGTCATATGCTGCACACAAACAAACCATGAGACAACATGCAAGTATTCCCATGGCACACATGGATGCAAAGTATGTGGCCAATGAAGGAATGCAAGGTGACAAATGCACAACCTCATTGAAATCATCGATGCATTAGGCTTGTGTACAAGCCAAGGCAAATGACACTCACTTGGTTGCAGGCAAAAGCAATGTTTTTGGCCTCAGTCCAATCCACATGAAATCCGGTTCCTTGGTCTGCCTTCCCAATTAGCAGCAATGTGGATTGGTAGATGTCATTGATCCGAGCCTCCATGGCATCAGCCCACCACTCCATGTCTGCTTGTGACTCCCTAAGGTCTGCTAGCAGCTTTGCTTGTGCGGAGGGCTCTGGTTTCAGCTGTAGATTGCAGGTGAGGTAGTCCCCCCTCTTGTACTCATTCAACAATGCATGCATCACCCCTTTCTGTCCGCCTGTGGGTCGCTTTTCCTCTATACGTTTCCTGCAGACATCACAACAAATGCGGCATGATTTGACATGGAACCTGACGCTTTGATTGACAACACATGCGATGTGGTAAAGAGGGAAGCACATGGCACTACATGTTGGGAGATCATCTTGGTGGGTTCATGCATGTTCAATATTCACATGCTCACTCCAGTTCCGCCGACAAGTCTAGCCCTGACAAGACTTCCTTGGGAGTCAAGAAGTCTGAGGTGTTGTAGTACCCCTCTCTGACAATAGGTCGTCGCTCCCCAACCTGAAGTCACAATTATTCTTCCAATCCTGTACACATTATTGCACAGGGCTTGCATTACTTGAAGCATTCAGGCAAATCACAGCAATTGCAACTAACCTCCTTCAAAGACTTGAATGAAGCGGAGATGGGGCCACAAGCATGCACCATATGCCGAACCTCCTTCAACTCTTGTTTCTCCATGAAAAGGATTGGCTGCATGGCAGGTGTGTGACAATAGAGGCAATACAAGTTGCCTCTAAGGTTGCCTCCCAGGTCACCCTGCAGAACACAAGCTTAAGTGATGGACATCCTGTTGCTGCGGTCTTTGATTTGCATAGCCTACATCATGCAAGGTCAATACATTCAAGCGACAAGGTCACGTGTTACCTTCCATGCCTGCAAAACAAGTTTGCCATTGCACTTCTTGCAGTTGCTCAGGTGAGCAGCCACATTACTGGACAGATGGTCCTTAACGTCTGCCCCTTTCTTGATTTGTCGCAACAACTGCAAAGCTTCCTCTTGTGTCACCACCAAGTTGGTTGCATCCAAATCTTCAGGTGGCTGCTTCAGTAGCAGAATGTAAGCTTCCACCAAGGCAGCACAGAACTTTGAGTCACCACAACCACAAGTCTGCAAAAGCAAATCGATTTCAGCAAGTCAACAGGCAATATTGAAGATCTGCAACTTGGCCTTCCAAGCTGTGAAGCTACCTTCGCTTTGTTTTGCGCGCGTTCCTCCTCAGCATCGCCCTCCTCGGCCTCTCGCTTTCGTTGTCCCTGACCTGTCCGAAGCTGCCAGGCCACAGAGGTGAAGGTCAGGCAAGATCACGTTCAACAGCAGTCAGCAGCGATCACTCACCTTCCTGTCAGGGAGCGGATACTCCTGTACTGATACCGCGCTGCCGTCTACCCACTCTTTGCCTACTTTGACCAGACGGTAGTCTGCCTGGAATTTGCGCACTTGATCTAGGCAATTTCCTTTTTTGATATGCTTGAGGACTATACCATCGGGATGTTTAGCTTTACAATGTCTGTGCAGTTGAGATATTTGCGCGTAGTTAGTTCCCTTGCATCCAGGCTCTCTGCAAGGCCAACGTTGCTCAGCCTCCTTCTTCATAGTGACTAGCCTGTCAACTGCGCCCCTGTGCGAACAGTTCGTTGGGCCATCATCGCTATATAATTACCGTAACACCCTTGTGCGAACAGTTCGTTGGGCCATCATCGCTATATAATTACCATAACACCCTTGTGCGAACAGTTCGTTGGGCGCCTCGCAGGGACTTATACGGTATTAGCGACTCTGGTCAAAGTAAACGCGCAGTCAACGGAACCTTCTGTAATTACAAGCGTGAAGCAACAACAAATTGCGTGGAAGCATGTGACTTTGTCCATGTGAGGCAGCCATGCTTCGTGCATGATATCATATGGTCATGTACATCATCATTGGCAGCATTTTTTACACATGGCATGCATTGACCTGAACAGGTCTCAACGTTGACAGGATTTGACGCTGCTGCACCATCTTCCTAGCGATGTTTGCAAAATTTGGAGTCGCAAGTGTAGTTCTACTGAGTAGCTATGTCAGCAGCAGGAACTGCACACTGCAGGTCTGATGATCGTGCCTAGGACAAAGCCTGAATAAAATTCTAAACTCTACAGAAAAACCCTAAACCCTACACAATAAACACCATACAATGAGGTCAGCAACAGAAGGCGAAGCTTCACATGCAAGCTTGAACAGCCTTTGATTGACTTGAGCACTTTAGTGAACTTCATTTGACTTGAGCATTGTATCCTGCTCCCACATATATTGTAGCTTGGGCATTCATTCACATGTATCAAAGTCAACACGCACATCACATTGAGTCTTCTTCCACAGAGGAAGAGTCTAGAGACAGACCTGCAATTGCACCTAGAGACTCATTGCTGACATCATCTACAACATCATCCTCAGATGCATCAGCTGCAGCTTGCGTGTGAGACCTGCTGTTGGGGTAGCGCACAAAGTACCAAGCCTTGTCAGGGAAACCATGGCCTGGCCCTTCCTTACCAGCCTTGCTCTCAGCAAAGCTGATGTTAGCGACTTCACCCCAAACAACCTTACACATCAGGTCTTCAATGTTCACTGCATATGATGTGTATGCTGGGTGCGTCTGCTCTTGGAGAGTGACTATGTGGCACTCACCAAGAGCATTATCAACAAGCGTCTGCTGGTACAAGTTACAAATGGCAAATCGCATTGGGCCAGCATGGGTTGTACTGTGGGGACTCAAATTGTCAGGAGCTTCAACTTTGACATACTGCTTGATCTTGACCACATAGCGACCTTGTCCCTCCCACTCAGCTAGGCCAAAGTGCGAAAATTGCGATCTCACAGCCGCATACGCTTCTGACAGGATGGTTTCCACACCTCTCAGATGAGCACGGCTGAAAATGGTGAGGGTGCAGTCTTCTACATCATGATTGGGAAAGTTTTGCCTCCAGACGTCAGGGCTCTCGCTAACAAACTGCTGAATGCTGCTGATCATCTGCTCCTGCTGAGCTTGCACTGCTACCACGGAGCCCAAACCCAATAGCTGACTGCCTGTTGTTGCATCACCATGGTCGATGATATGCAGCACACTGTCGCCTGCCCTCATCTTTAAATTCTCTCGTCTAGCGTCTGGACATAACGCTGCCTATCTCTATACCCGTGGTCCCTCTTGACAACTGCCAGTGCTTGCTGGGTCATCAAACGGTTCACTAACAAGACTTCAGGGTCTGCTGAGCACCGGAACTTGGTGGTGCACTTGCAGTCTTGAATGCAGTTCTCCACCCACCTTCTGCCTCATAGCCAGTCAAGCCCCTTGCCAGCTGTCACAGCCCTGCATGAGCATGCACGACCCATGGAGATCCACAATCTCAAAGGAATACACCACACCACAGTGTTATTTGTCGAGCGAATGAAACTGGCAAGCAATGTCAAGGTGGTTTAGTGCTGGAGAAGATGGGGTTGACTGATGAAGAGGTAAGTGCATACTGTGAGGCCATGACCGACAACAGCATTGCCGAATGCGTGTGCCCCAGATGCATACTTGTTGCACCTGGGCTAAAAACAAATGTGATACGGCACCTGCAGAGAAAGAGACCTTGTACCATGGCTTTATCAGCTGTGCAATGTTCACAATGATAATAGCATTCAGTGACAACCGCAGGACCAATACAATGAATATCACAAACACAAACATCACCCATCAACGCCACTCCATATCCAGATGCTGCATATCCAAATGCTGCTTGGGAGGACTTTACCAAGAAAAACTGTATCTAGACGATTGAGAAACGCCTGGGCTGCAGCCTGTCAGATGCAGCTGCTGCCTTGTTGGCATGTTTCAGATTCCAGCACCTCAATGTCAATCTGCCGCAACGCCAGACTGTTTGCATCACGGATGGGCAACTCGAGCAATATAGCTTTCCTGCTTACAACTACCAGAGAGGAGCAACATGGCTGCCAGTCCCCATGGATGAGGGCCTGAAGGCTGATGTGGAGGACAACCTACAGAAGAGGAACCATTTGAGATTTCAAGCGAAGGACTGGACATGTTGAGAAGTTGACCAACGGAGGCAAGAGCCCAACAGAAGAACTGAAGGCTACATTTGACAAGCTGTTGGTAGATGCACAAGCTGCTACTGCTGAATTTCATGCCTGCCTTGAGTACAAACTGAGTTTGGGAGACGCTTCAAGTAGCCAAGCAAACCCCACTCAGAGTGTGCTTGGCAATTGTATGACTCTTTCAACCGACTGAAACAACAGCACTGTCAGGCAGCTCATATGTCCATCAATTTGGTACTTGCACATCTGAGAAGCTTCCTGGACAGTGCAAACTAGCCCTGCACAAAAGACAGTTGAGCATCTGTCACTATGCTTACAGTGACATACCTGGAGCCCTACTTGAGTAGGCTGTAGTGATCACAGTCATGAACTGAAAAGAAAGATGAGACCGTCAGAGGCCACAACTGTAACAGACTGAACGATATGAGAACAACTGTTTTCCGGTGCAGAAATCGGGCCTGGTCCACAGAGCTAGCAATGGGATGTTTCACACCTTTCAAGGTGAGACTATGTCCCAGCTTTTGAAATGCAGCATGCCCTGCTCAATCCTCAATATGCTGTGCATGCTATGGCATTTTGTTTTGAATTTCAAACGCAATTCCTTGTTCCATGATCTATGACAGCAGAAGCATCTGAAGCATGCCCCAGCATGCAAGCTAGCTGTATAAAGCGGTCAATACAAAGCCGTTTCCCAACACTCTGACCTCAAACTGCTAAGTAGCACGACAGCAGACCCTTCAGACGCTCGACCACATGCGACACTCACACGTATATGCAGTTTATACCACGATCGTAGAACTGGATGTTGGTGCCGCTGCAGCCTGGCAACCGGACCTTCTGGCCCAAAGAAGTTTATACCGGAGCTATACACGCTCAACTTTTCCCGACTACCACTCAATTGAGGTGAAATACCACGACGTTGGCAACACGAGGATCGTCTACGATTACTACCCCGCGCAAAAGCACTGTTTCGACGACACGCTGGGCCCAGACGTTCAAGCTGAGACGCGCGCACGTCTTTGGGAGCTCATCGTGTCAACAGATGGCTACGCAAATCGGTTCATCAACGTGTGCCACGAAGCTCAGGCTGACCACAGAGCCATCGCGCAGCTGCAACAACCCAGCAGGCAGCAGAAGCTAGTACTGACCATACATGATATCTGCACCGAGCTGGGAGTAGCCAACAGCCACGATACGAGCGTAGTTGTGAAGCAGAGCAGGCTGGAGGAGCGCAAGACACCACTGAAACGCCATCTGGACAACTTGGCAAGCCTGATGCGTGAAGTCAAGATCAACAGGAAACGAGGTGCAGGAGAGGTAAAAGACCAACAATATACGATAAAGCTGGCTGACAACATCAGTTCATATTTCAAAGCGTTCAGTGGATATGAGCTGAAAGGAGGAGGTGGATGTACCTTCGCGAAAGCGCACCAAATCCAACCCAGAACCAGCAAAGGCGAGATACAAGTACAAGCTGCTAGGGTTGGGATGTACGGATGCGTATAACATACGTGTACGCGTATATACCGGCGTACATACGTGTCCACGGTAAATCTGCCCTGTATATACGCCAAAATCCGGGCGTACACGACTGGCGTATA
>JAABUI010001001.1_pt1 | contig 17628 bp, 19 predicted proteins | sample 5559111 | NCBI WGS metagenome assembly JAABUI01 (sample SAMN10711870, study PRJNA513365) | rock metagenome | isolation source: Antarctica rocks | place: Antarctica: Victoria Land, Buttleship Promontory
GGCCGTTCGCGTGCATGCGGCACCGCCCGCCAGGCCGACCGATCCCGCCAAGGACAGCAAGTTCGCGTCAGTCTTACGGAGAGTCAGACCCAGCGAGCGGGGCCAAGTACATCCTCACTGTCTTACGGCACACCCTTATGCAGGCACCCCCTCCGACCTGCGGCGTTCCCGCCTTCGATAAATGGGACGCCATCTTGGTCAGTGGCGGCCCGCGTAGGATCGGCGTCGTGTCCGGGCCGTTCGCTGAGGCCGTCTTCGACATGAAGGTGACGGGTCGTTCGGCGCGCGGCATCGTCGCGAACGTTGAGAGGTTCGTATGACGCTTTCAAAGCCGCCGCCGCCCGGCACCGTCGCGATGTCGGAGGTCACCAGCGACGAGCGCCAGCTCGCCGCGCGCAACCACGGCTTCTTGACCGAAGCGCTGCGTTATCCCACGACGCCGATCGGGATGCACTATCTGCTGACGCACTATGACGTCCCGGTGGTCGAGCCGGCCACCTGGAGCCTCGAAGTCGGTGGCCTCGTAGAGCAGCCGGTGTCGCTGACCCTCGAGGAGATCAAGTCCCGCCCGGCGGTGAGCCGCCGGGTGACGCTCGAATGCGCCGGCAACGGCCGCATGGCGTTGCAACCCCGGGCGCTGAGCCAGCCGTGGGGGATCGAGGCCGTCGGCACTGCCGAGTGGACCGGCACGCCGCTGAGGCTCTTGCTGGATGAGGTCAGCGTGTCCGACGCAGCGGTCGAGGTTGTCTTCGCGGGCATTGATCTTGGGATCGAGAACGACATCCGCCAGCGCTACGAGCGGAGCTTGACCCTGGCAGAAGCCCTTCGCGGGGAGGTCCTGCTCGTCTATGCCATCAACGGACAGGACCTCCCGCCACAGCACGGCTACCCGCTTCGTTTGATCGTGCCTGGCTGGTACGGGATGACCAACGTCAAATGGCTGAGTTCGATCACGGCCGTCGATCAGCCGTTCGAGGGCTACCAGCAGGGCCATGCCTACCGCATGCGTTCCGTTGCCGACGAGCGTGGCACCGCGCTCGAGCGGATCCGGCCACGGGCGCTCATGGCGCCGCCCGGCATCCCGGACTACTTCACGCGATACCGCTCTGTCGCCGCCGGTCCGGTGACGCTCCAGGGTCGCGCCTGGTCAGGCTTCGCCCCGATCGCGAGCGTAGAGGTGACGACCGACCGCGGCGAAACCTGGCTCGAGGCGACGCTCGAACCCCAGCCGGACCGCTACGCCTGGGTCGGCTGGATGTCGCAATGGGAAGCCGAGCCCGGGGAGCACCTACTCGGCTGTCGCGCGGCCGACGCCGACGGCAACCGGCAGCCGCTGGAGCCGGAGTGGAACCTCGGCGGCTACGCCTGCAACGCCGTTCACTACCTCAAGATCGTCGTCGACCCGACCTCACCGATCGCAGTACACAGGCCGTGATCGATTCGCGGGATTGGTGCCACCCGGGTCGAGCATCCTCTCGTGCAGTCAGTCGCCGTCCGGCGTCGGCCCGCTGGGCGAGTCGGTCCGCTCGGCGTGGAGATCATGCGCGGTCTCATCCACCACCACTTCCTCGCCGGCGGCGACGGACGCTTTTCCCCGGACCAAGCGACTCGCGACCGGCTCTCTGCATCCGGAAACGATGTGGCGTATCACCTCACCGACGCCGGCAAGTACTCATGGTAGGTCCCAGGTTCGGCATCGACCTCGAGCCCTGACCGCGCGCCGCTGAACGCTGGATTCGCTACCGCACCGAGTGCAGCGAGCAACGCCACCACCTCTGCAGGCGCTCGGCGCCGCGATTGCCGAGCGCCTGCTCGCGGAGCGCTGGGTCGAGCTCGCACCGACCGCGCCCTGACTTCCGCAGCTAAGTGATCTTGGTAGGCATGAACAGGCCTGTGATCTGGGGTTTTGCGGGCATGATCGTTTGGGTGTAGTGCCTACGGGTCCGCGGCGGGGTCAGTCAGCGACGGTGAGCTGCAGGAACCGGGGTGGTTCGGGGACCTGCAGGGCGCGGAGGATGTCGCGCTGGTCGGCGGTGAGTTCGGTGCGCGGCCGCACCGGAACCCGTCGCTACCGCCGCTCGGAGGCCCGGGTCCGGCTGCACGCGGTCTGGCGAGCCTGGGAAAGCCTGCGCCTAGACCCCGCCATCGGGATCGCCCGGTGGCTGCGGGACGTCGCCGACCCGCAGATGGACCGGCTCCGCAACCCCGACCCGGGGCCGTTCGTCGCCTGCGGCGACCGGCACCTTCTGCCCCCCGCCCTGCCCCTGTCCCCCGCGCCTGGGGGCTTCTGGGCCGGCACCGCGCAGAACCCCCGCGGCTAAGGCGACGATGCCTGGTGCTGAACGCCGCGTTCGGGGCATGGTGGGCGGATCCGCTCGCGGGCCGGGTCATCGTGTTCTACGGGCTGCGGGAGGCCAGAGCCAACTTCGCCGGCCAGCACTGAGCGGGCACGCTGCTTGACCGAAGGGTGCGCAGAGGCCAGAGTCCGGTGCTCAGGACGACGGTGTGCAGGAACCCGGTGCGACTCCGGGACGGTCCCGCCACTGTGATCGGCCCAGCCGGGCTGTGAGTCAGGAACTGACCCGTCGTCCCCCTCACCGACCGGGGCGTGGAAACCCCGAAGGTGGCACCACGATGGCGCTCGTCCCCAGTTCTACCCTTCCCGTCCCTCAGGTCGGGACCGCCGGCAAACACGCCCTGGCCGTCACGGCCACCAGCGCCGCGGTGCTGCTCGCGCTGCTGACCCTGTACGCGGTGTTCCTGGACCAGGGCATGCTCCTGTCCCCGGTGCTGGGCAAGCTCGCGACGACCGCCAACTACATCCACGAGTTCGCTCACGACGGGCGCCACCTGCTCGGCGCGCCCTGCCACTGAGCGCCGACGTGAACCTTCTCCGCACGCTCCGACACGGCGCGACGGCCGGCGCCGCCGCCGGCGCCGTCACCGGCGCCTTCGCCTACCTGCTCGCCGAACCCCTGATGGACCGGGCCGTACGCTTGGAGTCCGCCCGGACCGACGCCGAGCATGCCCGCGCCGCCGCGGCCGGCCTGCCGGTCGAGCACCACGTCGACGTCTTCAGCCGGCACACCCAGCGCCTTGGGCTGCTCGTCGCCGCGCTTGGGACCGGGATCGCGCTCGGCGTACTGCTGTCGGTGCTGTTCGCGGTGCTGCACCGCCGGCAGGACCAGCCGGAGGGCTGGCGCAACAGCCTCGCCCTGGGTGCCAGCGCGTTCTTCGGCGTCTACCTGGTGCCGTTCCTGCGCTACCCGGCGAACCCGCCAGGCGTCGGCGACCCAGGGACGCTCGGCCAGCGCACCCACGCCTATCTGGTGGCCGTCGTGATCGGCGTGATCGGCGCGGCCCTGGCGAACAAGGTCTTCCGGGACCTGCACCGGCGCGGCGCCGCCGAGCCGATCCGGCAGCTCGCGGTGACCGCGGTCGTGCTGGCGACGGTCGCGCTGACGTTCGTGCTGCCGGCCAACTCCGACGCCCTCACGGTGCCGGCCGGCCTGCTGTGGCAGTTCCGGCTGCTGGCCCTGGCGACCAGCGCGCTGCTCTGGGGGACGCTCAGCGTCGTCTTCGGCCTGCTGACCGCGGGTTACCAGCCCGGACGCAAGCGGGCCCGGCCCGTACGGGAGCCGGTCGCGGTCTGAGCTAGCCGTAGACCTCAACTATCGGGCCGGGACCATGCAATGCTCACGAGCGGGCGGCTCAGACGTACGACACCCTGCCAGCCCGTTCACGCTGAGCGACAGGCCCGCGTGCCGTACTGGTTCCATTAGGACCCGATCCGTACGCAGGCGACTAGTGCGTTGGCGTTGTCGGCGCTCAGCGCTCGTCCGAGCATGACGAGATCGGCGACGCGCGGGTCGGTGACGCGGTAGTAGGCGAAGCGGCCTTCGCGGCGGACGGTGACGTAGCCGCAGTCCGCGAGGCAGGCAAGGTGGGAACTGACTCGGCCTTGGGCGAGACCGATGTGTTGCACGCATTCGCTGACGGTGTGTTCGTCGGTGAGCAGGAACTGAAGCAGTCGCAGCCGGGACGGGTCGGCCAGGGCCTTGAAGAACTTGGCGAGGATGGCCCGCCCTGGCTCGTCCGGCGGCAGCAGGCCGACCGGGTTGCGTGTGGCTTTGCTCGACACCGGGGCTCCTGTCCTCTGCTGCGATCACCCAGCGTAGGCGACATCCCGTGCGGCCGCGCCCCAAGCCTCGGCGGAGATGACGGTCTCGGAACCACGAAGGGCCGCCTGGCAGGTATCCGTATATCCGGTTATGATTGTGATGGAGGTTCTGATGACTGTGCAAGAAGCGCGCCGCACCGTACTGGTGCCGACCGATCTGGGAGGGCGTCAGGTGCTCGCAAAGTTCTTTCGGGCTCTCGGTGATCCGACTCGCCTGGCTCTGCTGGAGTTCCTCGTCGAGGACGCGCACACCGTCGGGGAGTGCATGGAACATGTCGGTCTGAGCCAAGGTCGAGTCTCAGCGCACCTGGGGTGTCTGGCGGACTGCGGCTACGTCGTCGCCCGTCCCGCCGCCCGCAACACGTTCTACCGGGTCGCGGACCCCCGGGTAGCCGAGCTGGTGCTGCTGGCCCGGTCGTTGGCCGCTGACAACACCGCCGCGCTCGCCGACTGCGCCCGCATCGACATCGACATCGACTTCAGGAGCGCCCCGTGACGATCTCAAAGCCCGACTACGACCGCACCCTCTCCACGACCCCCACCGTGGAGCAGCGCAAGGGCTCCAGCCGATGGCTGGGCTTGGTGGCGCTGCTGCCGATCGCGTGCTGCGGCCTCCCGCTGCTGCTCGCGGCCGGCGCCGCCGCCGGGACCGGGGCGCTGCTTGGCGGCACCGCGGGGGTTGTCCTGCTCGTCGCAGCCGTGGTGCTGGCCGTCGTGACGCTGCGCCGCCGCCGCGCCTCGGCCTGCCGCACCGGCATCGCTGGCGCACCGAAGGCCAAGAAGGGGTGCTGCTGATGGCCGCAACGGTGACCTCCCGGACCCCGCTGGCCCCGCGGCCACCGTCACCGCCAGCTGGGTCTGCACTGCGGTCGGTCATGACGGACCGGGCCAACATGCTGCTGTTCGCGGTCCTGGCCGTCGCGATCACCGGTGCGTACAGCCTCACGCTGCCGTTCGCGTTCACCCAGCGGTTGTCGTTGCGCAACTGGCAGTTCCTGACCCCGCGGCTGCTCGGCTTCGCGATCGCCCTCGGCATCGGAATGGCCTTCCTGCTCACCGTGCAGGTGCACGCGTTCCGCCGGGCCGCCGCCGCCCGCCGCGCCTCCGGTGATAAGGCGCTGAGCGGGTTCGCGCTGGTCGTCAGCCTGCTCCCGACGTTCCTGTGCTGCACCCCGGTCATCCCGACGGTGCTGGCGACCTTCGGCCTGTCGGCGATCAGCGTCTACAGCACGACCCGCTCGCTGCAGCACTTCTTCGAGATCCACCAGACCGCGTTCATCGCCGCCAGCCTCGCCCTGCTCGCCCTCACCGCCTGGTGGAGCGTGCGTCGGGTCGCCCGGGCCGAGTGCCTGAACGACACCGGCTGCGAGCTCCCCACGTGACCCGCCCCTTCGGAAGGACCCTCATGACCCGCGCTCCCTCCCGCTCCCGCGGCGCTGCCCTGGCGGTGACCGCCGCCGCGCTGCTGGCGACCGCCGCCTGCGGCAACCAGACCAGCCGCAGCGCGACCCCCGCAGCCGGGGGTGCCGCCAGCGCTACCACGGCCGAGTCCGCGAGCACCCAGCCGGCAAAGGTCGGAGCGCCATCACCGGCCGGCGCCTACACCAACCTCGCTGGTCAGGCCGTGGACGTCGCGTCGCTGCGTGGCAAACCCACCGTGCTGTGGTTCATCGCCGCGGGCTGCTCCAGCTGCACCGCCAGCATCCCGGCCCTCGCCGACCACCTCGCCGAGCTCAAGGCCGACGGCGTCCAGGTCAAGGTCATCGACCTGTACGACGACCTGGGTCAAGGCCCGAAGGCCGCCGCGGCGCTCAGCAAGCTCGGCCGTGGCCTGGCGGCCAAGCGGTTCGACGACCCCACCTGGCAGTGGGGCATCTCCTCCCAGGAGCTCAGCTTCCGCTACGACCAGCTCGGTAGCCCCGACATCTACTACGTCGTGGACCGCACCGGCAAGATCACCTATCAGAACGGCGTGCCGATCAGCACCATGGGCCAGCTCCTGGCTAGCGCCCATGCCGCCGCCACCGCCTGACGCACCGTCGCCCGTCAGGGCGCTGAACGTCCCGCCACCGTTGACGGCGCATCGGGCCGCTCGCGGTGCACTGGCCGGGACCGTGGCAGCGGCACCTGCCTTGGCAGCAACGGTCGTGAACGGCCTACTGACACTGTGCCTGAGTTGTCTGGGGCCCAGCCTCGGTGTCTCGGCAGGTGGTGTCGCCGTCGGACTCAGCGTGCTGCTGGCCGTCGTTGCGGTGCAGCTGGTTCGGCTGCACCGGTCCTGCCCGGCGGGTCCGATCCGCCGCCGCGCGGCCGTGCGTTAGGTGCTGACGCTGCTGCTGGGGGCCGGGCTGAGTTTCGCGGTTCTGCAGTGGCTGCTCACGCCGCTGCTGACACCCGGCACGTCGAGCGGCAGTGCTCCGACGCTGCCGTAACTGACGGCGGAGCTGTCAGGGACGGCGGCCGCGGCGGCCCACAGCGCCTCGGTGGTGGCGGCGACGCCGAGGCCGAACACCAGGTGCGCGGCGACGCCCCTCATATGGGTGGCCAGGGGGTCGGCGCGGTTGGGCGCGCTGAACCCGAGCGCGGGGGTCATCCACTCGTCGGCGATCGCCGACATCGCGGCGCCCGTGCCCAGCCCGGCGACCAGGGGCGGCAGGCTCGTGGTGCGTCGCAGCAGCAGGTACAGCGGCGACCACGACAGCGCCAGCCCGTAGTGCGCTGCGAGTGACGCCCGCTCCAGGGCCTTGTCCTGCAGCGTCACGCCCACAAGCGCCGTGATCTTCTTCTCCGCGATCTCGTACGGCGGTCCAGGCCGCACCGCGTCCTCGCGCTGGCGATCAGCGGTCGACTCCAGCTCGTAGAGCTTCATGCTGACGGGTTCCGGCCCCACCCCGACGCGAACATCCGCGCCGGTGGCGTGGCACGGGAAGGTGACCTCGGCGGACCGGCCGAGCAGCAGCGGGAACATCAGCGTGTCCAGCGCACACCAGGTGAACAGCGACCTGCCGTCGACGTCGAAGCGGTGTGGCGTCGGGCGCAGCGTGATCCCGAACCCCACGATCCGGCCCTCGTCGTCGTACTCGGTATCCGGCATCCCCGCCAGCCCGCTGCGGACATCGGCCTGCGACCGGCTGGTCGCCGCCGCGATGGCCGCCACCGTTATCGGCTCGCCATCGGCCAGCAGCCGGAGCAGCTCGGGTTGCAGCCAGCTCACCGAAGTGATGCCGAGCGCGGTCACGAGCTCGCCGGCGAGCGCGTCGAGATCAGCCACAGCAATTCCTCCGAAGTTCCGTCCGGGTGAGGTCGGGGCCCGCCACGGGCGCTCGGCGGTTTCGGGGAACTTCCCAGGGTCATATCCGCTTAAACGGTTGCATGCTGAGTGCCCGGGGGCGATCAGCCTCAGTCGCCCTGTTTGGCCGGCCACCCTAGCCGTAGGGCTAGGGTGGCCACCTCTATCCGGTCAAGCGGATACGATGAGCCAGCGTCCTCGCGGCGCCTAGGTGAGGAGAGCGATGAGCGAGCACGTCGACGTGGTGGTGCTCGGCATGGGCCCTGGTGGCGAGGTCGCTGCGAGCGCTCTGCTGGCAGCCGGCCGCAAGGTCGCGGTCGTTGAGCGGGAGCTGATCGGCGGGGAGTGCGGCTACTGGGCGTGCATCCCGTCCAAGACTTTGCTGCGGCCGCCGGAGGCCAAGACCGAGGTCGACCGGGCGGACGGTGTTGCCGGTGCGGCTCTGGACTGGCCGGCGACCCGCGCCTACCGCGACGACATGATCCGGCACTTGGACGACAGCAAGCAGGTCACCGGCTACCAGGAGTCCGGCGCGACCGTGCTGAAGGGCGTCGGGCGGATCACCGGACCGGGGACCGTCGAGGTCGACGGCCGGGTCCTGACGACCGAACACATCATCGTCGCGACCGGCTCGGAGGCGTTCCTGCCGCCGGTCGAGGGTCTTGAAGCCGCCCGGGAGCAGGGGAAGGTCTGGACCAACCGCGAAGCCACCACGCTGACCGCCATCCCGGGCCGGGTCATCATGCTCGGCGGTAGTGCCGTCGGGGTCGAGCTCGGGCTGTTCCTGCGCCGCTACGGCGCCACGGTCACGATCGTCGAGCGGTCCGGGCGGCTGCTGTCCCGGGAGGACCCCCGCCCCGGGGAGCTGACGGGCACCTACCTGGCCGGCGAGGGCATCGACGTCCGGACCGGCGTCACCGCCACAGCCATCCACATCGACGGCCCGGACACCGTGGTGGAGCTAGATGACGGGACCGAGGTGCGGTGCGACGTCATCGTCGTCGGCAGCGGCCGCACCCCGCGCACCGCTGACCTCGGGCTGGAGACCGTCGGGGTCACCCTCGGCGACAAGGGCCAGGTCGTCGTCGACGAACGTTGCAGCGCCGCGGCCAATGTCTGGGCGATCGGGGACGTCACCGCCGTCATGGCGTTCACGCACGTCGCGATGTACATGGGCCAGCTCGTTGCCGACAACATCATGGGCAAGGCCCGGACTGCCCGGTACGACGGCGTCCCGCGGGTGGTGTTCGCCGACCCGGAGGTCGCCGCCGTCGGCCTCACCTCAGCCCAGGCCAGCGAGCAGGGGATCCGGACCGTGGGCGCCGAGGTCGACCTATCCGAGGCGATCGCCCGCCCATGGACCTATGAGAAGGAACCCCGCGGGCACCTCGGGGTCCTCGCCGACGCCGACTCCAAGACCCTGATCGGCGCGTGGGCGGTCGGGCCGATGGCCAGCGAGTGGATCCACACCCCGGCCTTGGCGATCCGAGAGCAGATCCCGATCGAGCGCCTCACCGACCAGATCGCGCAGTTCCCGACCTACAACGAAGGCTGGCTCGGCGCCTACCGCCAGCTCCACCTCTGACCCGACCACCGGGCAGCGGGTCACCCAACGCACAACGGAAGGCAGTCTATGAGCGACAGCAACGACCTGAACACCTACGACCTGATCGTCATCGGCACCGGCGGCGCGGCGATGGCCGCTGGCATCGAGGCCCGCGACCGCGGCAAGACGGTGCTGCTGGTCGAGCACAACGTCCTGGGCGGGACCTGCCTCAACGTCGGGTGCGTGCCGTCCAAGCGGCTGCTCGCCGCCTCCGGGCACCGCCACGCCGCCGCCACCAACCCGTTCCCGGCCGCGCCGACCAGCGCCGCCGGGGTCGACCTGCCGGCGCTCATCGCCCACAAGCAGCAGCTCGTCGACGCGCTGCGCGAGGAGAAGTACCAGGCCGTCGCCGACGCCCACGAGTTCCCCATCCGCTACGGCCACGCCCGCTTCACCGACGCACACACCCTGGACATCGACGGTGAGCAGCTCACCGCCCCGGCGTTCCTCGTCGCCACCGGCTCCACACCGGCCACCCCCGACCTGCCCGGTATCGACACCGTCGAGTTCCTGACCTCGACCAGCGCGATGGAGCTGACCGAGCTGCCCGAGTCCCTGGTCGTGCTCGGCGCGGGCTACGTCGGGCTGGAGCAGTCCCAGTTGTGGTCCCAGCTCGGCGTCACGGTCACCATCGTCGGCCGGTTCGCCCCGCACACCGAACCCGAGCTCGCATCCCTGCTCAGGGACGCGTTCACCACCGACGGGATCACCGTCGTCGAGCAACGCGCCAGCAGTGTCGCCGCCACCACCGACGGGGTCGCCGTCACCACCGAGCAGGGCCAGCGGATCACCGCGGCCCGGCTGCTGGTGGCGACCGGCCGCCGGCCCAACACCGATGACCTCGGGCTAGACGCCGCCGGCGTCAAGACCGACGACCGCGGGTTCGTCATCGTCGATGACCACCAGCAGACCAGCAACGACCGGGTCTGGGCCGCAGGGGACGTCTCCGGCGCACCGCAGTACGTCTACGTCGCGGCCCAGACCGGGCACGTCGCCGCCGCGAACGCCCTCGGCGAACCGCAGACGATGGACTACCGCGGCCTACCCGGCGTCACCTTCACCACCCCCCAACTCGCCAGCGCCGGCCTCACCGAGCAGCAGGCCCTCGACCAGGGCCGCTCCTGCGACTGCCGGACCCTGTCCGCCGACGACCTGCCTCGGGCCCTGGCCAATAACGACACCCGCGGCGCGCTGAAGATCGTCATCGACGCCGACACCCGCAAGGTCCTGGGCGTGCACGCCGCCCTGGACGGCGCCGGCGACGTCATCCTGGCCGCGACCTACGCCATCAAGTACGGCCTCACCGTCGAGGACCTCGCCGAGACCTGGGCGCCCTACCTGACGATGGCCGAGGCCCTACGACTATGCGCCCGACTGTTCCTGTCCGACATGCCCACCAGCTGCTGTGCATGACCAGCCCCACGCCAATCGGCGCACCCGACCGCGGCAAACCCGCCAACCGAACGCCCGACCGGGCCACCGACGCCCCACCCAGCTCCCACGACCGGCCGGCAGACCCGTCAGGTCGCGGCAGTGGCTGGCTGGTCGCGCTGCTGGCCATCCCGGTCCTGTGCTGCGCCGGCCCCGGACTGCTGGCAGCCATCGGCATCACCTCGCTCAGCGCCGGCGTCGCGCTGACCGCCGGGTCGGTGGCGTTGACCGTCGCCGGGTGCGCCCTGGTCGCCGCGGCCGTAGGGCTCGTGGTGCGACGGCGTCGCCGCCAGGCCCAGCGGGGCTGGCGGGCCGGGTCGGTGAACCGACGACCGCCCCGGTCGTTATGGTCATCAGCGCCTTCGTGGCCGGCGCCGCGTACACGACCCTGGCCCTCCGCTCGGGCTCGCTGTGACCAGCCGTCCTCGCACACGGCTACGACAACCTCGCCCGCCTTCCTGCTCTGACGCTCGCGCTGCACTGCTGGCCCTGGCCTTCGACGAGCTGGGCTTGCACCGGGTGACCGCCCGCATCGACGGCCGCAACAAGGCCTCCGCCCGGCTGGCGGCCCGTCTGGGCCTGCGCCAGGAGGCCCATCTGGTCCGCAACGAGATGTTCAAGGGTGAGTGGTCCGACGAGCTCGTCTTCGCGATGCTCGCAGAGGAGTGGCCCGGCCCACCGCAAGCAGCAGGCCAGCCGCATGACCTGAGCGGGCGCCCAGCACGCCAGCCGCAGGGCCGGGGACCGTCCCGGTCAACGATCGCCGGCCGGAAGGCCGTCGGCAAGGGCGGGTGCAGGTTGGATGGGTGGGTGGGTGGGTGTCGGTCCAGCGGTCCCGTTCCAGCTGACGACGAGTGATCAGTTCGAGCGCTGTCAAGACTCGCTCCGAGCGTGGTGGCGAGCGCCCGCACGGGCTTGAGACGCTACGCCCGGGGCGGGGTTCCAGGGCGCGGTCATGTCCTTTTGGGATCCTCCCCGTTCGTGTCGTAATGACCGGCACCCGCCGGCGAGGGACAGGAGGACGACATGACGCAGTACGCGGTTCTGATCTACGAGCCGGGTGACCCCGACTGGAGCGTGCTGGACACCGAGCACAAGCGGCAGACCATGGCGGAATACGGCGCCTTCGGCCAGACCGTCGCGGCGGTGCGGCGCTGTATCCGACGACGACTGCGACGACGGTGCGCCAGGAGCGCGGCGAGGTCGTTACCAGCGAGGGGCCGTACGCCGAGACCAAGGAGGTCCTCACGGGCTTCTACCTGCTCGAGTGCGCCGACCTCGACGAGGCGGTGCAGCACGCGAGCCGTGTTCCGGCGGCCCGCACCGGCTGCGTCGAGGTCCGGCCGGTGATCGACTTCGGTGCCGGTGCCGGCTGACGCCGCCCAGGGCCGCGCGGCCCTGGTCGCCCTGCTCCGCGAAGAGGGCCCGGGCGCCCTGGCCACGCTCGGCCGGCAGCTCTCCTCGCTGCCGCTGGCGGAGGACGCGGTGCAGGACGCGGCGGTACGCGCTCTGGAGGTGTGGCCGCGTGAGGGTGTGCCGGCCTCGCCCCGTGGCTGGCTGCTGCTCACCGCTAGGCGGCGAGCGCTCGACGTGCTGCGCCGCGAGGCAAGACGGGCGGAGAAGGAGGCGGCGTCGGTGAAGCTGTTCCCGCCGCCCGAGGAGGAGGACGGCCCCGTCGAGGACGACCTGCTGCGGCTGCTGTTCACCTGCTGCCACCCAGCGCTGGACCGCTCGGCCCAGGTCGCGCTCGCGTTGAAGTGGCTGTGCGGGCTGTCGACCGGCCAGGTCGGGCGGCTGCTGCTCGTGCCCGAGGCAGCGATGGCGCGTCGGTTGTCCCGGGCCCGGCAGAAGATCGCGGTGGCGGGTGTCCCGTACCGCGTGCCGGCGGCCGAGCAGCTGCCGGACCGAGTGGCGGGGGTGCTCGCGACGGTGCACCTGCTGTTCACCGAGGGCTACAGCGCGACCGGCCCAGGCCAGGCGCTGCATGGCGAGCGAGCGGGCGGGCGAGGCGCTGCGGCTCGCCCGGCTGCTGCGCAGGCTGCTCCCCGACGACGCCGGGAGCTGCGGGCTGCTCGCGCTCGCGCTCCTGCACAGCGCCCGCGGGCCCGCGCGGATCGGCCCGGACGGCGGGCTGGTGCTGCTGCGCGACCAGGACCGTGCGCTGTGGTCCCGCCCCATGATCGAGGAGGGCGTTGCCCTGCTTGGCGAAGGGCTCGCTCGCACCCCCCGGCGGCCCGACCGTTACGTCGTGCAGGCGGCGATCGTGGCCTGCCACTGCCTCGCTCGGACTTGACAGGCCACGGACTGGTCGGCGGTCCTCAGCTGGTACGACGTGCTCGCCGCCCTCGACCCCTCCCCTGTCGTCCAGCTCAACCGCGCGGTCGCAGTCGCGGAGCGCGACGGCCCGTCCGCCGGGTTGGCGGCACTGGAAGGGCTCGATCTGCCCGGCTACGCGCTGCTGCCTGCTACCCGCGCCGAGCTGCTCACCCGGCTGGGCCGGGCGGCCGAGGCGGCCGCCGCGCTGCGGGAGTCGCTGGCTCTGCCAGTCAACGACGCGCAACGGCGGCTGCTCGGGCAGCGGCTCGCGCAGCTCGGTGACCCCTGACCCTCGCCCCGCGGCCGCTGGCCGCCGCACATCCGCCCGGCCACCGCAGACCTCCCACCGGCCCGCCAGCGGCTCGACGCGCTGCCGCGCTTCCCGCACTCTATGAGAGCGCCGCACAGGGAGATCGGGGTAGACACAGCGCGTGATGCAGTCGTCCTGGCCGGGTCGGGAAGAAGTCATGCGGAAGGCGCGACGGCGCTGGTGGAGGGCAATGGTGCTCGTCGTCGTCGTCGGCGCGCTCGCCGTTCCCGTCGTTGACACGCTCGGCTTTGGCAGCCAGAGCCGGCCAACCCACCATCACGGGAACGCAGCCGTCGCCATCGCCGTGCCGATCGTGATCATGCTGTCATCGATCGGCGTGGGCCTTCTCGTCGTGCCCAAGATGATGCGCAACCCGGAGGGTCGATTCGCACCCCCGATCCTCCTGGGTCTTCCCCGCCGTCAACGACGTCTGGCCGGGCGCAACGTCCGGCGTGCAACGCCCAGCGACGATCCAACGATGGCGGCGTTCGAACGCGAGACCGCGGGCAAAGCGATCAGCCAGGCGCGCTTCGTCACTGCCGTCTTCGGGATTGCCATTGTCGGCGAAGCGATCGAGGCGGTGACCCAGCATTCGATGCCGGAACGAATCTTCTTCAGCGTTGCCACGGTCTTCTTTCTAGCACTGTTGATCTATTCGGTTTTGGTCGTAAACCGCGCGAGGCGCTACCTCGCGGCCGCGACCGGGCCAGACTGGATTGAGCAACTCGACTGACGAGACTCCTGCCGTGACGGCGATCAGAGATCGGCTACGGTGGGTCCCGCACGCAGCGCGGGTCAGGACCAGTATGGACGCGAGGTTCCGGCCAGCAGACGATCCCGAATATCACATCGCCGGGGGGGGGGCACCGTCGGTGGCTGCCGCAGCCGCCGGACGCCTCAACGGGCACGATCACCCCACCGCAAGTAGCACCGCCGCCAACCTCGTCGCCCGCAAGGACCTCCGCCCGCCGGTTGACCCAGGTCGGCTGTCGGTGACCCGCCGGACCGCCAGGGCTGCGGCGATCAGGGCGACGACCAATCCGGCAGCGTCGGGGAGCAGCGCCAGGCTCCCGGAGCCGACCCACCCGGCGACGTCGCCGGCCAAAGTTATGGTGGTGATCGCCAGCACGACGGCACGCACCGCCAGTCGCACGGGGCAGCCGGGCAGTGGCTGTGGCTGTGGCTCACAGGAGGGCTTGGGTGAGGGCACTGAGGGCGTAGGTGACGGCCATGGTCACGCTTCCGACCGTGAGGTTGCGTAGCGCGGCCCGGGCGGTCGGGGCGGACCCGAAGCGGGCGGCGAGGTAACCGGTACCGGCTAGGCTGGTCAGCACGACCGCGACACAGACCTGGATGCGGATTCCGGCGGCCGGGATCAGGATGGCTAGCAGCGACAGCACCCCGCCGAGCAGGAACGAAAGCGCCGAGGCGGCTGCAGCTTCCCATGGGTTGACCTGGTCGTCCAGGTCGATCCCGAGCTCGGCGTGGGCGTGCGCGGCCAGCGCGTCTCGTTCGGTGAGTTCGGCGGCGACCTGCCGAGCCAGGGTGAGCGACAGGCCGCGTTGCATGTAGAGGTGCGCAAGTTCGTCTAGCTCCTCGTGCGGGATCGTCTCGAGCTCACCGCGCTGGATGTGCAGCAGCTCGTCCTGGCTGTCCCGGGCGGCCTGCACGGAGGTGAACTCGCCGCCGCCCATCGACAGTGACCCGGCGAGCAGCCCCGACAGGCCGGTCACGGCCAGCACTGTCGTGCTCGGGTGGGTCGCGGCAACGCCGACCACAAGCCCGGCGGTGCTGGTGATCCCATCGTTGCAGCCCAGGACCCCGGCTCGGAGCCGGTTGAGCCGGCTCACCGACGTCGATAGCAGATGCGACGAGGCGTGCGCAGGCAAGGTGTCGTTTGTCGGTGGCTGTGCGGCTGGGCTGGCGGTTCCCGGACCGGGATCGCTGCCGTGTTCGCTGCCGTGCCCAACGGTCATCGCGGGCCGCTTGAGGCGCCGGCCGGTTCGCGGTGAGCTGTTCACGGCTTGGTGGAAGGCTCCGGACCGGCGGCTGCCCGGGGGGTGGGCCAGGCCCGGCGGGACAGCAGCCGCAGCCCGTTGAGCCCGACCAGGACGGCAGAGCTCTCGTGGCCGGCGACGCCGCGCGGCAACGGGAGGTAGCCGGCTGGGTTCCACACGACGAGCACGGTAACGACGGCGGCGGCGAAGACCAGGTTGGCGGTGACGACCCGGCGCCCGGCCCGCACACCCGCGCGGGCGGCGGCCAAGCCGGCCGCTCCCGCCCCGATCACCATCAGGTCGTAATCGCTCATCGGCCCAACTTCCGGTTCGTGCCGCCGTGTCCTGCTGCACTGGGATGCTGTGCGCCAACCGCGCGCAACTGGTCGGAGCCGCAGCGATGACCGGCGGGGCTCGCGCGCCCCACCGCGCGGCCGGTCAGGAGGCACCGGCTTCGGCAGGCGCCTCGATACCGAGGTTGTTCACCCGCGGACTCGCGAGGCCGCGTCCGATGACGAGGATGAGCACGCCGGTCACGAGGATCACCGAGGCGGCCGCGGCCGCGGCCCCGGTCTGCAGCATCGGCGGTTTGCCCATGATGACCGAACGCTCGCCGTAGATGAACGCGATCACCGCGCCGGTGTAGACGAGGTTGCCGAGCACGACGACCAGGGCGGGGTTGCGCTGCGGTACGGCCCGTTTCGCTGCCCCGCGCACCACGGCCAGGACGATGGCGGCCACGAGCAGCAGCGTCAGCCCGGTGGCGTTGTTCTTGAACCCGGTGGTGTATCCGTTCTTGCCCAGGGTCAGGTTCGCGCCACTGCCATAGATCATCACGAACAACCCGCCCACGAGCATCAGCTCGATGAGCAGGCTGCGCCCGACCGCCCCGACCCCCCGGTGCTCGGAGCGACGGTCGGCCTGTTTGACGAACTCCCGGGCCACCAGCACCAGCATGCCCGGGATGGTGATCGCCAGGAAACTGATCCAGTTCCACATCGGTGGCATCAGCTTCGGACCGGCCAACTGTCCGATGGAGATGGCCAGAAGAATCGTGCCGACGATGAGCAGCACCCCGTCGCGTACCGCGCCGGGAAAGGACAGCTTCCCCGCTCGTTCGGCGGTCGGGACGGTGACCCCGGACAGCACCAGCCCGGCCGAACCCAACCCGAGACCGACCACGACGAACACGAACTGATCCACCGCGCTTTGATAGTCCACCAAGCCGTGGTGGAAGGCGGGCATCGCGACGCCGAGGGTCAGCAGAGCACCCGCCAGCACGACGTCGGGGAACAGGGCACCCTGGTGCACGGGGTGCCGCGAGATCCCTGACTTGGCCATCCATAGGCCCGGGACGACGACAGCGAGCCCGAACACCAGTTCGGCTATCCGGGTGCCCACGCCCGGGTGGCCGGCGAAGGCAAGCACGACGAGGGCGAGGCCGTCACCAATCGTGGCCAGCCCTAACACCAACGCGACCGTCCGGGTCACCGCTGCTCGGTCGCTGGCCTGAGCATGACCAGGACGTGGAGAACCCGGACGGAAAGATCCGGTGGCGGTCGTCATGGGCAACCTCTCCGTCGGGGGCGTGCTGTCTGGGGCGGAGCGCGACCCGGTTGAATGAGGCAATTTCAGCGTCTCCCCTGCTCGTGAGAACACCGGCCTCCCGTCCGACGCTATCGCATACACAGATACGTCGAGGGGTTACACGCACGTAGACCCGACGGGTCGGGGGTCGCGACTCCCGGCCACTGGTCCGGCGCGACCCGGCTAGGACAGGCAGCGGCGGATCGCGTAAGGCCCTCCTGCGGGCGTTGCCGGCGCTGGTGATGACCGAGCTGGCCGACTGCATGCCGACAACCTCCGGCCGTATGGCACGAGCTCGCCGCGGGTGCGGATCTGTGTAACCCGTGACGTATGGCATTGCAGGGGTTCGCGCCGACGAATGCGGGTTCCTCGCGACAAACATGGCCTCCTAAGGCCCGACTCGTGCAGAGAACATGGCGTTGCACCCACCACGACCCTGTGCGGAGGTTGCTCATCACGACGGTCGACGACCTCACAGGCATGCGCGGTCTACTGACCGGCGTCGAGAGCGCTGCCGCCGGAATGATCGGATGCGATGCGATGCGATGCGGAGGCTGAGCGCTGACTCGCGCGCTGGGCGGTCCCCGGCCCTGGCTGAGCACCGGCTTCTCGGGGACGGCCGCAGTGCGGCGTTGTTGCGCCCGGACACCGAGACCAACTGCTGGTGCGTTCCGGAACTGGACTCACCGCCGGTGCTGTGGTCGCTGCTTGACCCGGGCGGGAGCGCGCGCCGTGTGGTGCGATCTCGAGCCGGTGAGCATGACCCGAGACCGGCTAGCCCGGGGCTAGGTGACTGGTGTCTTTCGCCGCGTGGCGGTGCGACCGCTTTCGTGATCGTTTCGGAAGAATGCTGTTGCTGGTGAGGCTTTCTTCCCCTGGGGCGTGGCATGACGTTGGGTCTGGCGGAGCGTC
>JAABUI010001002.1_pt1 | contig 17623 bp, 19 predicted proteins | sample 5559111 | NCBI WGS metagenome assembly JAABUI01 (sample SAMN10711870, study PRJNA513365) | rock metagenome | isolation source: Antarctica rocks | place: Antarctica: Victoria Land, Buttleship Promontory
GATTACTTTGTGCGCCTGGATGCCCCCGGGGTGACGTCCTAACGGTAGCCAGGTCATCCCGTAGCGCACGGTCGGCCGTGGATGCAGGCGAGGGTCGCCGGTTGCGTGAGCGCCTACGAGTTCGTCGATGGTGAGCCGGTAGACCCTGGCCAGGGCGAGCAGCACGTCGAGGGTGGGTCGGCGCAGCCCTGACTCCAGCCGCGAGAGCAGGCTGCTCGAGATCCCGGTCGCTGCTGCGAGGTCGGCCAGTGTCATGGCTCGCGCACGGCGACGCTGCCGCAGCCGCTCGCCGAGACCGTCGAGCACCGCGTCGTCAGCTACGGCAAGACCTCACTGCTCGAACACGCCACCCACGCGGCCGGGTTTGACGTCGTCACGGCGTGCGGAGCGGAGTTCGAGACCGACCTGCCGTTCGCCGGGCTGCACCAGCTCTGTGTGCCGCTGCTCTCCCACCTCGTCGACCTGCCTGCCCCGCACCGGGACGCGCTCCGGGTCGCGTTCGGGCTGGACGCCGGCACCCCGGAGGCCTTCCGCGTCGGCCTGGCGACCCTGGAACTGCTGGCCGCAGCGGCCCGGGACCGTCCGTTGTTGTGCGTGATCGATGACGCCCACTGGCTGGACAGCGCCTCGTCGCAGGCGTTGGCGTTCCTCGCGCGGCGAATCACCGTCGAACCGATCGCCATGGTGTTCGCGATCCGCACACCGTGTGCCGTAGACGAGCTGGATCGGCTGCCGGGCCTGGTCATCGACGGGTTGAGCGATGCGGAGGCGCGGACGTTGCTGGCGGCGCAGAGCCATGTGACGCTCGACGACCAGGTACGCGACCGGATCTTGGCCGAGGCCCGCGGGCATCCGCTGGCGCTGCTCGAGCTGCCCAGTGCCGGCGGGTTCGACCCGCCGGACCCGTCCTCGGTTCGACCCGGATCGAACGCGGTTTCGCCGACCGACTGGCCATGCTGCCCGACGGGGCGCGAATGCTGCTGATCGTCGCGAGCGCCGACCCGACGGGGGATCCAGGCCTGCTGTGGCCCGCCGCGCGCCTGCTCGACATCGACGTGGCGACCAGCAGTGCTGCCGCGACCGCCACCGGCATGGTCGAGTTCGGCACCCGCATTCGCTTCTGCCATCCCCTCGCGCGCTCTGCGGTCTACCGGCTCGCGGACGCGGAGCGGCGCCGTAGCGCCCATCGGGTGCTGGCTGAGGCCACGGACCCGATCGTGGATCCCGACCGGCGGGTCTGGCACCGGGCGCAGGCCGCCACCGGCCCCGACGACGACGTCGCCGCCGAGTTGGAACGGTCCGCCGCACGCGCCCGGGCACGCGGCGGCGTGGTGGCCGCGTCGGCCTTCGCCGCACGCGCCGCCGAGCTGTCGCTGGACTCCGCGCGGCGGGTCGATCGGACCATCGTGGCGGCGCAGGCCCACCTCGATGCGGGCGCCACTGATACCGCGGCGGATCTGCTCTCGACGATCGAAAACAACGATCTGGACGAGCTCCGGTACGCACGCGTCGATCAGCTGCGCGGCCGGATCGCGTTCCTGCGACACAACGACGACAACGGCCCGGACCTCATGCTCCGCGCTGCGCGGCGGCTGGCCGAGGTCGACCCGGAGCAATCGCGGGACTGTCTGCTGGATGCGCTCGAGATGAGCATGGTCGTCGGCCGGGCCCACGGTGTCGTGGACAGGGTGCTGGACGCGGCACGGTCCACCGCGCCGGCACCGCGTGCGCCCGACGTGCTGGACGCCCTGGCCGTGTTGTCCGCCCAGGGGCACCGCGCCGCTGCTCCTCTGCTGCGCAGGGCTCTGGACGGCGACGACGAGCCGCTGTGGGTGCGGCGACCCGCGCTCGCCGTCATGATCGCCGGGGAGCTGTGGGACCAGGACGTGCACACGGTGATCGTGGAGCGGCTGCTGAAGACCGGTCGCGAGTCCGGTTCCCCGATGGGTCTGCGTCTGGCCCTGGCCCAGGCGACGTCGCGAGCGGTGCTGACCGGCGACCTCGCCGAGGCGATGGACGCGGTTGCCGAGGAGGAGGCGATCGCCGACGCGACCGGAACTATTCCGCTGGACTATCCACGCTTGCAGCTGGCCGCGATGCGTGGGCACCGCGAGGTCGCGCTAGAGCTGTTCGCCGAGGCTACGGCTGCGGCGACGGCGTCGGGTTCGGGACAACTGATGGCCAACGTGCATTGGACGGCGGCCGTGCTGCACAACGGCCTCGCCGACTACCCGGCCGCACTGACCGCCGCGCAGCAGGCTAGCGCCCACGGCGACCTTCTCCTTGCCGGTTTCGCACTGCCCGAACTGGTCGAGGCCGCCGTGCGCTGCGGGAACCACGCTGCCGCGACCGCCGCGCTGGAGTCGTTGACCGAACGGACCGTGGCCGGCGGCACTGCGTCCGGTCTGGGTATCGCCGCCTACGCGCGCGGGCTGGTGACCGGCGCCGAGGAGCACTACCTGGAGGCGATCGAGCGCCTGCAAGACAGCCCCCTGCTGCCCTACCGCGGCAGAGCCCATCTGCTCTACGGGCAGTGGGCCGGCGAGCGTGATTCCGGCTTGGAACTACACGGTTTGATGGGCGTTCCAGTTCGAGGTGGCGATGCTGCCGGTGAACAGGGCGGCGAGGATAGTTCCGGTGACCGCGATGCCGACGCCGTTGGCGACCTCGGTTGCGGTGTCCGTGAGCGCTGCGCCGATTGAGCTGCGGTTCGCCGGTAGACCGCTGAGCACATTGGTGGCGGCGACGACGCTGACCACGCGCAGCCCGGCCGCGACGAGCGCGAGTGCGATCGCGACCCAGACGTAGCCGAAGCTGTTCAACAGGGCGTATACGGCGAGTCCGACCACGACCGTCACGGCGCTGATCCAAGCGGCGCGAACGAAGCCGACCCGCTGGACGAACGGATTGACGAACGCGCCACCCGCGATGAGTACGACAACCTGTGGCAGCATCCCGATGGAGGCGAGCGCGGGCGACCATCCCCACTGAAGTTGTAGTTGCAGTGCTACCAGGTAACCCAGACCGGCTGTTGCGAGCCCGGCGGCGGCCTTGAACGCCAGGCCGCTGGACACCAGGGGGCGTGCAACGAGCTCCAGGTCGAGAAGCGGGTAGCGCGCTGAACGTTCCCGGCGGATGAAGAGAATCGCCCCCACGACCGCTGCTGTCGTGCTCGCCCACGGTGCCCACGAGCTGGTGCCCTCATCCACGAACAGTGTGGGTGCGACCAGTGCGAGCACGATGGTGGCGGTTCCCAGCACCGCGCCGAGGACATCCACCGGGTCGCGGTGGAGGTCGGCCGTCTCATCCGCTGCGATGCCGATTCGTATGCCGATGATCGCGAGCGCGGCGATCGGCACGTTGACCAGCAACAGGACCTGCCACGGTGCTACCGCGAGTACGAAGCCGCCCACCGTCGGCCCGATGGCGAGCCCGACCAGCCCTACGGTCGAGATGAGGGTGATCACACGAACGCGCAAGCTGTCTTCCTGGAACAGCCGGAAGGCCAGCGCCATCGACCCTGGTGTGGTCATCGCGGCCGCAACCCCCATCGCCACTCGGACGGCGATGAGTTGGTCCGCCGTGGTGACAAAGGCGGTCGCCAGGCTGGCAACGCCGAGCAGGGCCAGCCCGATGAACATGATCCGTCGCCGGCCGAACCGATCGGCGATCGCACAGAACACCAGCATCAGGCCGCCGAAGACAACCGCGTAGGCGCTGGTCACCCACTGCAACGCAGTCGTCGAAGCATGCAGGTCACGGCCGATCGTGGGCAGCGCGACGTTCAGGATCGAGTTGTCCAACATTTCGAAGAGGAACACCGCCGAGAGGCCCGCCAGCGCCACCCACGCCTCCCGCAACGACTCCGGCACGAGCGCTGTTCTAGTCACGAACATCGTCCTACTAACAAACTTTGTTCGTGTCAAGTGCTACGGTGCAGCGATGGTCGAGAGAAGCGCTTCGCATGGCCTCGTTTCCCGTGACCGTTGGGCGGCGCAGATCGCAGCCCTGGACGATCCCCAGAGCTCGTCTCGGTCTCGCAAAGCACCCATTACGGTTGATCGCATCGTGGACGTCGCCCTCCAGCTCGTGGAGGCCGAAGGGTTCGACGCGCTGACGATGCGCCGAGTCGCCGCTGTGTTGCAGACCGGTCCGGCGTCGCTGTATGCGCACGTGCGGAACAAGGCGGAGCTGGACGATCTGCTGATCGGAGAGCTGTGCGCGCGAGTCACGTTGCCGGTGCCGGATCCCGACCAGTGGCAGGCGCAGATCATCGACGTGTGCGGTCAGCTACGTGACCAATTCCTTCGCTACCAGGGGATCTCGCACGCCGCGTTGGCGGCCGCCCCGAACAGCTTGGACACACTGCGGATCAACGAAGGCATGCTCGCGATCCTCCTGACCGCAGGTGTGTCGGTGCAGTCAGCCGCGTGGGCGATCGATGCCGCCTATCTCTACCTCAGCGCATACAGCTTCGAGGTATCCCTGAGGGGGAAACCGAGCGAGGTCGCCGACGAGCGATCTCTCGACCGGGATGAAGCCATCGAGCGTTTGCGGATGCTGCCCGCCAACCGGTTCCCGAACACGGTGACATACGCGCGGGAGCTCACCGCAGGGGAGGGGCACGAGCGATTCGACTTCACCCTGGGACTGCTCTTCCGAGGGCTCACCCCGCCCAGATGACGGCCCTCGCCATCACCAGCCCAGCTCGTGTAGTCGTGCGTCGTCGATACCGAAGTGGTGGCCCACCTCGTGAATCATGGTGCGGCGTACCTGTTCCACCACCTCATTCTCGGTGTTGCAGATCGCGCAGATGGCCCGCCGATAGATGGTGATCTGGTCCGGCAGTACCTCGGAGTACTGCGTCGTCCGCTCGGTCAGGGGAATCCCGCGGTAGAGCCCCAGCAAGCCCGGACGGCCGCCATCGTTGTCTACGGTTACCGCGACGTTGCGCATCACCTCACCCAGCTTCGGTGGTAGACCGTCGAGCGCCTGCCCCACCATGGCCTCGAACTGCTCCTGCTCGACGTGGACCGTCACGCACCTAGTATCCAACCGAGCACAGACTCTGGCCGAAGGACCGCACTCGTGGCCGCGGCGCTCACTGGTAACGATCGCGCGGCGGCACTGGAGGAGTTGGCTCGCCGTAGGTGCCGTGCCGGCGATGGTTCCCCACCTTGGAGTTTTTGGCACTCATGCCGCAGCCTCGGTCGGCTCGGCGAGGGGATCCACGGCATTGGCGTAGCGCGGCTGGGCCGTCCTGGGCAGCGCGACGAGGGCGATCATGCTCAACACCGCACAGCCGATGATGTACAGCGAGATGGTGGTCGAGCTGCCGTAGTGGGTCAGCAATGCGGCAGCGATCAGCGGTGCCGGGCCCCCGGCGATCACACTCGCCAGCTGGTAGCCCAGCCCGGCGCCGGTGTAGCGGACGTCGGCGTCGAAGCTCTCCGCATCAACGCGGCCTGCGGCCCGTACTGAATATCGTGGACGATGAGGCTGACGATGATCGCGAGCAGCACCAATCCGGTGGAGCGGGTGTTGAGCAGGCCGAAGTACGGGAAGGCCGAACAACGCCGTGAGCACGACGCCCGTGCCGTACACCCGGCGGCGGCCGAGCTTGTCGGAAAGCCAGCCGAACAATGGGGTGCTGATCAGCCCGATGGCCGCAGCGATCAAGGTGTCGTTGAGCAGGGTGTTGCTGTTCAGCTTCAGTTGCTTGGTGCCGTAGGACAGCACGAAGGTGATGAACAGGTAGAACGGTGCCTGCTCCGACATGCGCACCAGCGCCGCGAGCAGGATCTCCTCGGGATGGCGCTTGATCACCTCGACAAGGGGGGCGGCGACCACCTTGCCCGTCTTGCGCGGGGCCGCGAACTCCGGGCTCTCCACCACCCGTAGCCGCACGTAGAGGCCGACGCCGATGAGCACGATGCTGATCAGGAACGGGATCCGCCAGCCGTAGCTGTCGAACCCGTCGATACCGGTGAAGCCGGTGGTGATCCGGACCACGCCGGTGGCCAGCACCAACCCGATCGGCACTCCGAGCTGTAGCCAGCTGGCCGAGAATCCGCGCCCTTCCTTCTTGCCCCATTCCATGCTGAGCAGCACCGATCCGCCCCACTCCCCACCGACGCCGATGCCCTGCTGAGCTCGTCACGGTGTCCCCACGTCGCGGTCAGGTTTGCGTGGACGAGAAGCTCGTGCAGAGGCCGCGGCCGGACTTGGTGCCCAGTTCGCCGCGGGCGATGAGCTCGCGCAGCAGGCGCCGTGGCCCCTCCGGGAGGCCATCGCGCACGTCGGCGTAGTGCTCCTCGATGGCGAGGACGACGTCGAGTCCGGTGTCATCCATCTGCCGGCACGGACTCAGCCGGGTTCCAAGGGTCTCCCGGAAAATGGCGTCGAGTTGTTCGGGCGTGGAGACGCCCTCCTCGAGCACCATCAGGCACTCGCGCGTGATGGCCGCCCACACCCGGTTGAACAGGAAGCCGACGCTCTCTTGTTGCACGTGGAACGGCACGAGCCCAACGCGCTTGAGCACACTCGAGAGCGCGGGGATGATGTCGGGGTCGGTTCGGCCACACGACATCAGCTCGACCGCGTTCAGGACGGGCGGCATCTGGAAGTGGAGGTTGAGCAACCGCTCCGAATGGTTGACGGAGTCGACCAGTGCGCTGCTCGGGTGCGACGACGAGTTCGTCGCCAGGATGGCATCGTTGGGCAACAAACGATCCAGCTCGGCGAACACGCGGCGCTTTAGCTCGATGTCCTCGGGCAGCGACTCGACGACGAGCCACGCGCCTGTCACTGCCTCCGACAGGTCGCCGGTGCTCGCGACCTGGCCGACGTGCTGCACTCCGAGCGCGCTGGCAACGTCGCGGATGTGGTCATCGACGTATCCCTGCGCCGCAGCGCGGGACTCCGCTCCACTCGCACCGTCAGCGACCTGGTGCTCACCGGCACCCTGACCCGCTACCCGAACATCGAGTGGGTCTTCACCCATGGCGGTGGCACCCTGCCTCTGCTGGCCGAGCGGATGGAGCTGGTTCGCACCATGCTGTTCGGCGGCAATCACCACGAACCCAGCGTTCAGCAGCAAGTCACCCGGCTGTGGTTCGACCTGGCAGGCACGCCCTTCCCGCGCCAGGTTCCCGCCCTGATCGACGCATTCGGCGCTGATCGGCTGCTCTACGGCAGCGACTACTGCTGGACCCCTGCCGCCGGCGTCAGCCAGCAGATCGCCGCCATCGACACCGCCGTCCCACCCGACAACGACACCTGGCGCGCACTCACCACCCGCAACGCCGCCCGGCTGCTCCCACTGACCGCGGCTATCCAGCGGGGCAGTCCGCCCGGTAGGCGTCCCAGTCCCAGCTCGACAAAAACTCCGCCGCCGCCCGACGTCCGTTGGCGCTGACCTGCTCGCGTTGGGTGGCACTGGCCCCGAACTCGACCACGCCCACTGGTGAAGTGTCCACCGTGATGGTGCGCTTGCGCACGCACGGACGGTCCACATAGGTCTGATCGTGGCCGACGATGGCTGTGGTGATCACCTGCTCCACCAGGTGCAGCGGCTTCGGGGTCAGCCAACCGGGAAGTAAACCCCCGCCACCAGCGGGAGGCATGTCCGGCATGATGCGGACCCCGAAGGTGGGCCAGCGTCGCGGGTGCGGGTCGGTGCGATCGAAGATCTCCACCGGGAAGTTGGTCAGCACTCCGCCGTCGACGATGGTCGAGGTCTCCCCGGTCTGCGGATTGCGCAGCTGCTGCGGTTCGAAGTACAGCGGAATGGACATCGAAGCCCGTACCGCATCGGCCACGAGCTGCGTGTCGGGGTCGAGACCGAACTGCTCGTAGTCCCACGGCAGTCGGAGCAACCGTCCGCGGGTGACGTCGGTGGCCGTCACCACCAGCTTGTAGCGCTGATGAACAGGCAGGTTCACGTCGTCGTCGGGGTCCGCCCGTCGAAGCTGACCGAAGGTCTCCACGCCGAGCGCCTTGAGCTCAGTGCGCAGCCAGTTGTGGATGTAGTCGCCCTCGTAGGCGCCCCCGTCCAGGAACAGCGACAGTCCCTCGCTGAGCAGGGGCAGCTTGAAGCCGGACCGGTCGGGCACCTTGCGGTAGTCGAGCTCGCTCATCAGTTGTTCAAGGCGCGTGGGGCTTGCCCCGGCGGCGACGAAGGCACCCACGATTGCACCCGCCGACGTGCCGGCCACGCGGGGGAAGGTGTAGCCCTGCGCCATCAGCCCCAGGACAGCACCGGCACCACCCAGGCCCTTGAGGCCGCCTCCTTCGAGGACCAGATCTGCAGCAGGCACCACGCCACCTTCTTCCACTTGCGGTGAGTTTCGCAAAGGCCGGTCGCCAACGCGCGCGGGGTAGGTATCGCTGCCGTGGACGAGGTGATGTTGGCTGCCTTTGGCGCGCAGCACCTGACAGACTTGGCTGCTTCGACGCGCCGCGCTCGGTGACTTCGCCGCAAGCCACTGGAGGACACCGATCACCGGAGTGCGCTAGTCGACACGCAGCGGCATTTGGACGATCATCGTGCACATTCATTGCAGGCAGGAGGACCGCATGCGTCCCAAACGCATCGTCGCCAATCTTCGAGTGGCTGACGTCGAGGCGGCAAAGAGCTTCTACACCGACTACCTCGGGCTGAGTACCGAGGAGTTCAACATGGGATGGGTAGCCCGCTACAGCTCTCCCGACACCGGGGCCAACGTCCAGCTCGTCATGCGCGATGCAACCGCACCCGAAGACTCGGTGATTTCGGTACACACGGACGACGTCGACGGTGCTTTTGAAGAAGCTCAGAGACTCGGCTACGAGATCGTGCAACCGATAACGACAGAGGCTTGGGGCGTGCGCCGCTTCTTCGTCCGAGCTCCAGACGGCAACGTGATCAACATCGTGCGCCATCGAGACTGACCGGGCCGCATACCGCCGGAGCAGGCGGCTTGCGCGGCCCTGCGTCTCGTACTCGACCGTCCAATGTGGCTCCAGCTTCTATGCGCCGCGCAGTGGTGGGGCCGGCGGCAGCGTCGTGTTCGTCATTGGGTCCGCTCGGCCGGGCAGATGCGCCAACCGAGGTCTCAGAGGTGTGCCGCCCGATCGCGTAACCGTTCGTTCGGTGCTGGCCACGCGGTTTCGTCAAACACCCGTCCAGCCGAGCAGCTCGTCCACCGACCAGGTGTTGATGACCCGCGCAACCGGAACCCCGCACTCCTGCGCGCGGGTGCACCCGTAGGCCTGCCAGTCGAGCTGGCCCGGGGCGTGCGCGTCGGTGTCGATGCTGAACAGGCATCCGGCTTCCACGGCCTGGCGCAGCAGCCTGCGGGGCGGGTCCAGCCGTTCGGGACGGCTGTTGATCTCCACGGCCACACCGTGCTCCGCGCAGGCCGCAAACACCGCTTCAGCGTCGAACTGGCTCTCCGGTCGCTGACCGCGCCCGCCCGTGACCAGCCTGCCCGTGCAGTGCCCGAGGACGTCGGTGTGCGGGTTACGCACCGCGTTGAGCATCCGCTGGGTCATGGTGTCGCGATCGGCCCGCAGCTTGGAGTGCACCGAAGCAACCACGACGTCGACCCGGCCGAGGAGCTCGTCGGTCTGGTCCAGGGTGCCATCGGCGTTGATGTCGCACTCGATGCCGGACAACAGACGGAACGGTGCCAGCTGAGGGTTGAGCTCGGCCACCAGCTCCAGCTGGCGTTCCAAGCGCTCGACGCTGAGCCCGTGGGCGATGGTCAGGCGGGGGGAGTGGTCGGTCATGGCGAGGTAGTCGTGGCCGAGCTCGATGGCTGTCGCCGCCATTTCCTGCACCGGGCTGCCGCCGTCACTCCAGTCGCTGTGGCAGTGCAGGTCCCCGCGCAGTGCAGCAAGCAGGTCTTCACCACCGTGCGCGAGCGGCGCAACGGCGTTCTCCAGCTCGGCCAGGTAGCCGGGTTGCTCACCGGCCGCCGCCTGGGTGGCAACGGCAGCCGTCTTCGGGCCGATACCGCGCAGCTCCGTCAGAGTCCCGGCGGTCGCCCGACGAGTGACCTCCTCCGGCGGAAGAGCGAGCAGGATCGCGGCGGCCGCGCGGTAGGCCTGTACCCGGTGCGTCGACGCTCGCGATCGCTCGAGCAGGAAGGCGACGCGACGCAATGCCGCTACGGGGTCCACGAACCTCAGGTTAGCGGCGGTGCCGACTCCACAGCACTCGGAGTGCGGGTACTGCTCGCGGCGGGACACCGGGCACCGTGAGGACGTGGCCGTCCGTCAGCTGCAGTCGCGCCTCCTCGTCGCCGGCGCGGGGATCGAGCACCCACTCGACGTCGGACCACGGCACGACCACCCGTTTGAACACCAGCCGGATCCCGTCGGTGGTGATCACCGTGAGCGGTACCAGCCAGAGCGCCCCCAGCACAACAATGGTCACCGGAATCAGCGCAATCCACACCGCGTTTCCTGCCGCGATGGAGAACAGGAACAGCCAAGCCAGCGTCATCCCCATCAGCATGGTCAGCCAGGTGCGGGAGTAGCGGGCTCCTCGGTAGCGGCCGAGGCCCTGGGCCTGCTGCCGCACGTCGCGAGTGGAGGTCATTCCTCAGCATACGTCTGCTTCACCTGCCCCGTGCGGGGCCACAATGGGGGTCATGGGCTACCCGATCTGTGTGACGTGCGGGGTGCAGTACGAGCAGGCGCGTTTCGACCCGCAGCACTGCCGGATCTGCGAGGACGAGCGCCAGTACGTGGGCTGGGACGGCCAGCGCTGGAGCACGCTGGAGGAGATGGCGAGCGACGGCTACCGGACGGTGCTGCGCCCTGAGGGCGAGCTGTGGGGCGTCGGCACCGAGCCCTCGTTCGCGATCGGTCAGCGTGCGCTCCTTGTGCCCGGCGAGGGCGGCAACCTGCTGTGGGACTGTGTGTCCTTTGTGGACGAAGACGCCGTCGCGGCCGTCAACGATCAGGGCGGCATTGCGGCGATTGCCGTCTCGCACCCGCACTTCTACTCCTCCGCCATCGCGTGGAGCGAAGCCTTCGGCGACGTTCCGGTCTACTTGCACCACGCCGACCGCGAGTGGGTGTGCCGGGACGGCAACATCACTGCTTGGCAAGGTAACTCGCTGGAAGTTCTGCCCGGACGCACGCTCATCAACGCCGGTGTGCACTTCACCGGCGGTACCGTGCTGCACTGGGCGCAGGGTGCTCAAGGACGCGGCGCGCTGTGTACGAGCGACGTTCTCACCGTCGTGATGGACCGTCGCTTCATCAGCTTCATGTACAGCTATCCCAATCACATCCCCGAGTCACCCGCGGTGATCGAACACGCGCTGCGGCTGCTGGAGCCGTTTGCGTTCGACACCATCTACGGGGGCTGGTGGGCTCGAGTCGTCGCCTCTGACGGCAAGGCTGCGGTGGCCCGTTCGGCCGCCCGCTACCTGTCCAGGCTGCAGCAACCATGAGGACACACACGATCGTCGACTCCCCGATCGGTGCGCTCACCGTGGTGCATACCGACGGCGTGCTCAGCGCGCTCTACCTGCCCGAACACGCCCGCCGTCCCGAGGCGTCCACCTTCGGTGACTGCACCGTCGACGGCTTCGCTGAGGTCACCGAGCAGCTGGCCGAGTACTTCGCCGGGCAGCGCACCGTGTTCACCATGGCGCTGGCGCCGATCGGCAGTGCTTTCCAGCAGCGGGTGTGGACGCTGCTGCGCCAGATTTCCTACGGGCAGACCCGGTCCTACTCCCAGCTCGCCGCGCAGCTGGGCGAGGCGCGGATGATCCGCGCCGTCGGTTCGGCCAACGCCCGCAACCCGATCAGCGTGGTGATTCCCTGCCACCGGGTGATCGGTGCGAACGGTGCACTGACCGGTTACGCGGGCGGGGTGGCACGCAAGGACTACCTCCTGACCTTGGAAAATCCCTCGCGGGCGAGCCAGCCGGGCCTGTTCTGAATTATTCCAGCGCTTTGGTCAGCAGCTCGAAGGCCAGGTCGGGTCGCCGAGGAACACCGAATCGCTTGTCCTGCGGAAACGGGGAAAGCTGCCCGGTCCGGCGGTAGCCGCGCCGGGCGTACCAAGCGATGAGCTCGCTGCGCTGCACGAGCACCGTCATGTGCATCGCCGTGCACCCCGCCGTGACGGCGACGCGCTCGGACTCGGCGAGCAACCCATCACCCAACCCCTTGCCCTGTAGTTCCGGCCGCACGCTGAACATCCCGAAGTAGCCGATGGCGTCCGCCCGGAGCTCGAGCTGGCAGCAACCGAGGAGCGCGCCCTGCGCATCCAGCGCCAGAATCATCCGGCTCTGGGGCCTACTGATCACCTCGAGCACCTCGGCCGCGTCGGTCCGCTGACCGTCCAACAGGTCAGCCTCCGTGGTCCACCCCAGTTTGCTGGTATCCCCGCGATAGGCCGACTGCACGAGGGCGACGATGGCGGACGCGTCCGCCGGGCAGGCCGGCCTGAAGGTGGGCGTCATCCCGGTAGTCCTACCGCATCGGGCGTTAGGCTCGTGCGGTGGCCCAACCCCGTCCGCACGATGCCGTGGAGCACGAGTTGGCGGTGTTGTTTCGGCGGGCACGGGCGTTTTCCGGCGAGCTCGCGCGCGAGGTGCACCCCGGTCTGGAGTCGGGCGCCTATGCACTGTTGCTGCGGGTGGAGGAGGTCGGGGCCGTGCGGCTGACCGACCTGGCGAGCTTCTATGGCCTCGGCAAGCCCACGGTGAGCAGGCAGATCGGCATTCTGCAGAAGCTCGGGCTCGTGCATCGGATGGAGGATGCCCAAGACCGGCGCTCGGCCAAGCTGTCGATGACGGAGGATGGTCTGAGCAGGCTGGCGAATGCCCGCAAGGCTCGTCGCGAGCGCTTCGAGCGGCTGCTCGACGGTTGGGACTCGGTGGACATCACCCGCTTCGGGGAGCTGCTCGGCCAGTTTAACCGCATGCAGGACTGATTCGCCCACCCCCTAGGGTTGTCCAGTGCGCCACCAGCAGCTGCCTGCCCGCGCACTTGCGGTCCTGCGCGCGCACCGGTGGTTGGCCCCGACTGCGCTGGGCGTCTCCGGGCTGGCCCGGTTGGTGTTGAGCTTTGTCACCCCGAACGGCCTCAACCTGGTGAACTGCGGGTGTACACCTACGGCGCGGCGACCTTGCCGCACGGTGGCCTGTACACCTTCACCTTCTCCGAGATGACCCCGAACTTCCCGCTGCCGTTCACCTATCCGCCGTTCGCTGCGGTGGTGTTCGTCCCTTTGCACCTGCTGCCGTTCACTGCACTCGCCGTGCTGTGGCTGCTCGCCACCATCGTCGCGGTGTGGGGGGTGGTGCGGGTGAGCCTGCAGCTGCTGCTCGGTGCGCGCGCCGACGAACCGACGTGGCGGGCGGCGGCTTTCCTCTGGGCGGCGCTCGGCGTCTGGCTGGAACCCGTGCGCACCACACTGGACTACGGGCAGGTCAACGTCTTCATCGTGCTCGGTGTCCTGCTCGCTGCGTGGACCAGCCGGTGGTGGCTGGCGGGGGCGATCGTCGGGGGGCTCGCCGGCGTGAAGCTCACGCCCGCGGTCACCGGGCTGTACTTCTTGGCTCGGCGCAACGTGGCGGCCGCGGTGTTCTCCGCAGTGGCGTTTGCGGGCACCGTGGTGCTGAGCTTCGCGCTGGTGCCTGCGGCGGCACGTACCTACTTCGGCAACTTGGCCGGCGACGCCTCGCGCATCGGACCGGTGGGCTCGGCCATCAACCAGTCGCTGCGCGGGGCGCTCAGCCGCTTTGCCGGCCACGACGTGGGTACCGGCCCCGTTTGGCTTGTCGCGGTGGTATGCGCGGCGCTGCTCTGCGTGCTGGCCTGGCGAGGACTCGACCACGACGATCGGCTGGGAACGCTGATCATCGTGCAGTTCTTCGGTCTGCTCGTCTCGCCCATCTCCTGGAGCCACCACTGGGTATGGCTCATCCCGGCGCTGCTGTGGTTAATGCACGGCCCACTACGCGAGACGCGCGCGGCCGCGATCGCCGCGGGGGTGTGGATCGTGGTACTGCTCGCCGGGGTCATCCAGCTACTGTTGTTGCAGCAACCCACGATCTGGGAGCAGCACCGCCCCGTGCTTGCCTCGGTCGGCGGTGCCGTCTACCCGTTGGGCGCCGCGGTCGTGCTGCTGCTCATGGCGGCGCAGCGACGCCTGGTCAGAGCAGTTGGCTGATGGCGGTGGCCAGCTCCACGTCCTTGGCGGTCACTCCACCGTCGCTGTGCGTCGAGCAGACGAAACTGACCGTGCGCCAACGGATATCGATGTCCGGGTGGTGGTTGCGTCGCTCGGCGACGTCGCCGACGGCAGCAACCGCATTCAGCACGTCCCGGAAGCTGGCGAGTTCTGCGGTCAGCCACAGTCCCCCGTCCGCGTAGATCCATCCGGGCAGCGTCTGTAACGCGGACTCGATCTCGGTTGCCTGCAGCACAGTGGCCATTCGCTGATGCTTCCACGTTCACAGTCAGTGTGCATCTGAGCCGCCATCTGAGCGGCGGTGACCCAGGACACCGCCGGCTAGCGGGTAGACTTGTAGACGCCGCAGTCTCTGCGCGGTGCATGGCGCGCTGCCCGAAGTGGGTTGCTGTGCCAGAGCACCCCACCCGCCGGCCGCCCCGACCTCGGTCCGAGAGCAGTCTCGGCACGGGGAACCAGCAAGCTCAGGAGAACCGCCCCAGTGACAACCGCGACCCGAACCGCCTTTCGCAACGTGGCCATCGTTGCGCACGTCGACCACGGCAAGACGACCCTTGTCGACGCCATGCTGCGCCAGTCCGGAGCCTTCGCCGAGCGCGCCGCGCTGGTCGACCGGGTGATGGACTCCGGTGACCTGGAGCGGGAAAAGGGCATCACCATCCTGGCCAAGAACACCGCGGTGCATCGGCACACGCCGGATGGCGAAGTGGTGATCAACGTGATCGACACTCCCGGTCACGCCGACTTCGGTGGCGAGGTGGAACGAGGCCTGTCCATGGTCGACGCCGTGGTGCTGCTGGTCGACGCCAGCGAGGGACCCCTGCCGCAGACCCGCTTCGTGCTGCGCAAGGCCCTCGCCGCCGCGTTGCCGGTCATTCTCGTTGTCAACAAGACCGACCGTCCCGACGCCCGGATCAGCGCCGTGGTCGAGGAGGTGCACGACCTGCTGCTGGACCTGGCCTCGGACCTGGAGAACGAGGCCGCGCACGCCGCAGAGCTCGCCCTGGACCTGCCGGTGATCTACGCCTCCGCGCGTGCAGGTAAGTCCAGCATGACCCAGCCCGCGGACGGCGAGGTTCCCGACGCAGCGGACCTGCAGTCGCTGTTCGACCTGCTGATGGCCTACGTCCCTGCTCCCAGGGGGGACCCGGACGCGCCGCTGCAGGCCCACGTCACCAACCTGGACGCCTCGTCCTTCCTCGGCCGCATCGGCCTGGTCCGCATCCACGCCGGCGAGCTCCGCAAGGGCCAGACCGTGGCCTGGATGCGGGAGAACGCCGAGGGTTCCCCCGAAGTGACCAAGGTGAAGATCACCGAGTTGCTGCGCACCGAGGGCGTCACCCGCGTTCCCGCTGAGCGGGGCGAGGCCGGCGACATCGTGGCGATCTCCGGCATCCCCGACATCATGATCGGCGACACCCTGGCCGACGTGGACAATCCGGTGGCACTGCCCCGCATCACCGTGGACGAGCCCGCCATCTCGGTCACCGTCGGCATCAACACCTCACCGATGGCCGGACGCAACGGCGGTAAGAAGCTCACCGCGCGGCTGGTCAAGAGCCGCCTGGACGCCGAGCTGGTCGGCAACGTGTCCCTGCGGGTGCTCAACACCGAGCGCCCGGACACCTGGGAGGTACAGGGCCGCGGTGAGCTCGCCCTGGCGATCCTGGTCGAGCAGATGCGCCGGGAAGGCTTCGAGCTGACCGTCGGCAAGCCGCAGGTGGTCACCCGCACGGTCGACGGCAAGCTGCACGAGCCGTTCGAGCACCTGACCATCGACGTTCCCGAGGAGCACCTCGGTGCGGTCACCCAGCTGTTGGCCGCCCGCAAGGGACGGATGGAGCAGATGGTCAACCACGGCACCGGTTGGGTTCGGATGGAGTTTGTCGTGCCCGCCCGTGGCCTGATCGGCTTCCGCACCGACTTCCTCACCGACACCCGCGGCACCGGGATCGCCAACACCTACTCCGCCGGCTACGAGCCGTGGGCCGGCGAGATCCGCAGTCGTCACTCCGGCTCCCTGGTGTCTGACCGGGCCGGCAGCGTCACCCCGTTCGCCATGATCCAGCTCGCCGACCGGGGCACCTTCTTCGTCGAGCCGGGCTCGGCCACCTATACCGGGCACGTCGTGGGGGAGAGCCCGCGCTCGGAGGACCTGGACATCAACGTGTGCCGGGAGAAGAAGCTGACGAACATGCGCCAGTCCTCCTCCGACACCTTCGAGGCCATGGCGCGTCCGCGGGTGCTCACCTTGGAGAGTGCGCTCGAGTTCTGCGCGACCGACGAGTGTGTGGAGGTGGCGCCGAACGTGGTGCGCGTGCGCAAGCTCGTGCTGGACGCCAACGATCGCGCACGGACCCGTTCACGGGAGAAGCTGCGGGACAAAGCGGCAGGATAGAAAAGCGGCGGGCCAAGCGGTAGCGCACTTCAACTAGGGTGGTGACTCCACTAGGGAGTCCGGACAGGGGAGTGGCGCGGGTGCACGGTCGGAACGGGTTGTGCCGCGGCTGGCGTCGGCTCGGTGCGGTCGTACCCACTTCGCTGGTGCTGATCGCGCTGGCGATGGGTTCAGCATGCACGGCCTCGCCGTCGCCGGTGGTGCAGAGCACCTCAACCACCGGCACGCCGCCGCCCAGCGCTGCCGCCACCAATTCGGTGGTGGTGGCCATCGACGACGTCGGCCCGGGGTTCAACCCCCACGAGCTGGCCGACCTGTCCCCGGTCAGCAACGCAGTCAGCGCTCTGGTGCTGCCCTCGGTCTTTCAGCCCGACTCGGCCGAGAACACCTGGCAGCTGGATCGCTCCATCGCGGTCTCGGCGACGCCGAGCGACACCCCGGCCAGTCGGTCGACAGCTAATTCTTCGGCGCCCAATTCTTCGGCGCCCAATTCTTCTGCGCCCAATCCCTCGGCGCCCAATACCTCTGCGCCCAATTCCTTTGGGTCCTTCGCGGTCACTTATGCGCTCCGCGCCGACGCCCAATGGTCCGACGGCGCGCCGATCGCGGCGGAAGACTTCCGCTACCTGTGGCAGCAGATGATCACCCAGCCCGGCGTGGCCGACGGCGCAGGCTATTCGCTGATCAGCGACGTCGCCTCCTCATCGGGCGGCAAGACGGTCACCGTCTCGTTCACCCAGCCGTACCCGGCCTGGCGCGAGCTCTTTCGGAACCTGCTGCCCGCGCACCTGTTGAAGGACCTGCCCGGTGGGTTCGCCGCTGCGCTGGACAACGCCCTACCGGTCTCCGGTTCGCGCTTCATGGTGAAGACCATCGACCGTGACCGGGGTGAGGTGCTGTTGCAGCGCAACGACCGGTTCTGGGACAGCCCCACGGTGCTGGACTCGATCCTGCTGCGCCGCGACGGCACGGCGAATCAGCTGGCCGAGTCGCTGCGCAGCAAGGACGCACAGCTGGCCCAG
>JAABUI010001003.1_pt1 | contig 17602 bp, 18 predicted proteins | sample 5559111 | NCBI WGS metagenome assembly JAABUI01 (sample SAMN10711870, study PRJNA513365) | rock metagenome | isolation source: Antarctica rocks | place: Antarctica: Victoria Land, Buttleship Promontory
GCCGCGTGCTCGGCCCGGATCGCGGCCGCCTTGCGTTCCGCCGCCAACGCCGCCGCCTGGGCCAGGACCTCACGGGCCAGCCGGTGGCCCGGCCCCGTGAGGTCGGTGCGGGCCATGGCCCGCACCTGCGCGGAGATGTCATAACATGAGTTCTCGGCACCGTTAATACGTTGCGGGGGAGTCGGTTTCATATTTGTCTGTCATAGTGCTGTGCCCATGGCCACCCCGGTGGTCACGGAGGACCGAGCTGTGGGAACTGAACGAACCGTTGTGGTCGAATGCGGAGTGTGTGGGCAAGCTGCCCGGTGAAGTCGCCCTCCAGCGCGCCCGCCAGACCACCCGTCGGAGGGCGGGGATCCCGGTCCCAGTCGGTACGGTCACCCACGCCTGTTGTGCTCCCTTTTTTCACTGTTCCCGCCCTGTCGATTTCTCTATCCTTGACGCCTTGACGCCGACGGGGGTCGCGGGCATCCTTGGGGTATGACAGTTGCCGGTGTGGTTGCTTCCGCGGATGCCCAGGTCGCGGCTGAGCGGTTGTTGACCCGTCTCGGGCCGCGGGTCGGGCAACGGTTCGCGTTGCTGCTCAGCTCCGGTGTTGGTGTCGAGGAGCTCGAGCGGGAGACGGACACGTTGGTCGCGGCGATGGAGCAGATGTTGCCCGCCCCGTCCGTGCCCGCCCAGGTGTCCGGTCCGGTGTGGACCACCGAGCAGGTCCGGGTGGCCCTGGGCCGCCCCGGTGGGGTACCGGTCAGCCGCCAGGCGGTGGACGACCGGGTCCGGCGGGGTACCTTGCTGGCCCTGCGGGTGGCTGAGCACGGTGAGCGGGCCTACCCGCTGTGGCAGTTCGCGCACCACCACGATCGGTGGGAAGTGCTCCCGGGGTTGGCGGCGTTGCTGCGCGCGGTTCCGGAGACGGTCACCGACCGCTGGACGCTGGCGTCTTGGCTGCGTCAACCCCACCCTGCCCTGGACGGGCACACCCCGCTGGACCACCTGATCGAGCACAGACACGCCGACGAGCACCTGCTAGAGGTCGCCCGGGCCACCGCGGCCCGCTGGGCGGCGTGAGTCGTCCCGCCCGGGACCGCGCCGCCCAACAACCTCCCCCGACCAGTCTGGCCGGCTTCCCCTCCCTGGTGCGCCCGCGCCGCCGGCTGTGGCGGGCCGGACGCAGCGTGCAGGCCAACCCGTGGTGGTTCGACGGCTCCGGTGCCGGCCGGTTCGACCCGATCGGCACCGGGCAAGCCAGCTGCTATCTGGGCACCGACCGCCTCGCCGGGTTGCTGGAAGTGCTGGGCCCGGAAATGTCCGGTGGCGCCGTGCACGTCGATGACCTCACCGCCCGCAGCGTGTACCCCCTCGACCCGGCACAGTTGCCCACCCCGATCGCCAACCTGGCGCACCGCCGCGCCACCGGGTACGGGGTCACCAACGAGTTGTCGACCATGACCCCCTACCGCTGCCCCCAGCAGTGGGCTACGGCCCTGCTCGAGGCAGGTTTCTGGGGCCTGCGTTACCGCACCCGCTTCGATCCCGGCCCCAGTGCCCGCGGCCTCGCCGTGTTCGGACCGACCGGCCTCAACCCCTGGACCTGGCCGGTTCCCCAGACCCCAACGCCCGCAGTGACGTTGCGCCGGCAACTGACGCTGAACTGCGGGATCACCATCATCGACACCCCACCGTTGAGCACGCTGCCCGCCGCGCCAGCACCCTGAATGAACCGCTGAGCGCCGCAATACGCATCGCCTTGCCGTGATGCGGGCGCTGCGTTCCCACCGCAGGCCTGATGCACGGCTGGCAGGCAGGCAACCATGATTCCCGCGAGCATCGCGCTGCCCGATCCAAACAGTGCCGAATGGCCCACGTGGGTCGATAAGACCGCTCAGTCGGTCACCGGTGATGGCTCGGGGAGGTCGCGGACGAGTTGGCGCAGGGGCAGGGCGTTGGCGGCGGCGCGGACGTGCCGGCCGGCGGCTTTGGTGTAGACCTGGGTGGAGCTCAGCGAGGCGTGCCCGAGGAGGTCCTGAACGACGGTGGCGGATTCGCCCAAGCCGATGAGTTGCATGGCCACGGTGTGCCGGAAGGCGTGCGCCGCGGCCCCGGGGGGCAGGGGTACGTCGGCGCGGGCGAACCATCCCCGCACGGAATGGTCCAGCGCCGCGGTGCTCAACGGGGCCAGCCGCGTGTTGAGGAACACCGGGTCCTTCGTGCGGGCTGGGGTGCCGGTCCGCGCCTCGCGGGTGGTCAGGTAGCTCTCGAGCACGCCGACCAGCTCGGGGCTCAGCGGACAGTCCCGGGTGACGCTTCCCTTGCCGATCACCCGCACATAGGGTTCCTCCCCGCCCAGCACGAGATCACCCACGGTCAGCGCACACACCTCACCGGCGCGGGCGGCGGTGCCCGCCAACAACCCCGCCAACGCCAGATCACGCTGCGCCCACGGATCCCGGGCCCCCGGATCCGGGGTGGCTGCCGCCCGGATCACCTGGGCGAACTCATCTGGCTTGTCCACATAACGGGGGAGACGTTTACCGACCTTGGGCCGCTCCACCCCTGCCGAGACCGACGGGTCCTGCTCGAGCAGGCCCTGCTGAATCAGGTAGCCGAACAACCCCGTGAGGGTGCCGTGCAGCCGGGCCCGGGTCTTGTCCGCGGCCCCGGCCGCCTGGATCGCCGACAGCGCCGCCGTCACTGCCGCCGGGCTCAGCTCGGAAAGGGCGACCCGGCTAGCCACCCCCCGGTCGGTGGGGGACACCCCGGACAGGTGCGCAGCGAAGGTGGCCACGTCGGCCCGGTAGGCCCGCACGGTGTGCGGGCTCAACCCCCGCCCAGCCCTCTTCACCGTCAACCACTGCTCCACCGCGTCCGCAAGGGTCGGGGGAGCAGGGGAGACCACCGACCGAGAATACCCGTCAGGCAGTGGATAGTGTGCGCTATCCAAGTTGATTTCGTACCTCTATCAGCACACGCGTCCCTCGCCCCAGCTTCGAGCAGAGGCTGGTTCTCCCGGAACCGACGTGGCCCACCACGAGTTCTCCAGCATGATGGTCCGCCCACCGGCGACCGCTCGTAGGGGGGCAGGGAATGCAGCGATGACAATTGACTACGACGCTCCACGACACACCGAGTCCGAGGACTCCCTGGATGTGCTGAAGGAGCGACACGGCGACGCGGAGTCTCCGGTGGTCGACGTCGAGGAGACACACACCGCGGAAGTCTTCGAGCTGCCCGGGGCGGATCTGTCTGGGAGAAGCTCTCGGTGAGGGTCGTGCCGAAGCAGGCCGACGAGTTCACCTGCTGGGCCTGCTTCCTCGTCCACCACCGACACCGCTACGCCGGCGAACGCGCAGATCTGCCAATCTGCCGCGACTGTGCTGCTTGACCGGCACGCGACTGAGTCGAGACCAGCCACTTCTGCTGCGCTGACCAAGCGCCACCAGCAATTGCCTGAATGACGCACCACGGGCAGCAACGGTTCCGCAGATCACATGTGCATAAGAAGCCAACGAACACGAACCCTTCGTCGGGACATTGGGGTCTGATCATGTCGCTCCTTGGGGTGCTTCGTGTCTGGTGACTTCGGTCAGTGATTCGTCCTTTTGAATAGCTAGCCTTGATTCTTCTGGCAGGCGTAGGAAGAAGGTGAGGATGGCGGCGACGACGTAGAGCCCGGCGAAGATGAAGATGACGCCTTCTCGGCCGAACGGTCCGAGGAAGAGGCTGACGATGCCGGGTCCGACGAAGGCGGCGGCTCCGGCGCCGAAGTTCAGTAGTGCCATCGCGCCGCCCTTGTTCTCCGGTGCGAGGGACGGCATCAGCGCGGAGATCGGGACGAATCCGGCGAGGGTGGCACCGTAGAGGGCGGCGCAGAGTACGGCGACCCAGTAGTAGTTGCCGCCGAGCGTGCGGGGTACGAAGTAGATGATCAGGGTGCTGATCGCACAACCGAACCCGCCGAACAGGGAGATGGTGCGTTGCCAGCCGATGCGGTCGCTGAGCACACCGAAAATGAGGTTGAAGAAGATGTTGGTCGCGCCGAGGACGAACAGGAGGCGCAACCACCCCGCGGTGCCGAAGCCGACTTCGTCGGCGAAGAAGGTGGGTAAGAAGACGAGGAAGCCGAATTCGGGGGCGGTGTTGATGATCCGCACGATGCAGCCGGCGCCGACTTTGGGGTTCTTGTAGGCGATGGACATGCTGGACAGCAGGCTCTGGACCGGTCGAACTCCTTCGGGCGCCAGCCGGGAGAAGCCGGTGCGTTCGCGCACTCCGAAGAAGGCGAAGGCGCCGCCGAGTCCGATGATCACGAGGGCGGCCCAGAGTGTTCCGTACTGCCCGAAGATGGGGTCGACCGCGCTGGAGAATAGCGATCCCAACGTTGGGAGGCCGCCGGTGAACGCGAAGTAGAACCAGCCGACTGCCGCCCCGAGCCGCTTCGCCGATCCGGTTGCGGTGATCCAGACGAGGAAGCCGAAGGCGAACAGTGGGTAGCCGAAGCCGCGTAAGCCGTAGAACACGAACATCAGGGCGTAGTTGTGGGGTCCGAGGGCGAAGGCGAGGAACAGCACGTCGAAGACGACCCAGATGACGAATCCGAGCATCATGACCCGGCGTGGTCCCCACAGTTCGGACAGCGCTCCGGACAGCCAGGAGGCCAGCATGACGGCGACGCCGTAGGTGGTGATGACGTAGGACGCCCGGACTTCGCTGCCCGCTCCGTTGGCGGACATGTAGGGCGCGATGAACCCGGACTCGACGCCGTCGCCGACCATGAACAGCAACACGGCGACGAACCCGAAGAACAGCGGTTTGGGTATTCCGATGCGATCGAGCCGGGAACTGTGACCGCCGGGTCCGTTGCTGCCGGCAAAGGCTGTACCGGATGTTGCCGCGTTGTCCTGGGCCATCGGGAGGACCTCCATGCTGCGGTCGGCTCCGGGGCGCTCGGTCTGGCGCTGTGTCCGGCGACACATCGAAGCGATGGGAACAGCATGCACCACATACCAGGCGATGTGATAGTAACACGCAGGAATGCTGTGATGTTCAGTGATTCGGTGTCAAGGAAACCGCTTCCACCGGCAGTTGCTCCCGCAGCGCGGCGATCACCTCCGCGGGCGCCCCGACGTCGACGACCAGCTGATCGAAGGCACTGACCGGCGCCAGCCGGTAGAGCGCCGTACGGGCCAGTTTGCTGCTGTCCATCAAGAGAACCTTTGTGCCGGCAGCATCGAGCATCGCGCGTTTGACGAGCACAATCTCCTGTTCCTGGTGGTAGGTGGCGGTGGCGGTCATGGCCGACGTGCTGACGAACGCCATGTCCACCCGTAACGCTGCGACGGCTTCACCACACGCCACCCCGTTGTAAGAGTCATGGGTGCGTGAATAGTCACCACCGAGCCCGATCAGCCGAATCTCGGGTGCACTCTTCAGCAGGTCGACGGCGCGGACAAAGTTGGTGATCACCGTAAGCGGGCCGGCGCCGACAAGCAGCCGCGCGACGGCGAGGGCCGTGGTGGAATCGTCGAGCAGGACCGACATCCCGGGCTCGATGAGGGTCACGGCCATCCGCGCGATGGCCTCCTTCTCGCGCGGATAGGCGCGCAACCGGTACTCGACGTTGCTCTCGAACACCGAGGACGGTAGCGCCGACACACCACCGCGGTACTTGCGTAACAAGCCCTTGCGCACCAACTCGTCGAGGTCACGGTGCACGGTCATCAAGCTGACCCCAGTCATGGTGGCCAGCTCGGCGGGAGTCTCGCTGCCGTTGGCCACGACGTGGCGGACGATGAGGTCCTGCCGCGCGCCTGCTGAACGGACGACGTGGCCACGCGGCGGGTGTGTCATGGGGGCATTATCTTTCATCCTGGTGACTTCACGTCCCAAGTGTGACAAAGTGTTATGAACGGTGGTGTGAATCACACGGTTGAGTAACAGAGGTGGTGCGACATGACCCGTGGTGATGGCGGTCAGTATGTGATCACGGCGCGGGTGGTAGCGGCGCGATGACCCGTGTGCACAACGACCCGGAGCAGTTCAAGGACGACATGATCACCGGCTTCACCTCCGCGTACGCCCGCTACGTGCAGAAGGTGCCGAAGGCGTCCGGGGTGATGCGCACGGGCGGGGCACGCCGCGGCAAGGTCAGCGTCATCATCGGCGGCGGGTGCGGGCACTACCCGGCGTTCAGCGGGTTGGTGGGGCCTGGCCTCGCCGACGGGTCGGTGGTGGGGGACATCTTCACCTCGCCGTCCACCGAGCAGGCCTACCGGGTAGCCCGCGCGCTCGACGGCGGTGCCGGCGTGCTGTTCAGCTTCGGCAACTACGCCGGGGACGTGATGAACTTCGGCGTCGCCCAGGAACGGCTGCGTGCCGATGGCATCGCCTGCGCCACCGTGCTCGTCACCGACGACCTCGCCTCCGCAACGGCCGACGCGAGCACCGACCGGCGGGGCATCGCGGGGACCCTGGTTGTGTTCAAGGTTGCCGGTGCGGCGGCCGCCCGCGGCGACGAGCTCGCCGAGGTGGAGCGAGCAGCCCGCAAGGCCAACGCCCGCACCCGGACGCTGGGCGTCGCGTTTGCCGGCTGCACGTTCCCCGGGCAGTCGGAGCCTTTGTTCGAGGTCCCCGCCGGGTCGATGGAGATCGGGCTGGGCATCCACGGCGAACCCGGTATCCGCACCGTCGAGAAGGGTTCCGCGCACGATCTGGCGGCCACGCTGGTGGAGCCGTTGCTGGCCGAGCGCCCAGCCGATGCCTCCGGCCGGGTGGCGGTGCTGCTCAACGGTCTCGGTGCCACCAAGTACGAAGAGCTGTTCGTGCTGTGGAAGGACATCCTTCCCCTGCTGGAAGGCGCCGGCGTTGAGGTGGTGTTGCCCGAGGTGGGTGAGTTCGTGACCAGCCTGGACATGGCTGGGTGCTCGCTGACCGTGACCTGGCTCGACGAGGAGCTCGAGGAACTGTGGTGCGCGCCCGTCGACACCCCGGCGTTCCGGCGTGGTGAGGTCTCGTCCTTGCCCCAATACGAGGCGTGCGGGCTTCCCGAGGCCGCACTGGCGGTTGACGCGCCTGCGGGCGAGTTCAGCGCTGAATCCGGACGGGCGGCGGGCACCGTGCGCGCCGTGCTCGCGAAAATGCTGGCGGTGGTGATCGAGCACGAGGGCGAGTTGGGGCGGATCGACGCCGTGGCCGGCGACGGCGACCACGGCACGGGAATGACCAGGGGTCTGCGCGCCGCCACCGACGGCGCGGAGGCCAAGGGTGGGGCCGGTTCGGTGCTCCGCGCCGCGGGCCGGGCCTGGGCGGACAAGGCCGGCGGGACCAGCGGTGTGCTGTGGGGACTGTTCCTAGAGTCGATCGGCGACGGCCTGGGCGACGAGGCCACCCCAACTGCGCCAGGGGTGGTTGATGCCCTACAACAGGGCCTGCACGCGATGCGCCGCATCGGCAAGGCCGAGGTCGGCGACAAGACGATGCTCGACGCGCTGACACCGTTCATCGACACGCTGCGCGACGCGGTCGGCGGGGGACAAGCACTGCCCCAGGCGTGGGCCCAGGCCGCCGACACAGCGACTAGGGCCGCCGGCGACACCGCGCAGCTACGTCCGCGGGTCGGCCGGGCCCGTCCACTCGCCGAGCGCAGCGTGGGAACGCCCGATGCGGGCGCCATCTCCTTTGCGCTGTGCGCGGAAGCGGCAGGCGAGGTGCTCACCGAGGCGGCCGACCCCCACGCCACCGGACAGGAGTCCTGATGAGTGCCACGGCCGCTCCCAGCGGCGGCGGCCCGTGCTACCTCGGTGTGGACGTGGGCACCTCGATGACCAAAGCGGCTGTCTTCGACGAAGGTGGTGACCTGGTGGCTTCCGCCGACCGCCCCACCCGCTTGGCCTTCGGCGGTGAGGGCCGGGTGGAGCAGTCCGTGGAAGACGTGCTGCACAGCGTGGCCACCGTCATCACCGACGTCTTGGCCGGTTGCGGCGGACGGGAACCGGAGCGGATTGCCATCACCGGGCAGGGCGACGGCTGCTGGCTGGTCGACGAGCACGGCCGCGGCGTGCGGCCCGCGGTGTCCTGGATGGACGGGCGCAGCACCCCGCAGCTGACGCACTGGGATTCCAACGGTGCGGTGGAGAAGGTCTACCGGATCAACGGCAACGCCCTGTTTCCCGGGGCGATGGCGCCCATCCTGGCTTGGCTGGACGAGCACGAGCCGACAGCGCTGGACCGAGCCGCCACCGCGCACTACTGCAAGGACGTCATTCTCGGGCGACTGACCGGGCTCCGGGCGACCGACCCCTCCGATGCATCGTTGCCCTTCGGCACTCCCGATGGCCAGGGCTACTCGTCGCAGGTGCTACAGGTGCTGGATCTTGAGCACCGCGCGGACCTGTTACCCCCGGCGCAGCACCCGCTGCCCTCGGCGGCGATGACGGCGGCCGGAGCCGCGCTCACTGGGCTGAGGGAAGGCATGCCGGTCAGCGCGGGCCCCTTCGACCTGCCGGCCTGCGCCGCCGGCGCGGGCGTCGATCAGGTGGGTGACGGGCTGCTCATCGTCGGCACGACGCTGGCCTGCCAGGTTCGGGTGGATCATCTCGACCTGGCGGCAAACCCCGCGGGCATGCACCTGGCCACCGCGACCTCCGGGCAGTGGCTGCGTGCCCTGCCGGCGATGGTGGGCACCGCCTCGCTCGACTGGGTGCTCGATCTGCTCGGGTTGCGCCACGACCGGGTAGGTGGGGCCATCGAGGCCAGCTCACCCGGTGCCGGGGGAGTGGAAGTGCTGCCTTATCTGGCTCCCTCGGGCGAGCGGGCTCCTTTCGTGGACCCCACAGCACGAGGCCAACTGACCGGTTTGAGCCTGACGACCAGCAACGACGACGTGGTCCGTGCGGTGTGCGAGGGCATCGCCTTCGCTGCCCGGGACTGCTTCGAGGTCACGGAGCTCACCGGAACGCTGTACGTCTGTGGTGGCGGCGCGCGTTCCCGGCCCTGGTTGCAAATCTTCGCCGACGTGCTCGGGCGCCCCCTGCACGTTGCCCAGACGCTCGGGGTCGGCGCCCGGGGTGCGGTGCTGTCCGCGCTGGCCGGGTCAGCGCAGTCACCGGATCTCGCGGTGTGGACGGCAGCCGAGTCCGTCGTCGAGCCCCGCACGGAGCTGGCCGGACAGTACGACGAGCTCTTCGACCGCTACCGAGCGCACCGGAGCGCGGCCCGGCAACTGTGGAGGACAACACCGTGAACTTAGAACCGCCCACCACCACGCCCGGCGGCGGCGCCTCCCAGCTCGGTCCGGCCCAGCGGGCCGAGGCGTTGCGCCGCCTGGGCGAGGAGGTGTTCGACATCGTTGTCGTCGGCGGCGGGGTCACCGGCTGCGGCATCGCGCTGGACGCCGCGACCCGGGGACTGTCCGTCGCCCTGCTCGAGATGCGCGACTATGCCTCGGGAACCTCCAGCCGCTCGGGCAAGTTGATCCACGGCGGCCTGCGCTACCTGGAGCAGTTCAACTTCGCTCTGGTCCGGGAGGCACTCAAGGAGCGCTCACTGATGTTGCGCCGGCTGTGCCCGCACCTGGTGCGCCCGGTGAAGTTCATCTACCCGCTGGAGCATCGGGGATGGGAGCGGCTCTACGTCGGTGCCGGCGTGGTGCTCTACGACCGGATGGGAGGCGCCGGTGCCGTACCGCGTCACCGGCACCTCACCCGCTCGGGGGCCCGGCGCCTCGCCCCTGCCCTGCGCTCGGACAGCCTGAGCGGGGCCATCACCTTCTACGACGCGCAGATCGACGACGCCCGGCACACCATGACCGTGGCCCGCACCGCCGCCGCTTACGGCGCCGTCCTCGCCTCGGCCGCGAAGGTGGTCGGCTTTCTCCGCGAGGGCGAGCGGGTCACCGGTGTGCGAGTGCGCGACGTCGAGGCACCCGGTGCCGCCGAGTCGGGCTCGGAACCGGTAGGAGAGATGACCGTCCGCGCACGACAGGTCATCAACGCCGCCGGTGTGTGGACCGATGAGATCCAGGAGATGGTCGGCGGCCGGGGGAAGTTTCAGGTCAAGGCATCCAAGGGCGTGCATATCATCGTGCCGCGCGATCGCATCCACTCCGACGCGGCGATCCTGGTCCGCGCCGAGGACAGCGTGTTGTTCATCCGCCCGTGGGGACGGCACTGGATGATCGGCACCACCGACACCGCGTGGAACTTCGACCTCTCCCACCCGGCGGCCACCGGCGACGACATCGACTACCTGCTGCGCAACGTCAACCGGGTGATCGACCCGCCACTGACCCGGCAGGACGTGGAGGGGGTGTTCGCCGGATTGCGCCCGCTGCTGACCGGCGAGTCCGATGCCACCAGCAAGCTCAGCCGCGAGCACGCGGTGGAGTCGCCGGTGGCTGGGCTCACCGTGATCGCCGGCGGCAAGTACACCACCTACCGGATCATGGCACGCGACGCAGTCGATTCCGCCGCCCGTGGGCTGGGCCAGCAGGTGCCCCCCTCGTGCACGGAGGACATCGCGCTGCTCGGAGCGCAGGGCTACCCCGCACTGCTGAACTCTCGGGGGCGCCTCGCCGAACAGAGCGGTCTGAGTGTCGACCGGATCGAGCACCTGCTCTACCGCTACGGATCCCTCATCGAGGACATCCTCGCCCTGATCCGTCGGCGCCCCGAGCTGGGCCGGCCCGTCGCAGGCGCCGAGGACTACCTGCTGGCTGAAGCCTTCTACGCGGCGACGCACGAAGGTGCACTACACCTCGACGACGTCCTGACCCGGCGGATGCATGCCTCCTTCGAGACCTGGGACCGCGGTCTGCAGGCGGCGGCCAGCGTCGCACCCGTCGTCGGCGAGGCGCTGGGCTGGGACGCCGAACGCGTCGCGGCCGAAGTGGAGTTCTACCGCCGCCGCGTCGAAGCCGAACACGCCTCCCAGCAGCTGCCCGACGACGCCTCCGCCGACGAGGCCCGCAGGGCGATCCGCGATCCCCGGCTCGTCGCCGGACAGTCCGCAGCCACACTGGAGACGGCCACACTGGAGACGGCGACCACCACCGAACCGGAGGCGAACCCCACGTGAACGCTGATCGGCACGCCAAGGCTGACGATGGTCCCGGTGTGGTCTTCGACCTGGATGGGGTCCTCGTCGAGTCCGAGCACCTGTGGGAGGAGTCGTGGATCGCCTACGCCGCCGACCACGACTACACCTGGACGCAGGAGGACACCCGCACGTGTCAGGGCATGAGCGTCCCGGAGTGGGGCGGCTACGTCGCGGCGCGCACCGGAGTGAATCAACAACAGGCCTCGGACGGCGTCGTCGACCTCGTGGCCGGGCGGTATGAGTCCGGTGAGGTGACGTTGCTGCCCGGCGCCCACGACATGGTGGCCGACATCGCGGAGCAGGTGCCGCTCGCCCTGGCGTCCTCGGCGCCCCGGCGGATCATCGAAACGGTGATGGACAGCATGGGACTCGGCCCCTACTTCTCGGCGACGGTGTCCAGCGCGGAAGTGCCGCGTGGCAAACCCAGCCCGGACGTCTACACCGAGGCGGTGCGCCGACTCGGCGTCGACCCCAGCCGCAGCTTCGCGGTGGAGGACTCCAGCAACGGCATCCGTGCCGCGTCCGGCGCCGGCCTCACCGTAGTGGCCATGCCCGCCGACCAGTATCCGCTGGCGCCGGACGCGACAGAGCTCGCCGTCAGCGTCCAACACACGGTGAGCGAGGTGCGCGCCGAGCTCACCCGGTTGCTGGCCGCGCAGCGGCTGCCGCAGTGACCCGACCAGAATTGAACGCCGGCAGAAGGTGGAGAGGAGCACGATCATGAGCGCAGGTGCTTGGGTGATCGCAGTGGGGGCCGATTCGGCAGGTTTGCCGTTGAAAGACGCGGTCAAGGCGATGCTGGAGGCCGACGAGCGGGTCACAGAGGTCCGTGACCTCGGGGTCCATGAGGGAACGGACGAGACGGCCTACCCGCACGTCGGGGTGGCCGCGGGGCACGCCATCTCCCGCGGCGAGGTCGATCGGGCGTTGTTGTGCTGCGGCACGGGCATCGGGGTGGCGATCAGCGCCAACAAGGTGTCCGGCATCCGGGCCACCGTCGCGCACGACCCGTACTCGGTGGAGCGCTCGGTGTTGTCCAACAACTGCCAGGTGCTCTGTTTTGGTGCCCGGGTCATCGCCCCGCAGCTCGCGGTCAAGCTCGCCGGGGACTGGCTCGGGTACACCTTCGACGACACTTCGGCCTCGGCGGCCAAGGTCGCGGTCATCACCGACTACGAAGCATCCTGCTGAGACGAGGAGAGCACCGTGCCCATCACCGTCCTGGCCGCCGGCGACGCGTTCGTCACCCCAAATCTGCTTACCGCCGCGGTCACCGCCGAGCTCGCCGAGGCGCAGGTCTGGCAGCTGGAGCTGCCCTGGCCGGTGCATCCCTTCGGCGACGTCGCCGAGGTGCACGAGGCATCCGGCACGGAGGAGCAGCTGATCGAGTCGCTGCAGGGCGCGCAGGTGTGCGTCACCCAGTTGGCCGCGCTCACCGAGCAGGTGTTGCGCTCGGCCACCGACCTCAAGCTGGTCGCGGTCAGCGCGGCGGCCCGGTGAACGTCAACCTCGCGGCGGCAACCGACTGCGGGATAGCGGTGTGCTTCGCGCCGGGACGCAACGCCACCGCGGCCGCGGAGTACACGGTCGGGATGATACTGGCGGCGCTGCGCCGCATCCCGCAGGCCCACACCGAGCTGAGTGCGGGCAGCTGGCGCGGCGACTACTTCCAGCTCGATAACTGCGGACTGGAGCTCGAGGGCACCACCGTCGGTTTGGTGGGCTACGGCGCCATCGGGTCTCGGGTAGCGCGGGTGCTGGACGCCTTCGGCGCCGAGGTGCTCGTGCACGACCCCTACCTCGACGCCTCCACCGCCCCGGCCGTGACGCTCGTCGAGCTCGACGAGCTGCTCCAACGGTCACGCCTCGTGAGCCTGCACGCCCGCGCCACGGCGGACAATGTCGACATGATCGGCGCCGAACAGATCGCGATGATGCCCCGCGGCTCAGTGCTGGTGAACTGCGCCCGCGGTTCGCTGCTGAACGACGACGCACTCTGCGACGCGCTGCACTCCGAGCACCTGTTCGCGGCCGCCCTCGACGTCTACGACGTCGAACCGCCCCCGCAAGACTCGCGGCTGTACCGGGCACCGAACCTGGTGCTGACGCCGCACCTGGCCGGCGCCAGCCAGCAGGTCGCCCAGAAAGCGGCCCGCATCGTGGCCGCCGAGGTGGGCCGGTGGGGCAGGGACGAGGCACTGAAGAATGTGGCCAACCCCGCGGTCCTCGAGCGCTGAGCCATGCCAGGGACAACGCAGCAGGCCTGGGTCGGCATCGACCTGGGTACCCAAAGTGTGCGGGCCCTGGCCGTGGCGCAGGACGGTACACCGCTGGGCGTGACCAGCCGCCCCTTACGCAGCACCCGCGAGGGGACTCGCCACGAGCAGGACCCCGCCTCCTGGTGGGCCGCCGCCGCCGACGCGCTCGCCGACCTCACCGCCGGGTTGCCCGCGCACACCGAGGTGGGTGGGGTGGCGGTGGACGCGACGTCGGGCACCGTCGCCGTACTGGAGCGCGACGGCCGGTTTGCCGGGCCGGGAATCATGTACGACGACGCCCGCGGCGCCGAGTACGTCCAGGCAGCCCAACAGGCCGGGAGCGAGCTGTGGGAGCGGCTTGCCTACCGCATCCAGCCGTCCTGGGCGCTGCCGACCCTGGTCCAACTCGCGCGCACCGGTCAGCTGTCGGACGGGCGCACGGTCGTGCATCAGGGTGACGTGGTGAACCGGGCTCTGGTCGGTCACGAGGTGGCCACCGACTCCAGTCAGGCCCTGAAGACCGGCGTCGACCTGACCACGCTGAGCTGGCCCCAAGAGGTATTCGACCGCCTGGATATCGACACCGCAGTGCTGCCCGACGTGGTGTTGCCGGGCACCCTCCTCGGTAACGTCTGTGTTGCGGCGGCCGAACGCACCGGTCTCCCGGTGGGTACCTCGGTGCTGGCCGGCACCACCGACGGCTGCGCCGCCCAGCTCGGGGCGGGGGTGCTGACGCCGGGACAGTGGAACTCGGTGCTGGGCACCACCCTGGTGATCAAAGGAGTGAGCAGCGAGCTGCTACACGATGAGACCGGCGCCGTGTACAGCCACCGCGCGCCGCACGAGCAGCTGTGGCTGCCCGGTGGTGCGTCGAGCACCGGAGCCGGTGTCCTGAACCAGTTGCTACCCGAGGCCGACCTGGACGCGCTGTCGGGCCAGGCCGCCGATCTCGACCCGGGCCCCCCGTGTTACCCCCTGGCCGGGACCGGGGAACGCTTCCCCTTCGTCGCACCCGAGGCCCGCGGATTTATCGGCGACGGCCCGTTATCCTCGGCAAATCCGCCGGAGACGTTCGCGGCGGTGGCCCACGGTGTCGCCTTCATCGAGCGGCTCTGCTACGACCTGCTCGACCTGGCGGGTGCGGACGTCACCGGCAGCGTCGCGCTCACCGGGGGTGCGGCGCACAACGCATGGTGGAACCAGCTCCGCTGCAATGTCCTGGGGGTTCCCGCAGTGGTGCCGACCTCCGCCGAACCCGCGTTGGGAGCCGCAGTGCTGGCGGCGGGCAGTGAGCTCGGTGTCCGCGAGGCGGCCGCGGCACTCGTGCGGGTTTCCGCCACCCTCGAGCCCCGGCCAGCCGACGACCAGGTCGGCCCGTACCTGCGGCTGATCGACGGGCTCGCGAGCCGCGGCTGGGTCGGACCCACACTAGCCGCCCACGCGCAGCAACGGGCCGGCGCCACATCGTGAGCGGCACCGACTTTGTCCTCGTCCGGCACGGCGAGACCCAGTGGCACGCCGAGAACCGGTACGCGGGCAGCAGCGACATCGCCCTGACACCGCTCGGCGTCGAGCAGGCCGGGCAGCTCGCGCAGTGGGCCGCCCACGCCCGGCCCACGCTCGTGGTCAGCTCCGCCCTGCGCCGTGCCGTGCGCACGGCCGAACCCGCCGCCGCCGCCGCCGGGGTAGCGCTGCGGGTGGTGCCAGATTTGCGGGAGGTGCATTTCGGCCGCGGGGAGGGCCTGACCCAACGTGAGATGGCGGTCGAGTTCCCGGACGCGCTGGCCCGCTTCCGCGCCGCTCCTGCGAGCAGCCCACTTCCGGAGGCCGAGTCGGGTATCGAGGCGGCGGAGCGCGCGGTCACGGCCTTGCGCACCGTGCGCGCCGAGCGGGAGGGGGAGCTGGTGCTGGTCGTTGCCCACTCGACGCTCATCCGCCTCGTTCTCTGCCGGTTGCTCGGCATCCCGATGGACGCCTATCGCCGTGTGTTCCCTGCGGTGCACAACGTCGCACTCACCACGGTTCGACTCGACGACCGTGGGGCAGCGCTGCTCGCCTACAACGTCGCGCCGCCTCGTGCTGCCGGGTAGTCAGCCTTCCGGTGCTCGCTGGCCGTAGGAAGACAGCTGCTCGGCGACCAGGGCAATCTCCTCCGCCGGCAAGGTCCGGACCGGCAACCCAGTAGACAGCGCACGCAGGTGCACCTCGCAGAGGTATTCCAGATAGGTCACGCGCTGGTAAGCCGCAGCCAGTGTCGCGCCGACGGCGAGCGCACCGTGGTTGCCCATCAGGGCAGCGGTGCGTCCCCGCAAGGCTGCGGCCACTCCCTCGGCCAGCTGCGGTGTACCAAAGGTGGCGTAGGGGGCGACTCGTACCGGACCGCCGAACATCGCTGTGTAGTAATGCGAGCTGGGCACCTCATCCACCACGGTGGACAGTGCCGAGGAAGCGGCCGCGTGGGTGTGAATGACCGCAGCGGCGTTGGTGCCGCCGTAAACAGCCAGATGCAACTGCAGCTCGCTGGAAGGTTTCAGCGTCGCCTCCACCACGGCGCCTTCCATGTCGTGGACGCCGACGAGCTCCGCGGTGAGGTCGGCGTAGTCCAACCCGCTGGGAGAGATAGCCACCAGGGCATCCACCCGCACGGACACGTTCCCAGCGGTACCCACCACGAGCCCGTCACGACGGAGGTTCTGACATGCTGCGGCGATCTCGGCGCGCGTCTGCTCAAGTAGCATCCGCTTCCCCCTTTTGACGACCCGTTGACCGGCTTCTTAACGGTACGCAGCGGTGCCGCAAGCGTCTGACAAGGGCTGTTGCAGATGACCTGTTCTGCCCCTATTTCGATGAAAGGGCGTTACCGGCACATTGATCAAGTCGGGTCAGCTGAGGATTGGTTACGCCCGGCGCAGCAGCGGGCCGGAGGATTTGGACGCGAGCGAGAGGCTCTCACGGCTGCGGGTGTCACTGGCGACCGGATCTACCTGGACGTCGGAGCGGCATTCACCGACCGCGGCCAGCTCTGAATTCTGCAACTGGCTGCAGGACGAGCACCACCCATTGGCGCCACATCATCGACGGTCTGCTCAGCGACACCCTCGACCAGCAGTACTGGCATCACAGCTGGGCCCCTGCCCCCGTCCGCTGGATTGAACCGGTTTTCGTGCGAGACTGGGAGGGTCCGCTACACAGAGGAGGGGAGCGGTGAGCGTTGCCACGCATGGTGTCCTCGGCCACCCGGGGCCCTGGATGGTGGCCGACGTCGAGGCGTTGCCCGACGTGGGCGATCACGCCCGCTACGAGCTGCTCAGTCCCGGCGTACTGGCGACTGGAGTTCCAACCGGCGCCGCAGCTGATCACCTACACCCTCGAGGGCAAACACTACGCGGCCGCGAGCACGCTTGCGGCCGGCCAGCTCGGTGAGCTGCTGGACCCCTTTCCGGTGCGCCTGGACCCGGCCGAGCTGACCCGCCGCCGCGGGCCCGGGGGACACTAACCGGGGAAACCGACTCGAGCATTCGGGCGTACAACCTGACATAAGATAACTTACCGGCGCCGCATTCGGCTCTGATCGAACCTGTTTTCAGGGCGTACGATGATGGTATGGCGACGATCTCGCTGACCGAAGCGAAGGCGAAGCTCAACGAGTTGGTGGAGGAGGCGCTCTCGACGCATGAGCGCGTCACGATCACGAGGCGTGGCAAGCCGGCGGTGGTTCTGATCTCGGTCGAGGACCTGGAATCCATGGAGGAGACACTGCACTGGCAGTCCCAGCCCGGCGTGCGGGAGGACCTCCAGTCAAGTCGGGCCGAGGCCGAGGCCGGTCAGCTGATGGACGAGGCGGCGGTCCGCCGCCGGTACGGGGTCGGCACCGCCCGGTGAGCTGGACTGCCGGTCTGTCCTCCTCGGCGATCCGAGATCTGGATCGAATCCCACCCCGAGTGGTACCCGCAGTGCTGGAGTTCATTTACGGCCCACTGACGGAGAACCCGCGCAGGGTCGGCAAACCATTGCGCGATGACTTCGCGGGGGAGTGGAGTGCCCGCCGCGGCTCCTACCGGATCCTGTACCGCCTCGACGACGCCCGCCACCTCATCACCGTTTCCCGCGTCAACCACCGTGCGCACGCCTACCGCAAACGATGACACCGACGCCGCTCTGGGCGTAGCGTTCGGTGCCCGTGAGGGAGGTGGCCAATGCTGAAGAAGATCATGGAGTTCCTGACCCTCAGGTGGCTCTGGGACCGCCGCTAG
>JAABUI010001004.1_pt1 | contig 17593 bp, 18 predicted proteins | sample 5559111 | NCBI WGS metagenome assembly JAABUI01 (sample SAMN10711870, study PRJNA513365) | rock metagenome | isolation source: Antarctica rocks | place: Antarctica: Victoria Land, Buttleship Promontory
GCTGGACCGAGGAGACCGGGGGCGGCTGCCAAGCGCTCGGCGTCCGGCCCGCAGGCGCAGGCCCGCACCCCATCGACGCACCTGTCGTCCTGGTCACCGACAACGATGCCAGCCTGCCCTGGACCTCATGGTCGGCCACGGGACAGCACACGATCCTCGCGGCCACCTACGAGGCCCTGGACGCCGCCGAGCCCGCCAGCATCGTGGTCGACGGACCGGTCCTGCCGCGCCTCGGCGACATCGACCTGCTCGCGAGCATCATCGCGCGGCACACACTGCCCGCCGTGCCGCAACCACAGACCGCCAGGGTCCCACAACCACTAGGGGGCACGCGCAATGGCCACTTTCACTCTTCGAGCCATGAGCTGTGACGACGAACTCGGTGCCGCCCTCGATGATGCACTGGGCACCCTAGGTGCGTGGGTCGGTAACGGGTTTCTTGGGTTGATGGCTCGGCGATCCGGTGTGGAGGCCCTCAGGCGTTGATTCGCCGATCTGGCGGTGTGCTCAGGTGAGCCGCATTCTCCGGCGGGGACGGGGACGGGGGCTGAGCGTGGCGCCCGGCCCGGCGGGGCTGCCTCACCCGGTGGCCAGCTGCGCCGCGGTGGTATAGGAGAAGAGCTTTCGGAGATTGTGGCAGGCGACGAGCAGGCACCATTCCGCCCGGGCGTGCTCGTGGCCGCGGAGCAGGAGCCGGCCCGCCCCTTGAGTGGTTTACATCTGCCCGAACACCGGCTCAACGATGACCTTGCGCCGCGAGTAAGCGGCCTTGCCCTTTTGGGTGCGTAGCTTGCGGGCCATCCGCGCCTTGGGTGTGGCGTTGGCCGGGATCCGGCCCCGCGGGGCGTCGGGAACCTTCTCGCCATGCGGGAGGCGGCCGGTCGCGATCAGCGGATCGGTGCCCGCGGCGTGGGCGGCGTCGATGTTGTTCTCACTAAAGTAGCCGGCGTCCGCGAGGGTTTCCTGCGGGGTGGTCCCGGTGTTGGAGACGGTCTGATCCAGCATGTCGGTGAAGGCGGGATTGTCGGCGCCGGAGGCGGCGAAGTCGGTGGCCACGATCACCTGATTCTCCTCGTCGACCACGGCCTGGGCGTTGTAGCAGTAGTGGAAGCTGCCATCGGCGGTCTTCATGATCCGGGCATCGGAGTCGGTGAAGTTGCGCTGCGCCTTCGACTTCACCACAGCGGCCTCCGCTGCCCGCTCCGCGGCCGCCTCGGTGGCTTCGGCGTCCTTGCCGGCCGCCTGCGCCTTGGCGCGGGCGGTGTCCGCGGCCTGGTCTTTCGCGTGTTGCTCCAGGTCGGCCTTGGCCTTGCGGATCTTCACCAGCCGGGACTCCCGCCGCGCCAGCTCGCCCTGCAGATCACCCCCACGATTGTCCGGGCCGTGCGCCGCATCCTCCTCGGCGTCGAGGCGTTCGGCCTCGGCCATGATCTGCTCGACCTCCGCGGCGAGGGCGGGTTCCGCCGCGCACATCCGGTCATAGCTCATCGCCTTGTGCCGGGAGGCGTTCGCCTTGACCTTCGTCCCGTCCAGGGCCACCCGGCCCATCTTCACCATCCCCGCCTGTTGGCACAGGGTCAGCGCCTGCAAAAACAAAGCCTCCAGCGCGGTCAGGTGTCGGCGCCGGAACCGGGCGATGGAACGGAAATCCGGTGCCACATTCGCCGCCAGGAACCGGAAGCCCACATCGTCGTGGCACCGGGTTTCCAACTTGCGCGACGAGCGGACCCCGGTGGTGTAGCCGTAGAGCAACACCTTGAGCATCAGCCGCGGGTGATACGGCGGAAATCCTCGGGCCTCGGTGTAGGAGGCGAGGAACGGGCACAGATCAAGCACCTCATCGACCAACTCGGAGACGAACAACGCCAGGTGATCCTCCGGCAACCAGTCCCGCAACGACGGCGGCATCAAAAACGACTGGTCCTGGTCATAGCACCGGAACGTCTTGTCCACCGGCACTTCCGCACCCGGGTCCGGCAAGGACGGGCGCGACACCGCCGGCGGGGTCTCAAACAACTGATCCTCGCCCACCATCGAATCCATACCCACAGCCTCGCCGACCACGCGCCCCGCCGCGAGCCTGACACACCGACAACATGCGGTTACTGACCCACGCACCTAGAGGCCAAGGCCGACCGGCTGGGAGCCGTCCTCACATCCCTGAGTCACCAGGTCACACCCCGACCGTCAGCGCACCCACCGGCAGACACCCCGCGGGCGCCGCGTTCACCGTCAGCCTCACCGCCCTCGCCTCGACGCCATGACCCGCACCCGCACGATCGGGGTACTCGGTGCAGTGCTGGGCGTCCTCCTCGGGATTGCAGGGTGCGCGGCAACGACCTCCGCGCCGCCGCAACTGGCTGCGGCCGCCGGCGCGCAGGCCCCGCCCACCGCCGGGGCTGGGAGCTGCCACTACCGCGGCGCTCTGCCCGATGCGGTGTGCACCCCCGGCGAGGCGGACCCACGCGTGCGGGCGGACACCCTGCGTTCCACCATCTGCTCCGCAGGCTGGGCCAAGCAGACCCGCCCCCCGGTACAGGTGACGGAACCGATCAAGAAGGAGCGGTTCCGGGCCTACGCGGTAACCACCCCGCTGCAGTCCGTGGAACTCGACCATCTCGTACCAATTGCTTTGGGCGGCCACACATCTGTTGCCAATCTCTGGCCCCAACCGTGGGACGGGACCGACGGTGCCCACGTCAAAGACGTGGCTCGAAGCTCGGTTGGCGGCCATGGTGTGCGCGGGCCAGCTCCCGTTGGCGACAGCCCAGCACGACATCGCCGCCGACTGGGTAGCCGCCTACCACAAGTACGTCGGTCCAAACTAGCAAGCGAGAGGGGAACCATCGTGGAGGAAGACACACCGGACGAGCTGATCACCGTCCTCACCGAGGCAGGCGACAGCATCCGCCGCACCGTGCGCGGGAGCGGGGGAGCAGGACCGCCGTTGGGCGTCGAGGACCTCTACACCTTGGGCGGGGTGATGGACGAGCTGACCCGCACCCTGACCGGGGTCATGACCCGGTGCGCCACCGAGGTAGGGGAGTACCCCAACACGCGCATCCTGCACGATGACAGCGGCACCCACGACCCCGCCGCACGGTGCGCCGAGGCCGCCGATCACCTGCACGAGCTGAGCCAGCACTTGCACGCCGCCAATGAGGCTGCACGGCGCTATCACAGCGCCATCGGACACATCGGGATCGAGGTGCAGGGATGAGCGCCCCCACCGTGGACGCCGAGCTTGTCGGGCGGATCTGCGGGGACACCACCATCATCGTCCTGGACGTGGCCGATGACCCGCTGGATGACACCGTGTGGGTGCGTCTGTCCGACTGCGCCGCCGCCACCACGGCTCTCGCAGCACTCAACGCCCACGGTTTCGACGCCGAGGAACTCGCCGAGCACCGGTTGCACGTCACCGGCTTTGATATCCGACTGCTGCACCGGCGCCTGGGCACCCTGCTCGGTGGCGTTGATGACCTCAGTGCCGAATGGGACGCCACCGCCGAACTGACCCGTTACCACTACGACCGTCGGGTTGCCGCTGGTATCGAACCCGAGGCGTGGGCGGTGTTGGCCGATGTGGAGACCGTCATGCGCGGCTGTGTACCGCTGCCGCACCGCGCACCCCACAGTGAGGACGTGGCGAATCTGCTGGAGTTGATCGACGCTGCCGAAGACGCCTACGTCCAGCTCATCGCCGAGCACATCACCTACGCGGAACGCGTTCTGGACGAGCACATCACGCACTCGCTGCGCCGGGACGGTGCGGCATGACCCCGCAGGCAGCCCTGGTGGCGGACCCGTTCACCCACACTGCCGGTTTCGGTGGACTGTGCGCCGTCATCGCTGCGGTGATCACCGCAGCCGGGGTGGCAGTGACGCTGTTGGTCCGCTCCCGGGTCGCTCGCCGTGATGCCTGGTGGGCGCGTTTCGTCTGGGTTGTCGACCACAGCGGCAGTGACCTCGGCGGCCCGCTGACCGTCAGCATGCTCGACCAGCTGACCACCACCGCCCGCCAGCTCCGTGACCCCGACCTGATCGCGTTCGCCGAGCGCTACACCCGCCACGTCTACGCCGAACTCCCCAGCCCCTCGCCACAACCACGGCACCAGGCGCACACTAGAGCCGAGCAGCCCGAAGGAGACCAGCGATGACCACCGCGACCACCGGACCCCGATTCACCTTCCGCGACGAGGACGAAGCCGACGAGACCCGCATCCGCGCCGCCCGCCTCCTCGTGCGCCAGGCCGAGCTGTTGCACCACGACGTCGACCCCGACATCGCCGCCGACGCGCAACGCCCCCTACCCACCGCCCACACCACCCGGTAGGCCAGCAGGGGCCGCTTCAACCAGCGGGCTGTACTCCGCAAAGATTCGGATCAGCTTCAATACCAGTATTACCGCCATTCCCGTCAGTGTGTACAAGGGGGGTATCGCAACCAGGTACTCCCCGAAGGAAGCCCGAGCACGACAGCCCCCGCCGATGACCAGCAGTAGCATGTCGAACAGTGTCAGCACCTGCGACTAGTGTCCGAACACCACCGGTAACACCTATCACCGGGCACGACACCGCGGCTGGCCGCGGGAGAACGAGGAGCGCGGCCATGAGTCCCCATGTGGCGGTAACACTTGCGTTCCTCTGTGGCGCGCTGTCCACGCTCGGTGCGACTTTCCTGGTGTGGGGCGGTGCGCTGCACTACCTCCGCCACGCACTAGTGTGCAGCTGGTGCGGGCACCAGTTCGAGGACTGGGACTTGGGATCGATCACGGTCACCATTGCCGGTGGCCCGGCAGACGGGCCGCCCATCAGCGCTCCCCGAGCGGTCCAATCGTGCTGCAACCGCTGCGGAACGCCAACGGGTCCGTGGCTGGAGGTCCAGAAGTTCGTGACACCGCGGCATCCGCATCCCCTAATGCCGACTGATGCCACCAGTGATCCGGCATTGACCTGGTCCGTGCCGCCTCAGCGCTAAGCAGGTTCACGGTGCTCGGGACGGTAGATCACGGCATCACAGGCCCGGCACGCGTAGGTCCGGTGGCCGCGGTCGCCCTGACACAGGCAGGGGAGCCACCCAACCAGCACTCGATTGGGTCCCCAAGGATGGCCTCGCGGGCAGCATGGCGGTGCTTCTTCCCGAAGTAGTCCCGTCTCGACGCGCGGGGAGTCATGACCCTCGTTGTCGAACGTATGGGCGATGATAGACCAATTACGCTGCTCGGCGCACGCTGACCGGCACCACCTGGTGTGCCTGCAGGGCGCGGCGGGCCGCCGCGAAATCGGCGCGGCCGTCGCTGCGGCGCGGGTGGGGTCCTCTGTCCGTGCCGGTACTCGCTATCTCCGGCATGGCGAGCTGGGCGGGTCCGGGCCGGCGATTGGGTGCGGCGCGAGTTGAGGCGTGCATCCAGCCCAGTTCGGCACACCACCATTGCCACGCCTTCCGCTCCAGCGCGTAGCACTGCGCTCGATCTGCCAGGCGGCCGCTCACCCCGAGCCGGGTTGCTGCAGCGCACCGCCGATCCACGCAGGGTAGTGCCCACCCGGCTCCGGTGTGCTCGACCAGCCGCACGGTGCGCAGGGCGCGCAGACGGTGGTCAAGCTCGTCGGCGGGGTAGCCGAGATGTTCGCTGAGTTCGCTGGTGGTGGAAGGTTGGTCAGTCAGGGCTGCGTAGAGCTGCCCAGTAGCGTGGCCGAGCCCACCGGCGGGGGTGAACACGTCGTGGGCGGCAGCGCCCAGCCGCGCGCGGAGGCGGGTCAGCCAGTGGGTGCGGTCCGCGGAGCCCGCCCGAGGGGGCGGTGGGACGGCTTGTGGCCGACCGGGTACCTGTAAGGGTGTGGACAACTGGGCCAGGCTCCACGTCGCGGCCCGGGGACCCTCGCCCGGAGAGCAGCAAGTGATCCACCCGTCCCCGGTGAGGCGCAGCAGGGCGGTGCGGGCGGTTTCCCGACCGATCCCGCACAGCAGCCCGAGGCGGCGAATGTCGGCCTCCACCGCGGTGGACAGGCCGTGCAGCATCAGGGAGCACAGGGCGTCCAGGACGCGGCGATCGGCGGGACCACCGGGGCCGGCCCAGCGCCCGGCGCACGCGTCGGCCCGGGTCTGGGTGTGCTCCACAAGCGCCACCACCGCCGCCGCGCGGGGGTCGAACGTCGGGTCGTCCTCGACGGCGGCGCGGGGGTGGGTGGCCACCCAGCGCACCGCGTGGTCCCACTGCCGGTGCAGCAGGCGGCGGGACTCCCTCCCATCACGGGAGCGCCGCGGCCGCGAGGGTCCCTGGCCGTGGGAGCGAAGGTGTTCCAGGCCGGGTGCCCGGTCGGCGAGGGCGGACAGATCGGCGCAACGCCACCGGGCGGCAGCCGCACCGATGAGGACTTTCCACAGCACCGCGCTGGCATCGGCGGCCGCGGCGTCCTGGGCTAGGGCAGCAGTACTGGCGGCGGGCAGGCCACGGCGCGGGCCGGGCAGGTACAGGCGCCCGACGGTATCAACGGGTAGGGGAGTGGCGAGGTCAACCGGGACCGGTCGGTCGGGTCGGTGCCCGTCGGCGGCGAGCTGGTCGACTAGGCGGGCCACGTCGGTGGCGGTGACCGTCGGGGACGTGAGTGTGGTGAGGTCCCCGGACAGGACGGTGGACGTGCCGCCATGGCGGTGTGGTGCCCCCGGGGGGCGCACACACCCGGTCACCGGATTCGCCAGAGGCGCCAGGTCCAGGCTCGGCAACCGGGCACGGACCAGCCGAGCGAGGGTGTCCACGGTGGCGGCATCCATTGCTTCTGCGCAGGCCACCCACACGTGGCGGCCCCCGGACGGGCCGGACACGGTCACCACATGCGGGATCCCGGCATGGTCGAGCCAGCCACCCAGGGTGGCCGCGTCGGCGCTCGGGTCACCTTTGGCGGCGTCCAGGTCGAAAACAAGCAGCCAGAACAAGCCCGCGTGGTCGGCCAGGTACACCGCCCACGGAGCTTTCGGTGCGACACCGGTGGTGCGGGCGGTGCCGGTGTAGGTGTTGATCGCCGTGCCACACGCATCCACGTCCGCCACCCGCACGGTGGCACGCGGCGACAGGACCCGCGTCAGCGCCCACGCATCAGACTCCGACAGCTGGCGGCCAACGGTGGCCGCCGGACCGGTCACCGCCTCAGGCCAAACGCTAAACAGGGAGGGCGGTCACTAAGACGCGCCGAGGAGACGGCGGGTCTTATGGCCCCACTTCGATGGGGGGTGGTAATCTCTCCTCCAGAGTTTCTCTACGAAGCCCTGCACCTAACACCAGCGGCCAAACTGTCTTAGGGTGTGGGGCTTCGCTCTGTCCGGGGTCAGTCGGTTGACTGGCCCGGTCGTGCAGTCCTAGGCGGCATCCGTACGCTCCAGCCCCGGCAGCGGGTCGGAAGCCGGGGAGAACACTTCATCGGCCCACAGGGGCCGACCAGCGTCATCGAACTCGTCACGTTGGATGAGCAGCTCGACGTACTGGGCCATCGTGATGCCCAGGGCGTCCGCCGCCGCATTCGCGCGTACCTTCGTGCTTTCCGATACCCGCGTCTTCATCTCGAAGAGCGGGGTCGTAGTACGTCGGCGTGCCCGTCCGAGTCCACCTACAGCAGCCATGCCCAGCAGTATTACCGTTTGACCGGGCCCGGTCGGTGCATTTGGGCTCCGACACGCCGACGCATCTACCGATCAGCCGAGACTGAACAGCGGTTAGCGCCGCACCAGCGGACTGCCGGTGTGACAGAGACTTTCCCATTCCCTGTCACAGCGAAGTGACCCGGCAGAGCGTCACCGCCGAGCAGTCTCAGGTCCGTTGAGGATCTGGTGCATGCGGTCGACTTCGGCGGAGACGTCACCGGGCGCGCGCGCCCGCCCGGTGAGACTGCCAGCGAGCCTGGCCTGCGCTCGCGAGTCCGACGCCGAGACGTCGGTGGGCAAAGCCACGCTGCTGGACCCCACCCACCTCTCTCTCCACCGCGCCAGGCGGTGAAGCCATCGGGGGTGCCACGACACACCACAGCTGATGGTGCCCCTCCGTCACAGACCAGGAAAAACGAACACCCGCACGCCGGACAGCTCCGGGGGCGCCAGCCCCCGGGATGTGCGGTCGTCCGCACCGCGCCCGACCCCGGGCCATCACTGCGGGTGCTCGGCGCCGACGACCGGGGTAGGGCGCGTCGGGAGCTACCCGGTCCTGGCCTCCGCGACGTGCTCGGCGACGACTGAGGACTCGGCGAGGGTTCGCTCGCCGCGAACCCCGCGGGCGGTGGGTGATCATGCGCGTTATCGACCGACCTCGCTCCCGCCGGGATGCTCGCGCTCGTCCTCTGACCGGACCGAACCGCGCTCCACCACCCGCACCCCGGCGCCGCATCAGCACCAGTCCCAACTCCTCATCACCAACCACCTCCCTCCACACACACCTCAGCCACCGACCAGGCGGCCACCTGGGGAGCCCGGTCGGCGACACTCCTGGCGCGATCATTAACCGCTACGGGCGAACCAATCTGCGGTAGCCTCCGAGCACCCGTATGCGCGCCACGCACGATTTCGATCCTCTGCGACCCGGTGCCGTTTGCGGCGGCGTCCAGTCAAGGAGGGACGTGCACCGTTGAATGATCGTTGATCACGGCTTCGTTGGCGATACTCCGCGGCGTGCGCTGTCCGTCCGGCGGTGGGCTTTGTGGTCTGTGCCGGCTCCGGCGCGCAGCTTCCTGCTGCTGGTCGAGGCCGTCGCGGCTGCGCTGACGATCATGTTGTTGCTGACCCAGTCGGTGTCGCACACCGACCTGCTCCGGCTCGATGTGCTGGCCGTGATGGCCATCGGCTACGCCGAGGGCGCCGCCCGCATCGAGCGCCTCAAGCGCTACTTGTCGGTGGGTGGGGGCACCAAGGTCTTTTCTAACCAGGTGTCGGTGTGGGTGTTCGCCGCCGTGTTGAGTGTCCCGGCCGGCTGGGCCGCCGTGTTGGTTGCGCTGATTTACGCGCATGCCTTGCTGCAGCGGCACCGAGAGAAGTCCAGCCTTCCCTATCGCGCGGTGTTCATCGGGGCCACGGTCATGCTGTCGGCCTTGGCTGCATCCGCTGTCCTCGCTGCAGCGGGTGCCGGCGACGTGCTGCGCGGCGGGCTGGTCACCACCGCCGCCATCGTCGTCGTACTCCTCGTGTGCACCCTGGTCAACTTCGGGTTGGTGCTGAGCGGGATGTGGCTGACCAACCGGCCACCGAGCGTGCGGGCCATTCTGCCCGACTCCGACACCCTCGGCTACGAACTCGCCACCCTGTTGCTCGGCATCGTGACCGCGGAGTTCTTGCTGCACGCCCCGACGCTGACTCCCGTCGTGCTCGGGTTGGCCGTCTGTCTGCATCGCAGCTCCATGGTCACCGCGCTGCACCGCGCCGCCCGCACCGACACCAAGACCGGGTTGCTCACTGCCTCGGCCTGGACCGCTCACGCCGAAGGCGTCCTGTCCCGCAGCAGCCGCGACGGGCAACCGGTCACCGTGCTGTTCTGCGACCTCGACAACTTCAAGACCGTCAACGACACTCACGGTCACCTCGTCGGCGACCAGGTCCTGGTCGCCGTGGCAGACTGTCTGCGCCGCGAGCTGCGCGACTACGACGATCTTGGCCGCTACGGCGGCGAGGAGTTCGTCGTCGTCCTCGACCGCCTCGCCCTACCCGAAGCCCAGCTGGTGGCCGAACGCCTACGGGCCGCCATCAGTGCCCTTCATTTCGATCACGACGTGCAGGTCACCGTGTCCATCGGCCTGGCGCACCATCAGCCCGGTCACGATGCGGCCGGACTGCAGCAACTGCTGGCCCGCGCCGATGCCGCCGTCTACCAGGCCAAGGCGTCAGGCCGCGACCGAGTCCAAGCCGCCCGCTGAGGAGACCACCGGCGGACGCCACGATTATGGGAACTGCTGCGTTCGCTCGGCGCAGCCCCCTGTGCTGGGTACGGGGACATCGACCGAGCCCAGCTGCACCACCCGGCCGCACCGGACTGACCCGGCACCAGCTCCGGCACTCGGCGCTGACCACCCTCGCCGACGCCAACGTCTCCCTGGCCCCTGCTGATGGGCAAGAGCCGCCACACGAACCTGCGGTCCCTCCAGCGCTACGTTCACCCCTCCGCCGAGGCCGTCGCCGCGATGACCGCGGCCCATGACCCCGCCGCCCGCCGACGCCAGCACTGACGCGGGTCAGTAAGGTCACCGCGGTTTGGGGCTGGTAACAGCATTCTTACCGGCACCCCAAATAGCACGCCGCGCGCCCGCACCGAGCGGCGCGCCCGAAGTCCGGTTCACGTTGCTCCCGCTCGCCGGTGGGGTGAATCGGTCAGCGGTCCCGACTCTGGGTCCGTGCCTGGTCCCGGTTGGTGATCGGTTGCTTCCGGGAGGGTGCCAGCCGACCGGGGATGCCACTCGAGGGGTCGCTGGTGTACAACCTGCCCGCGAGCTTCGCCGCCGGCCCGCCGCCCTGCCAGGCGCCGTGGGGGTGCTCGGGTGCCTGCTCCGCCGCGGCGTCTTCCTGGTGCGCCTGCACCTCGCCGAGCGCTTGCTCGGCGGTGACGTCCCGTTCCTGCTCGCGCGCCTGCGGTGTCGTTTCCATCGGTCCCGCCAGGATGTCGGCGTCCTGGCGGACCTGTTCGGGGTCGATGCCAGGCGGGGTGAAGGACTGCCCGGGCGGTTGCTGCCCTGTGTGGGGGGGCAGCGGGATGGTGGATGCGTCCCGGATCTCGTCGGGATCGACACCCAGCGCGCGCACCCGCTCATCCTCCTGTGCCCGGGCAGACCTGTTCGATACCTGGGCGTTCGCCCAGTGCTCGGCGAGGTCGGCGATGTCCCCGTTCTTCGTGAACTCCGGTGCGTGCTGCGGGTCCTGCCCGGTGCGCTGGTGTCGGTCCTGCGCGTCCCGCACCAGGGTGAGCAGTTCTCCTGACTCCGCCAGATCCCGCAGCTCGGTCAGGGCGATGTTGTGGGGAACATCCCCACCGAGACCCGTCCGGTCCCATGCCCTCTGATTGGCCTCCGTGCTGTGCCGGGTGACTTCCCGACCCTCGGTGGTGTCCCGCCACGCCTGGTTGCTCGGTGAAACCTCCCACCAGTCCTGCCCGGTGTGCCGTTGCGCGTCCTGCTGGGGGTGCAGCCCTCGTTCCCCGCTGTCGCGGCGGCGTACTTCCCGCTCCCGCGCCGCCAGCTCGCGTTCCTGCTCGCGCAGGTCTCGTTCGCGTGTGCGTTCCCGGGCTTGGGCGATCATCAGCGCCGCACTGAGCAACGCCTTCAACTCCCGTATCCCGGCCGCGGTGGCCTCATGCATGTCGCTCATCGTCCGAACTCCTGTCCTTGCTCGCGTGTCGGTTCGTGTCCTCGCCGGTGCCCCGCCGTCCCACCGCCCCCCACGTGGTCGGTTCGGGGTGGTTGCCGGTGCTGCGGGTCGTGTGCGGTTGTACCGCCGGGTGCCGGCGGTCCGTACATCGGGCCACCGAACATGCCTGCCAGCCGCACGGCCCTGGGAACCTGGGTTTGTCGTGCTGGGCTGGTCTCCGCATCCAGGGCCTCGCGTGCCGCCTCTGGCTGGGTGTGGTCTCCGCCGGTGCGCCGCACGCCACCTTCGGCGTCGCTTTCCCACTCTGTGGCGCTGTAGACGACGCCGCCGACGATGAGATCGTCCGCAGCGGCGGCGTCGGCGTGGTCCGGTCCGTGCCCGACCGGCACCTGCGCTTCGCCGTCGTCGAGGACCCCCTCGACGTACCCGTCGAGGGGCACCGGGTCCTGTCCGCGACGCAGCATCCCGCCGCGGGCCGCCAGGTAGCGGCGCTCCCGCAGCGGCAGCTCCTCGGCGTCGGTGACCCCGCGTGCCACCAACGCATCCAGGGCAGCCGTGCTGCGTTCGGCGCAGGACAAGACGTTCGCTCGGGCCCGGATGTAGGCGCGGTGATGCTCCGGTAGCTGGTCGTGTTCGTTCATCGTCCGTAGTCCTTGTCGTTGCGGTGGCGGTCGCGTTCGTGTTCCCCTTGCGTGCGGCTCGACGGTCTCGGACCGAGATTGGTGATGGGTCCCGGATCGAACATGCCAGCCAGCTGCGCGGCGCTGAGTCGCTGGCGGGGACCGGCGGGTTGCGGGCCGCGGGCCTGCCGCCGTTGTGTCGCCCACGCTGGTCCCGGTGACGTGTGAATGACCTCGACGGCGCTCCGGGTGTGTTGGGCGGCTTGGGCCGCCCACCGGGCCTGGGCGACCCGGCCCGCGGCCTCGCGGTTGTCCCGGATGGTTTCGGCGAGCGCCGTCACTTGGTGCAGCAGGACGAGGGTGCCGTACACCTCGGCTTGGGCGCCCCCGATGGTGAGCGCGTTCTGCGCGACTTTCCACAGGGCGCCACCATCAGGGGGCCGCGCGATGTGTTGGTGGGGTTCCCGCCACGCCGCACCCGCCAAGGCGTGCGCCGCCCGAGTCAGGGAGAGCTTCACCCGCCGATCGGGCATGTCCTGCGCCATCGCCGCCACCACCCCGGCACCATCGCGGGCTACCGCCGACCACGCCGCATGGTCGGTCAGTGCAATGTCGGCCAGCCGCAACCGTGCGGCTTCCATCGCCTGATTGGCTTCCTTCATCAACCGCGGGTCGGCCACCGGTGCCCGCCGCGGACTCGGCGTGCTGCGCACTTCGGTGGCCTTCCACGCCGCGACCGCATCAGGGTCAGGGTCCCACCCGGTGCGCAGCGCCGGGAGGGTGAGGTCCCGGGCGAGTTTGCCGCCCCCGAACCACTGCAGCTCCGCTGTGCCGGTCGCCGTACTGGGTCGGGCCGCGAAGTAGCCGATGACCTCCTCCCGGCCCCCGTGCGCCCACCGGGGCCGCAGGATCATGCCGTGCTGCGCGGCGTTGGTAATGAACTCCGACTCGCTGCGTGCCGCCGTCGCCGCCGCCCGCACCCCACGGCGCAGCACCTCCCGGCCCGATTCCCGCCCACTCGCGCGTTGCCTTTCGACCTCCGGCCGGGACAGGGCAGGAGTGCCGGCCTTGCCCGGTGCGGTGCTGGTCAGCCCGTACTTGGCCTCCATCTCCCGGCGCACCTCCCCGAGGATCGTCCAGTCCGGGCGGTCGAAGTAATGTTTGCGCCCGTCCCCGCGGATCAAGTTCGCCACCAGATGGATGTGGTCGTTGTCGTTCGCGCTCTTGCCGTGATGCACAGCAATCCAACGGACAGCCGCACCGTCCCCGCCCTCGTTGAATCCCAGCCGATCCGCCGCGGTATCCGCCACGTCGCGCCACTGCACATCGGTCAGGTCCCGATCGGTGGCGGGGTTGCTGATCGAGACGTGGTAGACGAAGCTGTCGGTGATCGTCGGCGCGAACATGCGCCGGGGCATGTCCAGCTCCGTGGCCAGCATCGCCCGCCCCAGCTCGGTGTCTCCCCGGTCCCCCACCAGAATATTGGTGTAGGCAGCGACCACCCGCTGATCGGTGTGCTCGTCGCTCTTGCCCGGTCCGAACAGGTACTCGAGCAGTCCCCGCACCCGGTTGCCGCGCGAGGGCGAAACCTTCGTGATCACGCTGCATCCACCGCACGTCGGGTCGCCCCGGTCGACCCGTCGAGCGCATCGGCCTCCCGGCGCACCTCACTCAGCACAGCGAAGGCTCGCCGGGGCATGTCCAGCTCGACTGCCCCCACCGCCCGCGCCTCCTCGGTGTCGCCCCGGTGCGCGACCAAGATCTCGCTGCGCGCGGCGACCACCGGCGGACAGGTGTGCTCACCGGCCTGAGCAGCCCCGAACGGCAAGTCGATGAGCCCCCGCACCCGGGCACCCCGGTGGTACGCGCGGGCGATCACCACGGACTCCCCGGCCCCGCCGCCGCCCGCCACTGCTCGGTTGCCGCCTCCACCGCGGCCATCGCCCGCGCCGCACCGCGGTAGGTGGCCTCCGCGTGCCGCGCGACCTCACCGGTGCCGTGCAGCAGGTGCGCGACCTGGTTCACGTTCTGCCCGACCCGCGCGATCTCCGACCGCAGCATCAGCAGCTGATGCGCTACCAGCTGCGCCTCCTCCTCGCGGCGGGCCTCGTTCACACTCCCCGCCAACCCGAGCCGCGCGAGGTAGTTCGCCACCGTCCGTCGCTGCCCCGCCGCCCGTGCCCCCACCGTCTGGTACTCCTCGTCGGTGAACCGCACCGACACCTTGTGGTGTCGTCCCCCCAGCACTCGCCGCTGCCGCAGCGGCCCCCGGCGGCGGCTCGCGCCCGAACCAGGCTCGGCACCCGACTCCACAACCCCGCTCATCACCGACCACCCACATCCACATCATCATCTGCCGAGCCCCGCTCGGCTGATGATGCCCAGCGCAGCGTTCACACCCAGTGTGACCCATCGGCGGCGCAGGCGCCAGGCCCGGATTCTCGATCCGGCGCCGTATCGGATATCTTGCTCCCCGAAGGTGGCGCACTCCCGTCCCAAATGGGGCAACGGTGAAACCCGTGAAGGCCCTTGCGGGCTGAATGATCACGGCAACGGACCTGGGGACCTCAGACGCCGGGTCGAGGACGCCATCCCGCCGCGGTGACGGATACGAGGGCGCGCCGCTTGCGCGCGGGCTATCGAGGTGTGCGGCAGACTGGTGGCAAGAGCGAACCCACACCACCGCGATCCGGTAAAGCAGCGGCAGCGGCCGCCGCCAAGACACTGCTGGCCGATCGCATTGCCCTGGTGAACACCCTGGGTGATGCCCTCGACGTACACCGCAAACAGGACGCGGCAGCAACCCAAGCCCGCGCAGCCGAGCACCAAGCAGCCGAAGCTGCGCGCACCGCCCACGCCGCCGCGCTAGCCGGAGGGTGGACCGCAAAACAACTCAACGACGCCGGACTCCGACCGCCGAAGACACCCCGCACCCGCCAACCCCGCCACGAACACACCCCCGTCCCGGGCGAGAACAACCACGCATCGGCGGACCCTGCCGTGCCCGCTGCGGGATAACCCGAATCGCCGACCGCGACTTACCGGCCGCGGTCCTCGTCGCGGTGCCGGTCCTCGGGCTGCGGACGGGTGCGGCGGCGTCCCAGCACATCCTCCGCCCGCCCGATCGGCGCGGTGCTCGGATTGCCCTGCCCCAGGTAGGCCAGCCGGACCGCCCGCGGCACACCCGATGACCCCTGTCCCACCACCGGGTCGCCGGGTCCCGCACCCACCCCGGCACCCACCAACCCCCGGGTATCCGATCCGCCGCCGTGTCCCGCGCGGCGGGCCAGCTCCGCGTCCCCGAACTCCGCGCGCAGAGCTGGTGTCGGGTTCAGCGCCAGACTCCACCCCGGTTCGCGGCCCCGGGCGTCCATCCGATGCTGGTGTTCGGTCTCTTTCGCTTTCGCTTCCGGGCTGTCCGCGCTCATCTGCAGCGCCGCGGTAAGCGTGTCCAACCGGTGCCGTTTGTCGCGCACGGCGTCGGTGTGCTCGAACGGTGCGTCCGCGACGGCCTCCAACTCGGCGATCCGGGTCAGCGCATGCTCGTGGCGGCGGTTCAACTCGTCCCGGTAGTGGGGGGTGTCGGTGACCATGTTCTCCACCCGGCGCACCAACCCGACCGACGCCGTGTCCATCCCGGTGAAGTCCTTGGCCTGGATGCTCCTGGACCGCCCCGGCACGCTCAGTGTCACGATCATCTCGTCGCTGGACAGCATCCGGCTCGCCGTCACCCCGACACCCCGCAACTCGGCGATGGGGAACTGCTTGGTGTTCCCGTAGCGCTTCCCTTCTACGTAAGCGTGGCGCAGGCTGTCCACCAACACCGGTGCCGCCTCCGCCCGCTCCCGATACGTCTTCCCCCGCACGCTCATCGCGAACGGTGCGCCGCTGTTTGCGGCCAGTGCAGGCAGCGCCCGGTCCAGCTCGACCATCTGCTCCTCGCAGGCGGTGACCTCCCGCGCCACCGAGCGCCGCTCCGCGGCGTTGCGGCCCTTGGCGTCGCTGTGCGCGCGGACCATCGCATCAAGGCGCTTCACGTCATCATCGAGTGACACCTGCTCCACGTAGCGGGGATCACCGGTGGCGACCGCCTTCGTCGCCGCGGCCGCGTTACCCAACTCGTCCCCGCCCAGATCGGCCACCGTCCGCTCGTCGGTGTTGCCGGTCTTGAGCTGCGCAATGAAGCGTGCCTTTTTTTCCACCGTCTGCCACATCACGGTGTCGAACGTGCCCTCAGTGACGTAGTTGAAGATCTGCACACTCGCGTTCTTGTTGCCCTGGCGCAGGATGCGGCCCTCCCGCTGCTCCAGGTCCGCCGGGCGCCACGGCACGTCCATGTGATGCAACGCCACCGCCCGGTCCTGGATGTTGGTGCCGGTGCCCATCTTCTCCGTGGAACCCATCAACACCGCCACCTTGCCGTTGCGGCAGTCCCGGAACAGCGCCGCCTTGTCCGCCGGCTTCGGGTAGTCGTGGATGAACCGGATCGCCGCGGGGTCCATCCCACGGGCCACCAGCTCCTCGCGCAACCCTTCATACAACGACCACCGACCGCCGGGCTGGTGCGGGGTGGAGCGGTCACAGAAGATGATCTGCAACCCACCCGGTAGTGGCTGCGGTGCCCCTGTGTCGTCGGCGTAGACGGTGTCCCGGTGCTCCTCCCACACCCGCGCCACCTGGGTGGCCACCAGGTCCACCCGACCCCCATCGAGGGGTTCATCGAGGTTGGCCATCCGTTCGTCCATCGACGCGTTCCGGCCGTCGTTGGACACTTTCAGCGAGTTGTCGAAGTCGGGGCGCTTGGGGTCGAAGTGCGCTCCCCGCCACGCCAGGTCGGTGATGAAGTCGCGGACCTCCTGCGTGGCCTGCTTGCTGATCACCTGCCGAGCCCCGGTCTCCAACTCGGGGATGCGCCCACTGTGGGAGACCTGCTCGCGGGTTACCGCGTCGGTGTACACCGAGCTCATCGTCACCAACTCGGGGACGTTCACGAACTCCCCCACCCGCGTCACCGGGCGCAGCTTGCTGCCGGTGGCGTTCATCTCCACCGTCGTCGTGGTGCCGGTGAACACCGCCCCCCACGCGTCGATCCCACCCACCCCCGCGGCTTCCAGGAGGTCCGGGCGCAGGTAGGACTGCATCACCCACATCTCCCCCAACGAGTTCGCCACCGGGGTCCCGGTGGAGAACGTCGCCACCCGCTCCGCACCCGGCGCACGCCCCTCGGCAAGGTCGCGGTCGCGGCGTTGGTCCCGCAGCACCGCGAGCTTCATCACGAGGTCCTCGGCCTGCTGCGCACCGGGAGTGCACGCCAACTCCGCCACCCCAGACGGCCTTAGTTTATTTTCAAACATGTGCGCTTCGTCGATTTCACCGCTCGGCAGCCGTGTGTGGGGCGGCTGGATGGCCATATCTGCGGGCATCACGTGTGTCACGCATGTCGTCAACACTGAGCGGTAGGCGATCGGTTCCAGCCATCACAGACGCTCGTTTGCCCATTGTGGGATTGTGGGCATATAGTTGTGTAAGTAGAGAGAACCCCGCTGGAGGAGGCGCCGTGACAATTCTGGTTGAGACGGACAGCCGGAGCCGGGTGGTGATCCCTGGGCACGGGAACCAGCGTTTCCTGGTGCAGGAGAACG
>JAABUI010001005.1_pt1 | contig 17586 bp, 29 predicted proteins | sample 5559111 | NCBI WGS metagenome assembly JAABUI01 (sample SAMN10711870, study PRJNA513365) | rock metagenome | isolation source: Antarctica rocks | place: Antarctica: Victoria Land, Buttleship Promontory
CCATCTCAGCCCAACCTTCATCCCTATCACGGCTCAACCGGTAGAGCGCCAAGACGATTTGGGGTACCGCCTCCGCCTCTTCCGCATACCAAAGTGCTACCCGGTTGACATCTCCGTCTTGCTCATCCTCGAAATCACGCAAAGCATGACGATCATAGCTCTTGACCAAGAGCAAACATTCCAGCTCGTCGATCCCTAACCGATCCGAGAGTTCCAGAGCGGTCGTCCTCGAGCGTTCATCGATTCCGAGCTGGGCGGAGGTATGAGGGATAGTGAGAGACGAGGTGTTGAGTGCAGCCCGAGAAGCTGGGGAAGGTGCTTCGAATGGTTCCCATGGTCTCCTGAGCCGTCCGGAATGCCACTTGAGGAGTTTTCGGAGCTTGTCCAAATGAGCGAGGCTCGAGTCTGGGCGGATGAGGGCATCGCGGATGGTGGTCAACGGGCTGGTAAGCGAATATCAGCTGGAAGCAAGGATTTCTCGGGACACGACTGACAGCAAGCAATCGTCCGCATCGATATCCTCATTTGGTTGAGCCATCATCGAGGTCTTCTATCGAGAAACATCAGGCCGACGAGCGAAAAGAGAGACCGCCGTGTGAAACGCTTCGACCTTTTGACTTTTCAACGGCAAAAACATTCACGGGCATTTCTTCCGGTTCCTTGGCTCGAGATTCCAGCGATCGTCGATTCGCTGTCGAGTTCAACTTTTTTCAACTCAGTGCATAACAGTCTATTGAAGCCTTGAAATCGCTTCAAAAGACTTGCAGTCAGCACTCCTTCATCAGATGTCCATCCATCGACAGTCCGCCGCGCTGGCTCGGTCGAGTGTGGCCTCTTGCTCAACAGCGTCGCTACGACGGAGTTTGGCCACCGTGAGGGATGTTCCGCTTCAGAAGGACAAGCCGTGAGTGTTCATGATTGTTTCGGAAAGTCCAAGCTGATAGAGTCTTACAGACCTACAGGTAAGGCAACATTTGCCGCAGACGGTGTAGATCTGACGCCATCGCAGCTATCGTCATGATGAACATGGGTGGTCCGTCTACCGTTCGTCTCTCCCTCCAATTTCTGCTACCCTCTCACAAATCCTTAGATTCCCGAGGTCCACGGCTTCCTCTCCCGCCTCTTCCACGACCGCGATCTTATCCCTCTCCCGATGCAATCCGTCCTAGCGCCTTTCATCGCCAAGCGTCGAACTCCTAAGATCGAAGCCCAATACACGGCCATCGGAGGCGGTTCCCCCATCCTCCGATGGACCCGAGCTCAAGGAGAAGCAATGTGTGCTCTCCTCGACGAGCTCAACCCATCCACCGCACCTCATAAACCATATGTCGCTTTCCGATATGCTCATCCCCTTACTGAGAGCTGCCTGGAGGAGATGAAAGCCGATGGGGTGGAACGGGCGGTGGCGTTCACTCAGTATCCGCAGTACAGCTGCTCGACGACTGGGAGTAGTTTGAATGAGCTGTTCAAGGTGGCGAGAGATAAGGATGGTTGGGGAGGGAACGGGGAGGTCGAATGGAGTGTGCTCGATCGGTGGCCGACACATCCGGGACTCGTCGACGTGGGTTCGCCCCTGAATCCAATCGAAGATTGCTCATGTGCTGCTCTCAACAGGCATTCGCACACAACATTAAAGCAGCCCTCGCCAAGTATCCCGAAGATCGTCGAAAAGATGTGGTTGTCCTCTTCTCAGCCCACTCCCTCCCTCTCGAGATCGTCAAGTACGCCTTTCCATCCGTTTTCTGCAAGCCACGCTGACCGAAGGTAGTCGAGGAGATCCATACGTCGCTGAAGTAGCAGCGACCGTTTTCGCCGTCATGTCAAAGCTGAACTTTTCCAACCCGTAAGAGCGCCCTTACACCCCGGCTAGGCGCTTCACTGATATGCATGTATTGACAGGTGGCGATTGAGCTGGCAGTCCCAAGTCGGTCCTCGCGCTTGGCAAGGTCCCCAAACGTCCGATTCCGTGAAGGGATTCGCAAAGATCGGCAAGAAGGATATCTGCCTCGTCCCGATCGCCTTTACGAGTGATCATATCGAGACGCTATATGAGCTCGACGTGGAGGTCAAGGAGGAGGCGGAGAAGGTTCGTAGTCTCTTTGATATAGCTTATTAAGCAGGACACGTGCTGATCGTTGTACCGCAGCTCGGCGTCCACCTGTCCCGCGCAGACAGCCTGAACGATTCCCCCATCTTCATACGAGCCCTCGCGGACGTCATGTCAAATCACCTGTTCGACTTCGAGGCCGGACGAATAGGCTCGACGAGCACGCAGATCATGCTGAGGTGTCCGGGATGCACGAATCCGAAGTGTGGACGGACGAAGGAGTGGCTGAGTACGGGTGGGAAGGGGATGACGGTGGCAGCATAGCATTATCGATACATGCATGGGGATCATCCGGGTATGTTGTGCAGGGTATTCATGAGATCTTCACTGCTGGCCGATCATCGCTTTCTTTCTCCTTGACATTCTCACTCCGCAGCTTGTCAACCTCTTTCCGGACCTCATTCTCCAGTCTCAGCCAATCTTCTCGTCTCAACTCCCTCAGCGCCGCCACGTAAAATACCAGCTTCTTCGCTGCTCCTCCTTGTCTTGGTATGGAGAACAGTCCGTACAGGTCTGAGAGAACGAGCATGATCGTCGGTTGTTCCGAAGCGAGGATGGGTGGGTGAAGTAGCGATCTCAGCTGCTCCAGGAGCCGGATGAGGAGGTCTGTTGAGGAAGGCGGATCCTGCTGATGAGAAGCACCAGTCAAAGTTAATCCAGCATGAACGTACTAGAGTCTTCCCGATGTTCTCCCACACACTCGCCCAAGCGTCTCTTGCGGACTCGTATCGCACAGATGACTTCGCTTCGACGAGGAACGGCACAAGCTCTCCCAGCTCTGTCTTAACTTGGTTCACGGAGGTGCCTTGCTCATTGAGAGAGGATAGGGCAAGTGAGGGGAGGCGAAGCGACAAGAGTGTATGCACATATGCCAAGCTGAACCTGGCCATCAGATCCTATCCAGGTCATTCACATGAACCGTCGCACCAGATGGTGATGGCATTATAGGCCAACCTCACACCCGTCCCGCTAGGGGCCTTGATCCCACCCAGCACCTCGTCCCCGATCATCTCCGGCGACGCAGCGTTCTTCTCCTCCTGCCCTTCCTCAAGGATATCCGGAACTTCCCACCAAGGTAATCGTGTCGGTATTCGTCCATCGACGTCATCCTTTCCACCATTCGTAGCTGATTGTAAGAGCTCCTTCGCCTCGTCCGACTCAGGATTCCGGAGTGCTGCGAGGAATCTGTCTCGATGCGCCTGTGGAAGAAGGCGGAAAAGCTTGTTAGAGTCGAGGCGATCTACATGGGTGTCAGACCCATTCCCGCATCCATGCTTGATGTATGGGAGAAATGTGACAGGTGCACCCACCGAGGTCCCACCCCTCCAACTTCGCGCGCAACTCATCCTCTTCATCCTCCTCTTCCAGCCCCGCAAACGCCTCGTCCCCCTCGACTTGTCTCTCCTCCAAGCGCCTTAGTATCTCCATCATATTCCGCTTCTCCTCCATCCCCGCTTTCGGGTCGGTGGCGATCTGGTCGAGGACGGTCGTACGGTAGAACGGTTCCGAGCATTGGCTATGCCCCTGACGCACCGCTCTATTCAGCTACAAAACAATCAAGAAGAGGGAGTGAGACCCACCTCATCTCGGAAGCAGTCCAAGCTGCAATACGCGACGTTACATCGCGGACACGTATACCGGCTCTCCACCTTCTTACATCTGAAATCTCGATAAGCGGGAAAGAAAGAAGCTGGGATGGGCTCACACACATTCCGCATAGACGTGCTTGAGCTTGGGATATACCTGGTCGAGAGACGGAGAAGGGGAGGCGGATCTCACGGGGTTTTGCGTGATTGATGGACATGGTGAGGAGTCAAGCGGACGATGGGGGTTTGGGCAAACGTAACATAATCGGATTATCCGAAGATGATCCGGGGGGTGCCTGAATCCTTCTCGTGCTGTCATAATTTCGTGGACGAGTCTCGTCCACATTTGATCCTCGCTCAACCGAAAGGGGCACGATGCCGGGCCCTCCCCCGGTGGCGCACGCGATGCTCTCACATTCTTCAGCCGACAAGCAGTACATCCTAGGCATCACACCTTCCCTCACATCCCCTCACCTCCTCCTCCGTCATCCAAGTCCGCAAATCACTATCGTCGATGCCCAATCGTTACAATCCATCGACTCGCTCAAAGGTGGACATACGGGTGATGTGACTAGTATAGTGAGCGATGGAGATGGGGTGTGGAGCTCGGGTAAGGACGCAAGCGTGGTGAGGTGGGATGAACGAGGGAGAAGAGCCGGGATGTCCATCAAAGGTCCGTTCGGATCCGTGAAATCATTCAAAGGAGAAAGCTGAGCTGAGAGGGTGTGCAGCATACGTGAGGAAGCCGCTCCCGGTCCTAGCGATCGCTGTATCGGAGCGAGATTTTCTGGTCATTGGCGGGACCGAGCTAGTCTCGTCCGAAGCGCACATCCTCTTCTGGTCCGTCCCCCTCTCCCCAAAACCTCAACCACACCTCACTAACCCGGCCCAGGGATACTCGGAATACCAAAACTCCCGCATACACCCACACCTCCACCCACTCGGACGACATCACCCACCTCTCCCTCCTCCCCCCGACCCCCTCCTTCCTGCCACCATCCTCCTCGAAACCCCTACCCTCGCGATTATTATTGAGCAGCTCGACGGACGGATTGGTCGCGTTGAGCGATATGAAAGAGACGGACGAGGATGAGGCTTTGCAGGCTACCGCAAATAGGGGACAGAGCGTGGCTGCTGCCGGGAATTTTGCGCATAGGGGGAAGATGAGGGTTTGGGAGAGGAGCGATATGGATGGGGTCGCTACTTGGAGTATTGGAAAGGGGGAGGAAGAGGAGGTCGAGGTGGGTCAAACCAATTTTCTGGGTGCGAGAGCTGATGCAGTGCAGCTGCAAGATCAAGTCGAATGGCCGGGGGAGGAGTTTAAATTCCGCTCATTCAACCCACCGAGCTCCAGACCGTCCACAGTCCAGACGGCCGAAGAAGAACGGACGTCCAAAATCCAGGGCGTCACCTCAGACTACCTCATTGACGTGGTCCCTTCGCTCGGAATAGGCAAGCGGGGCGGCCCAATGACGGCAGTAGGGACGAACGAGTATGCCTCTGTTTCCTCCCGATTGAGCCAGCTAATGAGGGCAAGTGGGAATATCGTGCTCCTCCACCAGACGGCGGCTTCCTTATCGCAATACCAACCGTCCGCCTACTTCCTCACATCCCCATCCCGCGGTCATGCAGATGTGGTGCGATCGCTGTACCACGACGTGGCAAACGAGGCGATCTACACCGGTTCCGAAGATGGGGTGCTTTGTGGCTGGTCGTTGGCTGGTCTCCCTCGATTGGTAGTGGGCGATCCGGAGGTGGATGACGATGGTGGTGACGGTCGAGACGATGTGGCTTCCGACGATGAGGGGGATGAGGAGAGCGAGATCGAGATGTTGTCCGAGGATGGGGATATGGATGTGGATGAAGAGGAGGAGGAAGAGGTGATTGGGGGCGGACGAAACGGCGATAACCGAAAAGACAAGAGATGGGACAAACGGCCACATCCTTATTGAGTGGGACTCAGACTGATACCCAGCATGAAATACCGATGAGACGACGATGCATTGATGCTATGCTAAGATGAGATGCCTGATGATGCGCTGCGCGAATGATTGTCCGTCCACGTCCACTCGTGAGGAACGTCATGATGAGGGAGTCTAGCATGTGTCGATTAGCGAGTTCTTGGGCTTGACCGCGTCCGCGATCTGGTTAAAGACGGTCTGGTCCGAGATCAGCTAACTCGCAGGGCGGGATGGGCAGAGCTTACGATATTGGGATCGGAGTAGGCGTCGGGAAACCTAGAGCCATTACGTCAGCTGGCGTGGGAGGAAGGCTAAAGGTGAGACTTACAAGGAGATGTATTTTGCCGTGGGCATGGCGGAAGGATCGCAGCCGATATTCCGGTTGTTCGGATCCTCTGCTTTACTGTTAGCGCGCACCACCATTTGCGTTGCGATGCCCCACGATACACGCGGATGTAGTCCATCTCCATTCTGTCCAGGGATCAGCTCGTATCAAGGTCCCAAAAGGAAGCGCCCTACGTGACCGGCCAGAGACTCGCCAATCCGTCATAGCTACCCGAACAATATCAGCCAAAGCGGTAAACACGCTAGGAAAGACCCACTCGATCGCGCCAAAGTTCTCCGATAATCCGAGGTTGACGATGAGGTACATCGGCTCCTCCGAAACCAGCCGCTGCCCAACCTCGGCATCCGCATTTGGTGCCATGGCTACATTAAACAGCCAATCGATCAGTCCGTGCAACCGGTAACTCGCACGGAACCCGACGTACCCGGTCCGCGGATGGTCCATGCTTTCTTGTTGTTATTCAGCCAAGTAATGTAGCCGGTGCTTTCAAGGCCAGGTGAGTAGCGATCAGGTGTATGGAGAGGAGAACTCACGCGCCAGGCGAGTACTCGAACCCGTACTTGGAGAAACAGCCGGTATCACCCGTACTGCGAACGCTCAGCGGTGATTTTTCGCGTACAATTCGCAGGTACATACTAGCAATTCTAAGAATCCGTCAGCGAAATCTCAAGCGAGGTAAGAAGACGACGGACCTGATCAGTCTTTGAAATCGCCGAAGTCGCTTGTTGATATACAGCGCCTACAATCATCAGATAAAATAATCGTGCTGAGTCCTGAGACAATGGCATACCTTGGTACACGTTCATAGCCGTGATCGTGTCGTCGTAGATCGAGAAATCGCTTGATGAGGTATTGATGAACTGATTTTCATTCAGCTTGAGTCGATTACGCAGGAGACACACTTACAGTGTACGAAGGGTTGAAAGGCGCCCACTGTCCCGACTGGCTGACCTCGCCTATCAATGAAACCGAATTCACCTGCAAGCGACTTCAACCTGTACAACCGATGAATGAGAGATTTGGCTCACTACAGCCTCGAACATGTCGATCTCCGGCGCGCCTCGGCCCACGAACGATCCATTCGAAAGTGTCGGTCCGGGATGGGTCTGGTCACTCGTACATGTACATGCCGAGAGTCGTTGGCCGGGGAGATAGGATAGGGCGTAGTTGTAAGCGGGAGCGCCTTCGGTAGAAGTGATTTCCGGCAGGCCTGAAGATATAAGCATAAGACGACGGAACATAGGGATAGGAAGCGACGAACCGTTGAGTGTCTGATTTGGCAGAGTTCCGACATCGCATGAATCGTAACTGTACGGCCACATCCCGTCCAGAGTTCCGCCGTAGCCCGCACGACCTAAGTTGCCCATTGCCCAAATCGCTGGCCACAGCCTGATTTATGGTCAGCAGGGGACATCATTTGTGTGAAGAGAAATGCGTACCCATAGACGTTGCTTGTCCCCGGCAGTGAGACCGATGCTGAACAATATGAGTCTAGCCGCCCAATCCAAGGTGGACAAATTGACCTTCTACATATCCGCCAGTAAAGCAGAACCGGTTCCAGGTCGTCATCACTGCGTCTGCTCAGCTCCTGCCCATTTCACCCGGTGGTCCAACTCACTCCCGCCTTGGTATTTCAAGCCATGTGTCGAAATCTTGTCCAGCGTTATCACTAAGCTGCCGCCCTTCGTAGTCAATGACCGGGGATCATACCTGACTACATCAGCCCCGTCTCCTCGTACCCAAGCTGCAACATGGCGACACGACTTACCATTCCAAGTTATTCGTCTGCCAGTAATGTAGGTCTTCCGCTTGCCAATATGGGTCGTCACCTGGTCTTCGTCAGCGGGTTACTACGCAATACGGGTGCGACCAACCATTATAGAATGTGCGTCCGTCATTGTTAAATTCGTCCGAGAAGATCAATTCCCAGCTTTGGCCTGTTTCCATGGAGTTGACTGTATATGCGCTGGACGGTGTGTCCTTGTCGATGAGCTGAAAGGGCCCGATGTTGGGTATTTGTCCGGTAGAACTGGCTATGTTAGCTTGACTTTTTGTGGGAGGGTGACGTGACAAACTTGATGCCGCCAAGGTTGTACGCGCCCAGATTCGAGATGGATTTATGTAGATATGACCAGAGGATCGGATATCCCGCACTGTGACCGCATCAGTGGGCGTAGTCGAGGAGACAGAGATGACCCGTACAAGAGGATGACGAGGATGATGAAGAGGAATGCGAGACAGCCGAGATTAGAGGCTCCTCGGGTGGTCATAAATGCGCTAAGGAGCCGGGTCTGCACGGAGGTCAATCCAGTCGAGCGACATAGAGGTCTGGTCAGCTTACCTGCCGACTAGGCTTGACGTCTGGGTCATGAAAGTCATCGTCCGCCTCTGGGCCGAGGTAGGACCATGTTGTCGGATCTGCAGGGAGAGAGAACTACGGTACATGAGCCTCCTTGAGTGAGGCAGACAAACCATATCGCCAATATGCCGCTTTCCTCCTTTGCTCGATATGCTGAACGCGGGGTACATATCCCGCAACGAGTCATACTTCCTGAAATGCGTCCTGTTGTCCTCGGAGTTCACGCTATTTAGCGAGACTCTCGAGTCACCGAACAAACTTGGTACCACGCCTCCGTTCGCCATCCGCTCCGGGTTCGTCTCGTATGGCGAATAGCTGGGTGCGGAGAGAGCGTAGTTCATGGTGGGCGGGTAGAGGGCGGAAGGGGAAGCTCCATCGATGGGTGCGTAGTAGCTTGACGGCCTTTCGGGAGAGAGAAAACGTCCGGCATCCCCGTCGACGCCCGCGCCTGTCGAGGATATATCGGAGGCCGAAGAGTCGCGACTCGTACTTGGTCTCAGACCATTCGAGAAGCGTACGGATTTCGCGCTTTCCGGTGACAGTCCCGGGTCTGGTGGTCGATCCCGAGTGGGATATCCCCGCGCATCGTACCGCGGTATTGGTATCTCCAACCCTCGACTTGGCGAATCGTTCTCCACCCTCATCCAACCCTTGTTCCCTCCTTCAGACTTGTTCTTCTTCCGCTTGCCCTTATCCTTGACCTTGGACAACAGAGCAGAAGGAGAAGGGTAGGAAGAGACGTCATTCTGGAAAGTATCGGCGACACCGGTGTTTGTTCGAGGGGAAGGAATTCGCGACCGGAGGGTGGAAGGGGAATCCGCTGACAGTCCAGCTGCAGGCGAATTGGGCGCGACACCAGATGCGGAAACGACGATAGGTCGTCCATTGCCATTGCCATTGCCGTTTGTGTGTGAGGTGGAAGAGGAGGCGACGGCGGATGGATTGTTCCGCGCGAATGGGTACTTTGGGGCCATTGCGATCCCGTCTGGGGAGATGATGATGGTTCCCTGAATATTGATTGATTGATTTCGATTGGACTGGATGTTGTATGTAACTCTACAAGCTGTGTACTCAAAAGATCAGGGTGCAGAAGAGAGACGCGTCTAACGGCCACGTGGTATGAGCGTCAATTCGGGAAAATCAGCAAAGGGGTCGTGCAATTGCACCAGATCAGCTTGGAATGCATACCTGCGTAGTTTAGCGGATAGCTCTGCGGGCTGTGGGAGTAGCATGTGTATCATCTGCATCTTTCGCTCCACAAGGACTTCTTGCTACATATGAAGACTCCCAGATATCCGAGCAATTTATCGAAGCATGGCGCTTTCCGAGAGGCGGCCCTCGAATCATTTCGAGCCGACCTTACGGACAAGTCGACATGGCGTCTCATTCTCCAACTAACGTTGTGGTGGACATATATATACACCTCTTTGTGAGCTGAGGCGAATTCCTCTTAGCATTCAACTCAATATAGCCTTAGACCGCCCCGTTGACAACAGCAATCCAGAGATACCTGTGCCACTTTACGGAGATATGATCTCGGAGTTTCGTTGTCCGACAATTTGAGCTCTGAACCTGCATATCCCTCCTCTCTTCGCCCTTCTATACCGTAGGAGGAATCGTGAGTACCTATCGCCTGGTGGATCCATATCGCTGAACGTGAGGTGTTCCTCTCCTGCTGTTGCGTCCACAGGCCGAAGGTGAGCTCTTTATGTCGCTAGTGACTTGGAACAAGCTCATCTTTCCCAGTCAGCGGCATCTCAAGCGCACCTTCTCAGTCACCTCACCACCTTACCCAATCAGACACCCCCAAGATGCTCATCTCCAAGCAGAACCGTCGTGCCGTATGCCTCTCCCAACGCTTCCTCCTCTCTCACTGACAGCGGCCCCCAGATCTACGAATCGCTCTTCAAAGAAGGTGTCCTGGTCGCTCCCAAAGACTTCAACCGCCCAACCCACCCCGACATCCCCTCCGTCCGCAACCTCGAAGTGATCAAGTCCATGCAATCCCTCACTTCCAAAGGTTACGTCAAGACCCAATTCTCTTGGCAATGGTACTACTACACCTTGACCGATGAAGGACTCGCCTACTTGCGCGAATGGTTGCATCTCCCGAGCGAGATCGTGCCGCAGACGCATATGAAGCCTGCGCGTCCCGCTGGTCGGCCGGCTGGGTATGGCGGTGGTGCGGGAGGGGGTGGTGACGAGAGGAGGGGCGGTGGGGACGGGGCGTATAGGGCGCCAAGGGGGGATAGGGAATATAGGAGGAGGGACGGTGCGGAGGAGAGTAAGGAGGGGGCGGGAGCGGAGTACAGGCCGGTGAGTTTGGGCATCATCATGAAGCTTGGTAAAGTACTGATGGACTACAGCGCTTCGGTGGTGTCGGCCGCGGCGCCGGTGCTCCCCCTTCGTAATCTACTCAAACTACTATCGAACAGGTGATTGGGATGGAAGGTGTCGGGCATGGTCATGGACGCAACCATAAGACGTCTATGCATTCCCGTCCGTGCTTGAGATATGCTAGATACAGATAGGTATCGACCCTGCTCGTCCGGCGAAGCATGAGCTCCCGTCCGTCATGCACAATCCAGCCCTCCATCATCTGACGGTCATGGCTTGACGCCCCCGGCCAACTTTGCCCTATTCGCAGCATCCACCTTCGCCTGATTCGTCTTAGCCACAGCATAGACGATCCCAGCCAACCCGCCCGCTCCGATGGCCGTGACGTTCCCGAAAGACGCGGGATCGCCGAAGAATAGCATCCCGCTCGTCGCGACGGGCAGCTTGTTGAGTGCGCCGACCATGGAATAGGTAGTCGAGCCGCAGACACGGACACACCATGCGGTGGAATAGGAGATGAGCACCGCCGCAGCGCCGGAGAACACGATAGCGGAGAGGAGAATGACGCGGCTGGATGCGGGGCTGTCGTCATAATCAGCTAGGATTCGCACGAGTTTCATATGGCGAGAACAAAGTTCATATGGTGAGAACCCACAAGTTGAGACTGAGACTTTCGGCTCCCCAATCCTCGATGAAGACCGAGAAGACGACGAGGATCGGGATGGAGAGTAAGTTGTTGTAAAACATCGAGTCCCAATCTTTGAACCCCGTGATCTTTATTCGTTTCCGCATGAAGAGCACCTGCCAGTCGACCCATTCAGCCTCATGCCTATCACTCTACCACTTTTGGAAGCTTTGCGGATCTCAAAACTCACATAAGCAGCCGAGGCGAAGCAGTTCATCCCCATCCACAGATACCCCGCATTTGTCCCACCAATAGTCGATGTCGCGACGTCATCAAGCTCGAGCCTGGTAGTCTGGTCGAGTACGGGCGCCTTAAACGCAGAGGAGATGTCCGCCCAGGCGGCGATGACGGACGAGCCGACCTGACACGGGTCAGCTGGTTCTCGAAGCGGGAAAGTAAGGAGTGGACCTACCATGAGGGCGAAAGCGCAGAGGGTGAGGCCGGTGACCATGCCGTTGAACATGAATACTTCGCCATAGGCGATGAGGATGATGGTGAGGTTCTTGAAGATCCTGCGTACGTATCAGCCTCATTCCACTGGGTCATTTCCCAGACGGACGTGTAGACGGGGATGGAGAGGTATTGCTGTAACCAATCAGCTTGGCTAAGCAGAAGGAGTATCGGCTCACCAGGGACTTTGATCCGGTATAGATGACAGCGACGAGCAGCGTCGAGATAGGCCACCAAGCTCTGGCATCTTTCCTATCGAAGTCCCGAACTGCGAATTAATCCATCAGTGCTAGCCTCGTACACCATGGTCGTTTACGAGGAACGTACAACTGATAACACCCGCTCGTTTAACGCCCCAGACCGCAGTCACGCAAACCGCACTCTGGATAGCGAGCAGCAAGAATGTCATCGTGAAATTCCGTCCCGAAACCACATACTGCCAAACTCCCCATTAGCACCAGCACACACTTCCATTACGCAGTGAGGGAAACTTACTTTATTGACGACGGTCATCATGATGCTAGCCGCACAATACGCCATGATAGGCAAAGCTATCCACATCAATATCATTTCCTCCCCTTGAATTGGGGAAATCACCTTGATCTCGAGTGGATACCGGTCTTGGATCAGGCTTCAGCGCCTCCCTCACCCCACCTTCGCCCAGAGGCCCCATCATCAATCCCTGTCGATCCTCATCGTTGGGCGAGCCGAGGATGGGGGTTATAGGTCGGGAAGACATGGGTGTGGGCGCGAAGGGGGTAGCTTTCGACATGGTGGATATCAATAGGCGGCCACGTCGAGGTCTATTGCGCGTGTTTTCGACCACAGCGTTCAGCGGAAGTGGTTGATGGAAAAGTCCAAAAAGGGATTGGGATAGGAGGCAACGAAAACACACGGCACGTGGTGGAGCGGAGCTGAATTGAATTGCGGAGATTGGCTTTATAATATAATTGCTGGTTTCCGAACTGGAAAGGCGCCCTTTTCAAAAAAAGATTTGCCTCATGGAGGACGAGATCGCTGGGACGGTATGACCATGATGATGATGTTGTTTACAATGTGATGCTGTGTGGCTTACATGGACGGCCCAGAACTCCGCCTTCTGATTGTGTTCAGGGGCCAGAGCTTCATTCAATCGCCGGCTAGATGACCCTCGTCAGGAGGGCTCACTCGTGAGTGTCGAGCCCTCTGCAGCCTTCACTATCTCGGATGCTCCTTCACTCAATGGGGTGACCGTGGACGTCCCGCTTGCGGGCTTGACATTGAGCAGCTCCGCCAAGCTATGTAGCTGGTTCTGAGTGCAGGCACTAAGGTTACTATGGTATCGACATCAGCCATGGATCCGACTGATAGAGCTACGTTAATTCACATGGACAGGACGACATGCTTTTTGTCTTCCGTCGTCCTAACCACAGATGCTGGAGCTTTCGGGCCTTCCGCATTTGCCGGGATGATGAGAATACCAAGGGCGACGAATTGGGGTATGAGGTTCCTTTAGCTCAATCAGCTTAACTTGGTAGTAGGTGATTATAAGGCTTACATGGCAATGGTAATAGACACAGGAGCTTGAGCAACGCCCGTACTACCTGTTGGGCCGCTATTCGGTAGTGCAGGCGGTGTGCCCGGTGCAGGCGAGACCGTCGAAGCCGTCGATCCCGGACTCCCGTCTCGTGCAATTGGTGCATCCCTGCCGGAAGGCTTATGATTGAGGACAGCTTCCCGGAGTCCACCTCGACCCCGACCACGAGGTCGCCCTCGAGGCTTTCTTCGTTCTATCGTACTTGAGCTAGGACTTGCAGAGGTAGATCCCGGTGGTGCCTTCGTACCAGGTGTACTGATTACAGCTGGCCGCACCACAGATGGGGTGACTGGAGCCGCAGGAGGTACAGGTTTCGGCTTGGCCAATCTCGCTTGCTCCTCCGCTCTGAACCTCTCCCGAGCCCGACGTACAGCTTCATTCGCATCATGTTCTGCTCGTGCGGAGCGAAGCTTCTGCTGGAGTGTGGAGATCGCGTCGCGGACTACAGCCGTCTGAGATTGTACTAGCGAGATGACGGAAGGAAGATCCGAGGGACGCTTTCGGCCATAACGTCAGCTCAAGAATACATTCTCATCGGAAGTATAGGGGACCCACATCGTCAGCCCGGCGTCGGATCTTGCCGAACCTGTCTTGCACACCTCGAAGTCGTTTCACCAGACCCTCTGCTTCAAGCAATTCTGCAAAGATTATCAACCTTCCGCAAGTCCATCATAAACCCAAAAGAATTGCAGGTGCTGCTGTTTCGGTGTCTTCGGACCTACCTTTCGCCTCCCTCTTCTTCCCCTTCCCCTTATCCTGCCCCTCGAGTTCCTCATCATGTATCTGCCAAACATGATACGGCAGCAGTCGATCCACGACATCAGGGAAGGACTCGAATGCTGTTGGAGGGGGAGGGAAGAGCGTGGATTGTTGATCTAACAATATAGCGAGGTGGAGTCTGCATCGCGAGTCAGAGAATCCCCATGTGTCACCTCGCTCGAAGTGTAGCGAGAAGCTCACGACTCACGAAGTCGCGGTACGCTCCATGACTTCCACTTCCTCAGCGCCGTAGCCGATGGTGGCCCATTTCCGGTTTCGTAGCGCCGCCTCCCGGTCGAGGGGATCATCGTGTGGTCTTCCATTGGGCAGAGTCGAGGAGCTTGCTATGGCGTTGACGTGCACTGAGGTGGAAGCGGTGGACTTTGCAGAATATGTCGGGGTGGATGAGCTCGCTGTGGCCGGTTGGAGTGCGGTGGAAGGAGGAACAGAGGAATGTGGTGTTGCTACGGTTCGACCAGGACCAGGAGTTCCGGTCGATGGTGTTGTGACTGAAAGGACAGGGGTCTGAGGATGTTGTACAGTTGATGAAGAAGGTTGTGAAGTCATGAGAGAGAGAAATCCGAGTACGTGTCGAGCTGGGACTTCCTCCACCCGACTCCGTTTCTCGCTTCGGCGGGGGTTAATCACACGGAGGGAGACTTGAGAAAATGTAACTGGACTGAACCCGCTTATATCGACATCCCTTTTAAGCTTCTCTAATTGGCGCTTACCTGATGGGAATGATTGATGGCATACCTGATACATGATGGCGAACGAGTCTATGCATTCTGATGTATTCTAAGTGCCTGCAAAGGCCTAAGATTCGTCTCATCTAGCTCTACTCCAGTCCCTCTTTCCTCCGCCAGTCTCGAATCGCCTCCGCCAACCTTAACATCCCAATCTCCGCATCCTTCTCTAGGTCGACAAGCGAGAATGACGTTCTCATCTGACAGCTCTTCCTTCCGTTAGGATAGAACCTGCCAGATTCATCAATCTCACGATCCTTGAGTAAAGAACGCCAACTCACGCGTATCCTGGCACGGCAAGCACTCCTTTCGCGAGCGCTTGATTCCGTATCAGGTCGAAGCTGTCCTCAACCCCAGCAGGGGATAGATCGATCCACAGGAACATCCCAGCTACCGGACTGACCCACTTGGCGAGGCCGTCCAGGTGTTTGCGGGCTACCGCTTCGAAGGTGTTTCGACGGTTGGCGTAGAAGTCGGCGACGCGTTGTGCGTGGGTGAGGAATCCGTCGGGACCCCCTGCGTACCGTCAGCCGGAGGCCGGAGGGCGATGATGGAACGTACAGTGGGCCAGGAGACGGTAGGCTACTGCTTGAGAGACGGATGATGTGTGCAGGCATGCGCCTGAGAAGGCAGTCAGCGTGAATCGGTTCGAGGGAAGTGAAAGCAATGTACCAGCTGTGGTGACGTCAATAGCATGAAGGATTTCTTTCGGACCAGTTGCATATCCCTGAACCGCAAGATCAGTGTGATCATAAGGTGCGACAAAAGGTCCTACCAGTCGCAGACCCGCTGAGAGCAGCTTGGAGAACGAGTCGAACCGCAAAACATGCCCTCCCTCCGGGAACACTTGCGTCTCCAGCTCGAAATAACTCGGGATAAGCTCTTGGGTGAGATAGTCTGATCCGCAATCAGCGGCGTCCTCACTATGGCTGCCACGCATACAATATGGGTCATCTACCGAGATTCATTGTCAGCTCGTAGGAAAGCATGAAAACCGATCTGTCTAGACCGGTTGATGAGCTTTGAGGGAAATTCACCCTCAAAGATCATTAATTCATACTTTCTGCATACCTCCAGCACCTCCAACTTCCTTTGCTTCGATGCCGAGCAGCCAGACGGGTTACATCCCACAGGACACGAGCTACACCTGATCAGCCCGATCGTTTCCGGACATCCCAATATGCTTACTATACGACCCTCGGCCTTCGTTTATCTACGGGCCAATTCGATAGTATCCGCTCCATATTGACTGCTGAGAGTCCTTGCTCATCCACGTCGACCTCTACGCTCTCCATCAGCACCTTCGTCCGGACATCCTGGACATCCTGGACAGAATGACCGACCGATCATCTCACAGCCCAGCGTTCGTAGAGGGGGCAGTACACCAGCATACAGCGGTGTCTCAAGCAGCACCGGATCTCCCGGATTCAACACCGCCATGAACCCCTTGATTTTCGTCAACATCGGACTTCCGACCAGTGGGATTGGCCCACCTTGTACATCAAATCCTGACTGCCCGTGCCGATACTAACGGTCCAATCTCCCCTATCATTGTGCCGCCTATGCACCCTCTTCTGTAAGTCCTCGAGCCATCCCCGGAATGGCGTCAGGCCTGGGGTAGGACCATATTGGAGTGCGGCATTGATCTCTGGACCTTCGATGGTGATGGATGAGGGAATATCAGAATCGTCGGGTGTGGAGTTCAGAGGGGGTTTGAGGTGGAGGGTTATGGATTCGAAGGGAAAGGTCTCGGGGTTGGGTTTACCGGCTCTGTGTGGTGTGAGCAGATCATCCGTGATTGATGCTAGCAAGCGATTCAAGAGAATGCTCACAACTATGATGCGTGGATCAGCGTCGTAGCAGATTGTGAGGCCGAGTGAACGTACGAATGAGATGACCTCTGGCGTCTCGTGTACCAGCAATCCTCGGACTGAGCCAAACATCTCAGCTCATTCGACGTCGAAGCTATAATGGACTCACTACCATCGATTTCGGAGACCTTTGCCCTTTCACTTAGATACTGCGCCTTATGATACCCCTCGGCATGCTTCGTCCCGTTAAGAGAGGTTTTACTGTGCCCGTTCATGGTGGGCAGGGTGGTGAGACCGTTGATGTTCATCTCGAAGTCCCAAAGGTATTTGACCCGACGGAAGCGCTAGAAGGTCGACCTATTGATGGAAATTCGCTGCGAGGACGATGATGACCAGATTCTCGAGTCGATTCTGTACGTCCACGCTTTGCTAGGAGAAAAAAATCCACTCGAGCAAGGGGAGACGGCGAATGAAATTGGGCTGGTCAAGAGGGCAGGCAGAGTTCGAGATAGTGTCGCGAAAGTTCAGCCGGCGGGTGGAGCGATCGATAAGTCAGGTGTGAAGGAACGTCGGACTGGATATCCTAAAAAGAAGTCGGATCTGTCGGTGATCTCCGCCTACGATCGAACCCCCGCAAATCGGCCGAGTGGCTCATTGACCGCAAGGGAGGCCAGGGGAGAGCCATGGGGCCGCAACCAAACAATAGATGGACAGATGGCTCGGAAACTTTGCTCTAGTTCTAATGGAGCTCTTCAATCCCATTGGTAGATTCGTATCACATCACGTTTGATCGAGGACCCTACTATGAATGACCTCTAAACATGGGATAGTTCATCATCCGCTCTTCTTTCTTGTCCTGCTTC
>JAABUI010001006.1_pt1 | contig 17585 bp, 2 predicted proteins | sample 5559111 | NCBI WGS metagenome assembly JAABUI01 (sample SAMN10711870, study PRJNA513365) | rock metagenome | isolation source: Antarctica rocks | place: Antarctica: Victoria Land, Buttleship Promontory
ATAGAGTCTAGAACTCCTACTCCTACCCCTCCCGGTTCTATAGCTTAATTTATAGCTTTAGGGAGCTTAAGTCCCTAGTTATATATTCGACTTCCTAGTTATCGATATCCTATTTCTTATTAATATAGAAGTATACCCTCGTATCGGCCTCGCTTCTATAGGCTAAATAGAACTAACTAGATCCTAGGTTATACGATAACTTCGTCCGACTATCGATCTACGGCTCCTAGATAGCTAGGATATCTATTTCTTTAACCTCCTTATCCTTAAGTAGTAACGCTATTACTATCGCCTTCTCGTAGCGTATATTATACTATATTATTCTTATAATACGGTTTCCTAATATATAGGCTAGTTCTAAATATCTAAATCTCTTAGAATAACTATTCTACTCCTAGTATTAGAGCCGTAGCGGCCGGTTTTACGAGCACTATTAGGCGTTACCCTTACTCCTTTACTAGTATTCTCGGCGGTCTACCTAGCCTCTTCCCCTCTAGGGTTAGGCCTATTATCTCTAGTACGTCTCTTAGAGCCGGTCCTCCTTAGTCGCCGGTTACCTTCCTCTTCCTTACCTAGACTAGACTCTAGTTCCCTTCGCTAGTAGTAGTAGAGTTAGGAACTATTCGAATTAGGTATAGCTCTCTTTAATACGACCCGTACCGCTATCTCTTATTCTATAGCCTCTACTATAGTTTATAGTCTTCCTTCTCTCTAATCTTATAGGCCTTATCCTATACTTAGTGTCCTACCTTACTATAGCCGTTATATTTCTTAGTCTCTCCCTTCTTTACGATATAGTCTCGCGTACTATAGGGCCCTACGCACTCCCCGTAGGTAGTCTACCGGTCGTATCGCCTAGTATTATAGCCGTATCTATAATAGTTAAAGCACTAGAGCACCTTGCCGCTCCTCTCCTATAACTAGTATTATAGTATATTATATCCTTCTACTATACCTTATTCTATTAGTCGATCCGCTATCTCGGGCTTCGCTACCTTAATTAGTAGTAAAGACCTATATTTCTTTACCCCCTTAACCTCTCTTAGGGCGAAGTAAGGCTACGATATCCTTATTATTTCTAGGTCTTCGTAGAGCCCCGTATTTTCCTTAGTAATCTTCTCTATTACTACCTTCTAATTATTAACGTCGGTAGCGCTTAGTCGGAAGCTATATACTACTACTAGGAAGGTCTATCGAAGTACCCTAGCTAAGAGGAAGGTTTCCGTTATCTATTCCTCGCTCTTTTCTAACGTTTCCCTAGCTTTAATCGTCGTAGTAAATAGTATTACGTCTCCCCCGGATAGCTATCTAGCGACTACGATATACCGAGTCTATAAATATCTCGGGCCCCGGAAAGCCTCTACTAACTACTCGCTTTTATTTTTTCCGCCTCGTCCTTAAGGCGTACCGTTAGGGTCCTCGCCTTCTTCGTATCTATCGGCTAAGGTAGAGCCTATAGCCCTATCGCTACCTACGGAGCTAGGGCCCTATAGGCTAGCGGGGGGGGTAGGCTCTCCCTCGCCGCTATCTAGGCCTAGCTCTTTAGGTTTCTCTATATCTATAGGTACGGCGGTCCTCTTTAGGCCTCTACTTCGATTCTTCGATCGTCGAGGATATTAAGTAATACCTCGACGTAGCTAAGATTTACCTTTACGCTATTCTAACTCTCGTCTATTAAACTATCTCTTAGCGTCTCTTATACCGCTCTTAGCGCGTTTTTCGCCGCCTCTTTAATACCTCTAACGCGCGTATCTACGCGTCCTTTACTATTCTTCGCCTTCTCCCTTATTCCTTTAGTCTCTATAAGTTCTTCTAGAGTTTCTAATAATATCGGTAGGGGTAGTTTCGTTAGCGGGTCGCGCGTTACGGCCCCCGTGCCTATAGTTAGTCCTCCCTACTTAACCCTCTCTACCCTTACCCTATTACCTAGCTCTCTCTATAGTTATATCTACGTAATTCTCTCGCTCGTCTCGCGTTATATACGTTCTCTCGCCTTATAGGCCTTAGGACCCGTCGTAGTCGCTATTTTAAAATTAATATCGTTCCTATTAGTTATTATATAAATAGTATAGTAAACGTAGATAAGGAGTAAGGAAGGGGTCGTAATAAAGAAAGGTTAAGGAGTCGGGATATATTCTCCGCGACGGAATCGAAGCGTTAATTTACTACCTTACTCCGGTAAATCCTAGGGTTATATATTACGTTCCTAGTAAATAGCTCAATAGTAGCTATAGCTTCTTCGCAAATTTAGCCCTATTAAGAAACCTTAAATCGCTAGTAAAACGGCCGTTAAATAGCTAAATCAGCTATTAGCTATGTTGTATAGCTAGTAAATAAGCTAAAGACCTAATAGATAGAGTCGCTATATATTAAATAGTAGTATATTAAGTCTATAGCCTATTTACTAGCTGTGCGACGTAGATAATAGCTGATTTTAGCTATTTAGCGGCCGTTTTACTAGCGATTTAGCTATTCTAGCTATTAGCTACGTTCTATAGCTAGTAAATAAGCTAAAGATATTGAAATACGTAGAGAAGTTAAGGTCTTATAGGTGTGGAATTAATTGTTAAGTTAGTTATATAGAGAAGAAAGAGAAGTGTTAGGGGATACTAAGACGCTAACACGCCGCTTTAGGTTATCTACTAATAAAACTGGGAATACTTAGTAGTATAGAGCTAAATTCTAATACTCCCACATTAGTTATATACCTAAATTAACTAAATATCTCTCCTTAACTAACTCGTTTTTAACCTATACTTTAGTTAGACTAATCTAACGAAGAAATATAGCGTACTTCTTATTAGTTAACGGCTTAGTTAGCCTATCGGCTACTATCTTATTAGTAGGAACCTATAAGAACTCTACTATTCCTATTTCTACCTAATCTCTAACGAAGTACTATTAGATATCGATATACTTTATCCTAGAGTAGAATCTAGGGTCTTTAGCTAGGGCTATAGGATCCTAGTTATTAGCTCTAATAATAACTAGTTTAATTAGGAGGCCGTAGCCTACGTCTAGTTTACTAAATAGTCTAGTTAACTAAATAGCCTCCTTAGAGGCCTAGGTTTAGGCTATATATTCGGCCTCGTATAACGATAATGCGATCGATTACATCGGCAAATCTCAAAAGTTTATGTTAAATCCGGATTTGCTAACTCCGGAAATACGGGTAAAATCGTAATTTTATCGTAATTAGTAAATGCGCGTGCTAATATTACGATTTTAGCAGGTTTAGCAAAATCACGATTTTTTAGCAAATCACGTGATTTTTAAAAGTTCGATTTTTTTAATAATTTTGATATTCATAATCGACCAAAACACTCGGGAAGGCTATAGGGGATGAACCACCAACACCACCTAAAATTAGACCCCAAATTCGGTCGATTCGGCCGATTCTCTCGCGGGGGTGGTGCCCGGGATAGTGCTCGGGGTGGTGGTTAGGGTAATGCGTAGGGTTATTCGCACAGCGATAATAGTAGTGCGCTAGGCCACGGAAGGCCTTCGGGGACACGGTCGTAAGGCCTTCGGGGCCACGGTCGTAAGGCCTTCGGGGCTACGGTCGTAAGGCCTTCGGGGGTTCGTACGGCCTTCGGGGGTTCGTACGGCTAAATTTTAGGGTTACTATTTCGGGTGTTAGCAACCTAGGTTACTAATATAGAAAAAAGCGTTAGACATAGGCGGAACGTGCGAAACGTGCTAAATCGTACTAAAACCTAATTTTTCCGATAATATCCAAAAAAGCGTGCTAATATAAACTTTTGAGATTTACCGATATACTAACGCTTCGAGGTCTAGCTAATAGCTCTACTATAGAGTAAGAAGATATATACTCTACGAGATAAACGGGTAGCTATATTAGACGCCTAATTAGTATCGGTGAAGGCCTTAAGGCTATCTTTTCTATAGTAGGTAATACCTATATTAATCGTTCCTTTAAGGTAACGGAGTACTTATTTAGCCGCTCCGAAATGCTTCGTATTTAAATTATAGTTAAACTAGAATAGAATAGATATAGCGTAGTAAATATTAGCTCTAGTCTATATTATAGGATATATAAATAAACTAATTCTACTTTAATACTTATAAGTATTAGTAATTATAGCGATCCCGATTAACTCCTTATAGAGCTCCGTATTAAGTACTATTAGTATAGTAATTAACGTATAATTAGCTATCTTAAATCGAACTAATATCTTCTTAATATAGGTGCTCTAAGTAATACGAACCGTCCTCTTAGTTTTGTTACGTACTATCTCTATCCCGAGATATTAAGAGTATAGGCCTAGGTCGGTTATCTTATATATATTATTAAGAGCCTCCTTAAGTATCGTAATATTTATAGATCGACGTAGTCTAAAAATTAGTATATTATCTACGTATACGCTTACGATAAGACGAGTTATTTAATTAACAAATAGGGAATAGTCGGGTTTAGTATATTTAAATCTTTTTAATAATAGAAAGTTATAGAGAGTAGAGTACTAGGCTAGAGGTAATTACTTAAAACTATATAGGACTCTAAGTAATCTATATACTATATTCTTAGCTAGTAATGGGATCTACCTATACTAGTACCCGCGTAATTAAATAACGGATTTACGCGATTTTTCGCGTTTTACCCTACTATCTATCCTATAACTATTTAATAAAATAGAACCCTATATCCCTAATAAGTATTTAACTACTCTATAACGTAAGTATATTATCGATCTATATACTATAGATAGATAGTTAGTTCCTCAGATTTATAATAATACTTAAATCCTCTCACCTACTATCCGAAGAACTATTAAATCTAGAGTCCCCCGTAGTACGAAAAACTTTACCTTAGTATTATAGATATAAATATTATAACCTTAATCTAATTAGATAAGGATACTTAGTATACTTGGCGTAGGCCTACATCCTAACATTCTACTCTATAGACTAAATATTAACTCTCATAGGTTTATCCCCTAAGAAATAGTAGTAATACCTAAGTTCTTCTAATCTTAGTAGTAAACGTTAATAGCGTCTACACTATCCGTTTATCGCGAGCCTATTAGCCAACACCTAATAGCTAGTTTACCTAAGTCGGACCTCTTATACACTCGCTATTATCGAGCACCTTTTAATAACTAACTAAACACCTTATATCTTAACCCTTTCGATAGGCTAGTTAAGAAGAACGAGCTAATTAAATAGCTCTAGCAACTCTTAGAAGTTAGGGTTTACTAGACGAGACCTTAGAGACCTCACCGCCTCCGGTATAAGGAATTAGTTAGGGTGAAGTATAAATCCTAGATGCTATTAATAGACTTAACCTAAGAATAGATTAATCTAATAATCGAATAGACCGATTAGAATAGCGTATTAACTCAAAATTACCTCCTATATTACCTTTAGTTAAACCGGAAGACTTAGCTAAAAAATTAGCTCTACTAGCCTAGTAAGCTACTCCGCTAGCTCAACCACCTTAGTAGCTAACGGTCTAAACATTTGAGAAGAGATGGAGAGCTGAGGATATCGGATACTTCGATGGATTAGCTAATTAGGTTTTCGCGTTTATGGATAGGCTTTAAAGCGTATTATCGGGCCTAGTAGGTGTTAAAACCGTATAGGTAAATATCGTTACCTTATTTAAAGATAAGGCGTTTAAATAGTACTATTATAAGCTAGCTAACGTTACTAAATAGGCTTTAAATACTATACTAACGATGGATCCGTAGTGTAACGCACTTATCGAACGGTTTAGGCCTTTAGCTAATAAGCTACTTCGTAAGTTAGAAGGCACACGATATACCCGTAAGGATATATCCTAGAAGGAGGATATAACGGAGTATATCTAAGATATTATAAGACTTACTAAAGGTCTTAATTAGCTAATAAGGGATGGCCTTAACGCAGCCTTCGACTATTTTAAAGCATCCCTATAGCGTAACCTTAATCCGCCGTACGACGACCTAAATAGCTTTATAAAGTAGGTCTAATTGCGTTAATCCTTATAGTTCGAGGTATATTCAAATTTTCGCAAAGCACGGCCACCTAAGCGACTATATAGATAGCCTTACCGACCTCTAAATACTGGTTAATAGCGACCTTATAGTGCTCCGCCCTAGTAGTAGTAGCAAAATAGGTATAGACCTCCTTAGCAACAGCCTCGCCCATATCCATAGTAGCTAAAGGCCTATTTCGTTGACGATGAAGAGGATAACTAGGTGTACGATGCTCCGGCACATGCATTTGTCGCCGCTCCTAAATATTATTAGCCTTTAGGCTATACGCCACGTCGTATAGGGGATACTTACGATAGTTATAGAGACTATACGCAATAGAGTAATGCTAGTACTAACTATAGATGTACTTATAATAGATGTACGCATTATTATTAATTAATAAACTAAGGTGGGCTCGAAAACCCCCGCAAAACCACGCCTTACTAATTCGGGTTTAGCTCTATTAGAAAGTTTTAAACTCGAAAACCTCGTTAAACGACTCCTTTTACTCCGGTCGCAAATCTAGGGTTTATCCGAAGTATCTATTTATAATATATTTAACTTTTGCTTAGGTTATTAATACTTAATAACTATAAGACTTTTCATTAATTTAACCTTATAGGGTTCGAGGCCTATACTAGAGCTCCTAGCGAAGCTAATTTATATCTTATAGCTACTATCGCCACCTCGTCGTCCCCGTCTAAGGAAGTGGAGTAAATGCACCGATAGATACTAAAAGTCTTAGCATTTAATAATACGGTAATTTAATAAATTCTTCTTAATTACGTATCTCTGTAATACTATACGTTCCTTCCTATACTAAACGTATATATATATAGTCCCTCGGTCTAATTAGTTAATTACTTAGTTAATTACTAGCTATACTAGGTAACGAGGGCGTTACTTTTTTCCTTTTAGTAGGCATTTATTATAGATATAAATATTATAACCTTAATCTAATTAGATAAGGATGCTTAGTATACTTAGCGTAGGCCTATATCCTAATATTCTACTTTATAGACTAAATATTATTATCTTTATTCACCTATATTAACTTTTATAGGTTTATCCCCTAATACTTAGGCCGAAAGCGAAAGGTTAGCGTACGAGACCTTCGACGACTTATTAGAGTAGTCACTTAATTAGGAGATAGAAGGCGATAATCCTACGTAGTTTTAGCGAAAGAGCTAGGTATATAGGCCGGTGAAACGGCCTTACGTGTCGCACTACGAAAAGTAGGCTTTAGGAGGTATATCGTATATCCTAAACTACTCCTCTTATAGATTAATCGAAAGAAACGGCTCCGGTAGGCTCGGGAGTACTTATACTAGACTATAGAAGACTAGATAAGAGTTATCTTTACCGATAAGAGCTCTACCGAAACGGGGTAGCGAAATCGGATTTTCGTAACCCGTAGGCCTAATAAACGTTATTACGCTAATTACCTATAATATTTTAAATATTTAGGCCGAGAATCTATTATAATGTTGTTAGGGAATAAACCTATAAGGGTTAATTAGTGGGTGGAAAGATAATAATATTTAGTCTATAGAGTAGAATATTAGGATATAGGCCTACGCTAAGTATACTAAGTATCCTTATCTAATTAGATTAAGGTTATAATACTTATATTTATAATAAATGCCTACTAAAAAGGAAAAAAGTAACGCCCTCGTTACCTAGTATAGCTAGTAATTAACTAAGTAACTAACTAATTAGACCGAGAGACTATATATCTATACGTTTAGTATAGGAAGGAATATATAGTATTATAGAGATGCGTAATTAAGAAGAATCCATTAAATTGCGGTGTTATTAAATGCTAAGACTTTTAGTATCTATCGGTGCATTTGCTCTACCTTAGGCGGCGACGACGAGGTGGCGATAACAGCTCTAAGGCTACAAATTAGCTTCGCTAGGAGCTCTAGCATAGGCCTCGAAGCCTATAAGGTTAAATTAATGAAAAGTCTTATAGTTACTAAGTATTAATAACCCGAGCAAATTTTAAATATATTATTAATTAACTATCGGAAAAACCTTAGATTTGCGACCGGAGCAAAAGGAGTCGTTTAACGAGGTTTTCGAGTTTAAAACTTTCTAACGGAGCTAAACCCGAATTGGTAAGGCGTGGTTTTACGGGGGTTTTCGAGTCCACCTTATCTTATTAATAGTAATAGGTGCAACTATAATAAGTGCACCTATAGTCTGCACTAGCATTGCTCTATTACGTATAGTCTCTATAACTATCGTAAGTATTCCCTATACGACGTGGTGTATAGCCTGAAGGCTGATAATATTTAGGAGTAGCGACGAAAGCGTATACTAGAGCGTCGTACACCTAGTTATCCTAATTATCCTCTTCATCGTTAACGAAATAGGCCTTTAGCTGCTATAGATATAGGCGAGGCTGTTACTGAGGAGGTCTATACCTATTTTACTATTGCTGTTAATATTGCGGAGCACTATAAGGTCGTTGTTAACTAGTATTTAGAGGTCGGCAAGGTTATCTATATAGTCGTTCAGGTGGCCGTGCTTTGCTAAAGTTCGCGTATATCTCGAACTACGATAATTAACGCAATTGGACCTGTTTAATAAAGCTATTTAGGTTATCTACTAGATTAAGGTTACGCTGTAGCGATAGTTCGAAATAATCGAACGTAGTATTAAGGCTATTTCTTATTAGCTAATTAAGACCTTTAGTAAGCCTTTATCGGTAAATCTCAAAAGTTTATATTAAATCCGGATTTGCTAACTCCGGAAATATAGGTAAAATCGTGATTTTATCGTAATTAGCAAATGCGCGTACTAATATTACGATTTTAGTAGGTTTCGCAGGTTTAGCAGGTTTAGCAAAATCACGATTTTTTAGTAAATTACGTGATTTTAAAAAGTTCAATTTTTTCAATTTTTTTGATATTTATAATCGACTAAAACACTCGGGAAGGCTATAGGGGATGAACCACTAACACCACCTAAAATTAGACCCTAAATTCGGTCGATTTAGCCGATTCTCTCGCGGGGGTAGTGCCCGGGGTAGTGCTCGGGGAATGCCTAGGGTTATGCGTATAGCGATGATAGTAGTAGGCTACGGTTATAAGGCCACGGTTATAAGGCCTTCGAGGCTACGGTCGTATAAAGGCCTTCGGGCTACGGTCGTAAGGCCTTTAGGCTACGGTCGTAAGGCCTTCGGGGGCCTTCGGGGGTTCGTACGGCCAAAACTTTAGGGTTACTATTCCCGGTGTTTCGGGTGTTAGTAACCCGGGTTACTAATATAGCTAAAAGCGTTAGATATAGGCGGAACGTGCGAAACGTACTAAATCGTGCTAAAACCTAATTTTTCCGATAATATCCAAAAAAGCGTACTAATATAAACTTTTGAGATTTGCCGATATTATAATATTCTAGATAAACTCCGTAGTATCCTCCTTCTAGGATACGTCCTTACGTATATATCGCGTACCTTCTAACTTATAAAGTAGCTTATTAGCTAAAGGCCTAAATCGCTCGATAAGTGCGTTGTACTACGGATCTATCGTTTATATAGTATTTAAAGCCTATTTAGTGACGTTAGCTAGCTTATAGTAGTACCATTTAAATGCCTTATCTTTAAATAAGGTAACGATGTTTACCTATACGGTTTTAACACCTACTAGGCCCGATAATACGCTTTAAAGCCTATCGACAAATGCGAACACCTAATTAGCTAATCTATCGAAATATCCGATATCTTCAGCCCTCTATCTCTTCTTAAATATTTAAGCTACCACGGGTTACTAAGGTAGTTACGGAGTTTATAGAGCTAGCGGAGTAGTTTTTAGAGCTAATTTTTCTAGTTTAACTAATAGTGAGGGCGGAGGTGATAGTAAGTTAATACGCTGTTCTAATTAGTCTATTCGATTATTTATCTCGTTTACTATAGTATCTATGTTAGCTTCTATTCGTTCCATATATTTAAGAAGTCTTTAGTTTATAGTGTTTTCTTATAGGGAAGGCGGTGAGGTTCCTAAGGTCTCGTCTAGCAAATTATAACTTCTAAGAGTTACTAGAGCTATTTAATTAGTTATTCTTAACTAGCCTATCGAAAGGGTTAAGGTATAAGATGTTTAATTAGTCGTTAAAAGGTACTCGATAACGCGAGTATATAAGAGGTCCGACTTAGGTAAACTAGCTATTAGGTGTTGGCTAATAGGCTCGCGATAAACGGATAGTACAGACGATTATAACGTCGTCTACTACTAAGATCTAAAGAACTTAGGTATTACTACCATTTATTAGGGAATAAACCTATAAAGGTTAATTAGTAGGTGGAAAGATAATAATATTTAGTCTATAGAGTGGAATGTTGAGATATAGGCCTACGCCAAGTATGCTAAGCATCCTTATCTAATTTGATTAAGGTTATAATACTTATATCTATAACAAATGTGGGGTAGAATTATAGGTAATTAGGCTACCGAGCTTTACCTACTCCTAGGGAGTGTTAAGGCTATATAGAGGAGGCTAAATAAGGGTTATATACGGAAATCTATTACTAGTAAGGACTATATCGACTAGATCCTTAAGCCCTTCCTAGAGTCTTAGTATCGCGTACTCGAGGAGTAAGGCCTTAGGCCGATATTTATATAAGATAGGGCTAGGATCTATAGCTCTAAGGAGACTTTATCGTAGTTACGAGAGTATAATATCGAGATAATAGTTTAGCTACTAAGTAACCCCGATTTAAACCTAGATAAGTATATATAGCGGGGGATAAAGTAGAAAATTCGTAGCTACCGACGAATAATAACTACTAAGAAGGATATATAGCTAGTAGTAAAGAAAGAATAGCTATAATTAGTAGAGAAATCGGCCTATATTAGGTGGGTAGAGAGTATACCCTAGAGGTGTAAGGATGTGATTAAGAATCGTAGATTCTCGACTAAATAGTAACTCTATAATTTCACGATTTTGGTGGAGTATAGCTATTATATATAGCCTCAATTAATCTATATCTAGGATTAATTAATTAAAGTAGTACGTAGGTTACGTTTTTAATTAGTAGGTTACGTATACAAATTTTGGTAGGGGATCTGCGGAATCCGTTATTTAATTACGCGGGTACTAGTACGTAGTACTAGCTACGAACCTTCTATACTACTTACTAGTTAGGAGAGCTAAGAGATCTCCCCCTAGAATCGCGATAAGTCCGATACTAAAGCGTAGTATACTAGTATAGTTAATAGAAGATACGTTAATACGACCAAATAGTAGATATATAGGTAGAATACTAAAAGAATAACTAAACGATACTAGTAACGCGGCGGTAAATAGCTCTCCTCCTCTTCCTTCCTCCCTCCCCTCTACCGAAGACCGGTAGGAAGAATAATTACGTCGAGAAGCTATACGATACGGTTATAAAGTATAGAACGAAACGCGTCTATTAACGCCTACTTACGTACGTAGAAAGAGTATAGGACATATACGAGAGCTAAAATATTACGCCCGAGTAAGGCCTCCTATCTAGCTATTCCCTAGATACTAGTATATATAATTAAGTAGTAAGGGGCTTCGTCTACCCTAAAAGTCCGATAACGCGCACTATATAGAGCCCGGTAGGACTATTCGTCTACCTCGGCCGTTAACGAGTAAGTAATTATATAGGTATACGGCGAAACCTAGGTATATAGAAGGACCCCTATTAGTACACGGTTAAAGGGTTACCTCCTCTATTAACCGTTATCTAATGCTAGTGCCTATATAGGATTAGTCTACCTAATAGTTAGACCTATACTAGGGTACCGGCGGGACGTGTAGTCCGCTATAACTAGGGAGTAGAATATACGTATACGGTTAATTAGGTAGATACGGTAATTAAGGAATCTACGTATAGATTTTACGTATAGAGTTACCGGTTTATAAGCTATTTAGGAATATAATATAAGGAGGATTAAGTATAGAGGATAGCGATTCTATAGTAGAAGAAGTATATTATATAAAGATGAAATAGTAAAGAAGCGAGATATAGTATTATCGATAATAAACGGGAGTATAATAGTAGATATAAGTAGAGGTTTTTACCCGTATAGATTTCCTCTGCGAAATAATAAGAGATAGAACGCCCTTATTAGCTACTAGATAGCTAGATAGTAGAGTATAAATTAATTAATTAATTAATACTATATTCTTATTAATTATATATCTAGTAGGTTACTCTACGTAAATTAACTTATTAATAGTAGAGTTAAGAAACGCTATAACGACGTCCATCTATTCGCTTTCTAGATCGAAATAGGTTATTATCGTAAATAGAGTCTTAAAACTTATAGATTTAACTACTAAGGCGAACGTTTAATCGAAATTAACGCTATACGTTTATTTAAAGCCTCGTATAACCTACCTAGATTTATAGATAACGGCCCTATTAAGTTTTCTCTTAATTTTAAAGACCTACCTACTACTAAGTACGAGGGCATTCTTAGGCCTCTTAACTAGGACCTAGGTTTTCTTCTTATTAAACTTAGCTATCGCTAGGTCGGTAGACTTCTTCTAGTAATATTTATTAGGTCTAGTTATAGCCTTATAGAAGATTATTAGATCCTACTTAGCGGCCTCAGCTATGGCCGCATATACTCGATTATTACCTATAAGTTAGATTACTCTATTAAGGTCGAACTTAGGATTAAAATCGTAGTAGCTAGCGTTATCGTAGTTACACGTAGCGAGTCTATAGTACTACTTCTTAGCCTAAATAGTTTTATCGAGCTTTCTATAAGCTACAGCTCGCTAGGCCTAGTTAGTAGTAGTTAACTAACGTTTGTTTTATATAGCTTTTTCCGATATCTTTAAATTTCTTATCGGTCTAGGTCTATAGGTTAAATCGGTACTTAGATCTAGGTAAGTCTCTAGGCTATCCGGAGGTACCTCGATAGAGTCGGAGCCCTCGGGGGTAAAATAATCGCCCGTATTTAATACTCCTATAGAATCTTAAACTAATTAATTATTTAGGTCTATAGCTAAGTCACTAGCTATTTCTTCCTTATATACGACTCCTAATTAGTTAATAACATGACTTAGTACGTCTTGAATTGCTGAGCCGTTGGTATTAAGATATATAGGCCCTAGAAGAGCCTTATTATCTACCCTATCTTCGAGGTCTATAACGACCTTATTATCTAGCTATCCACCGTAGTCGGTAACTAGAGAGTTCTCTAGATAAGTCTTATCGAATGTAACGTGAGATACTCGCTAGACGGATCGTGTGGTTAGATCCTAGATACGGAATATATAGTTACTATCGTAACCTACTAGGTAATACTTTTTGCTCCTAGGATCGAGTTTCTTCCTCTTCTCCTTTAGTATATAATACTATACGATATATTTAATAATACGTAGGTATCCTACCTCGGGAATATCGCTAGTCTAGGCCTTATAAGGAGTTATCGTCTTAAGGTTGGAGGTGGGCGACCTATTCTTCTAATAGACCTTAGTATATAAGAGCTTACCCTATAAATACCGCGTTAATTTAGAGTTAAATAACATCGCCCTTATACTACTTATAACGGTTCGGTTTTAAACCTCGCTAAGTTCGTTCTATTCGGAGGTGTAAGTAATAGTAGGCTTACGAAGAACTCCGACCTCCTTAAATAGGAAATCGAATCGTTAGTTAATATACTCGGAGCCGTTATTAACTCGAACCGTTTTAACTTTATAGCCTAATTAGTTCTTAACTATTACCTTCTACGAAGCGAATAAGGGAAAAATATTATCCTTATACTTAAAAGTGTAATACTACGTATATCGAGTATACTAATCAGTTAGGAGTATATAGTAAATAGCTCTACTAGCTAAGGTAACGTTAATTAGCCCGCCTAGGTTAGTATATATCTTAGTAAGTTTCTTATTAATATTCTTCTAAACTAGTCGAGAGACCTTACGTTTAGACTTTACTTTAGAGTAGGATTCGTATATATAAGTTAAACGAGGTTAATTAGTTAATAATATACCCTTACTTATATATACTAGCTTATTAAGGTTAGCCTTACTAAGGTAACCGAGACGTCTATACTATAAATCGACTACATCGTCGTTATATTTAGGCCTTATCCTTACTATAGTAGTAGACGCTACTATTGCGGAGGAGTGGGTAATACTGAGAATATAGACATTACTATACTTAGGAGTATACCTAATTAGCGTGTTTTCTTTATAATATAATAGCTATTATCGAAAAAACCTATTCCGAAGTATTTACTAGTAGCCTAATAGATAGAGAATAGACTATAGGTTAAATTAGGTACGTGTAGTACGTCGTCGATATCGACGAGATTAGTAGATCTATCTAGGAGAAGCTACTCTATACTAACTAATCTACGACCTTCGGTCTAAACTACGTTACCGTCGGCTATAGTAATAGCGATTCGATAAGCGGAGTAGCGAGAGAACTCCTTTCTACTATAGTATATATAGCTCGTATAGCCGGAGTTAATTAACTAGTTAGGTAATTTAGAAATAACTATACGTTTAGCTATATATACGATTTATAGAGAACATACTAATTAGGCTCCTATATTAACCGTATAGGATATCGTACTTATAACGATATCCTCGGAGGTAGACTTAGTACTAGAATTAGGTGTAAGTTCTACGTAGATCGTTACTATAATAGGTAACTTCGATTACTCGAGGCTATTAGTTACTAAGAGTTTTAAATTTTAACTTATATCTATTAACGAGATATCGGAATCGAAATCCTAGTAATTATCTAGTTTATCTAGGTTAATAGTCTAATAAGTAATCGCTATTCTCGTCTCCTAGTTAGCTATTCGGGCTAGTATTAAAAGGTTTTATTAGTTAGGTAAATCGTCTAATTTCTTCGATTCACCTCCTCTAGATATAGCGATAGTAGCCTTCTTCTACTTCTTATTTAACTCCCTCTTAGCCTTCTAATCTTTCGACTATTAAGGCCGTCTATTAGGGTGTAGAGTCTAGTACTATTTAGGCTAGTGCCTCCTACTATTATCGTAAGTGAGATACTTAGGTTTAGACCTAACGCATTCGTACTTAGAGTTAGTAGTGGGTAGAGTACTCCCACTCGCTCTAGATAACCTAGAGCTACTACGGCTATTCTTCTAGTCCTTCTAGAACCTCTTAAACTAAGTAACTATAGTCTATATAGTGTTTTCTCGCTTATTAAGGCGATCTTCTATATAGAGTATCTTAACTACGTCCTCGAAGTTAGGGACTTCCTTTATAGTAGTAACCGTCCGATATATAGAATCCTTAAATTTACTATTAAAGTTATTTAGTAGTATCGAGACGTATACCTAGTTATCGAATTTAATACCTATTTTCGATAGGTCTTTAGCCTTAGAGTTAATATCGGTAACGTATATATCTACCGAGTTATTACTCTTATTAAGCGATATACTTATTAATTCTTAAAGGGCTATATAACGAGAGGTAAATCCGGAGTTAACGTATAGCTTCTCGAGTTTCTCCTATAGCTTCTAGGATAGAACTTTATCCTTAATACGACCTACTAGCCGTTCTTCGCATTTAATAATAATTCGTTAGATAAATCTAACGTTATTAAGATCCTATAGTTTCTAATCGGCTATAACGGCCGTCTTTTTAGCGGTAGTAGAAGCCTTCTAAGTAACCTTTCGTTAACTAGTAGAAGTAAGCTCGGTTAGATAAACCTTCTTAATCTATAGCTTTAGTTTTAAGTTATTCTCGTTAATATACTATAGGCCGTCGAATTTTAAAGCGGCCTTATAGCTACGTATCTAGGGTTTATAATTATTACTCTCTTTTAGCTTAGAAAACGCCTAGATTACGTAGGAGTAGTCCGACGATAATATAGTAACTACTAATAAAGATATAGAGCGATATAAGAAGGTTTATAATAGTGGAGTTAATAATTAGTTAGATAGTAGTAAGGTAAACACTAAAAACTAACTTTTTTTAAATACGTGCCAACTTTCTTCTATATAGGAAAAAATCGTAAAATTATAAAATCGATTACGATAACAAGTCTTAAGGGTTAAGACTTCGTTACTTAAACTAAACTAATTAGAGAGCCTCCTCTACGAAATTCCGGGCTTATAACCTATTAAGATACGTAGAGAAGTTAAGGTCTTATAGTTGTGGAATTAATTAATTAAGTTAGTTATATAGAGAAGAAAGAGAAGTATTAGGGAATATTAAGACGCTAAACCGCTTCAGGTTATCTACTAATAAAACTGGGAGTACTTAGTAGTATAGGGCTGAATTCCAATAGATACTTATTATATAAAGGGAGTAGGCTATTTTCTATCTAATTAAGTACCTCGTCGGTATTATAGTACCCCTTCTTAACGCTAGTATATAGTAAATATCCCCGAGTAGTATATACGGGGAATTTACTAAAGGTATTACCTCTCCTTATATCTATATAATAGCGAGTAGGGTTACCGATAGGAGTATAGGCTATAGACCTCTATATCGTCTAGAGTTTAAATAGCGACTTATCGATTATTTTGAGTACGAATTAGTTAATTAGTTATCGTTTTATTCGAAAGACTCGAGGTTTAATTACTAAAAAAAAAACTTTATAACGAAATTTTCTAGGTTAGGTAACTAATTTACGGCGGAATAAATTCTTTCGTAATAGATTAGATAAAATATATCGTAAACATTCCTTATAAACTTATATAAAATCTATATTTCCTCGCCGTTCTCGCTAATGAAAAATTTCTTTTTTAATAAAATAACGGTAAAATAAAGTAAATTTTTACGGCCTTATTATTATACGAAATTAAGAAAATAAGAATTTTCTAGTTAAGCTCGTTTTAACGTAATATTAATCTATATAATTTAATAATAGTATTAACCGCAACGGCGGCGCTATAAACGTTTTACCGATCCGCGATATTAAATACTTTATTACCGCATTTTACCTCCGCTATTAAGAATAAAAAATATATTTTATTTATAGTTACTAAACGAAATATAGTTTACTAATTACTAATAAAAAGTTACAATTTCTTAAACTATTTAAAAATAAATATAAACGGTTTAACCCTTATTACAAAATTAGGCTATAAATAAGGACTTTTAACGAAAAAAATAGATTTAATTTAACTTTTATCGACGGTTTTAATTAAATATTTAAGGTTTTTTACTTTATAACGAAATAGTTTTTTTAAAGCGGAAACGATTAATCGACTAATATCCTAAATAACTCTCCCTTTATTTCGGTTTACTATATTTTTATAAATCGATTTAAATAAATTATCGTTAAATATTAAGTTTTTTAGAACTAGCTATATTTTTTTAAGTAGTTTCTAATAAAAAATCTTATTAATTTAGGCCGCTCGCAAATGCGGTTTAGGCTAACTTATATAAATATCTATAGATTTAAATATTTACTAATAGCGTGTTACGAGGCTCGTTCGTTTAGTCCGAAAACTTTACTAGTAAGGTATTCCTCTTAGGTTAATTCTTAAGGAGAGGAGTATTAGGGATAATAGGGTAAGGTAGGCTTTACTAAGACTAGTCTAGTATAAGGAGATAATTTATATTTAGTATTAAAGTAGTATCGTAGTAATTAAACGTATTAATAATATAAAGTTAAGTACGAGGCTCCTA
>JAABUI010001007.1_pt1 | contig 17565 bp, 25 predicted proteins | sample 5559111 | NCBI WGS metagenome assembly JAABUI01 (sample SAMN10711870, study PRJNA513365) | rock metagenome | isolation source: Antarctica rocks | place: Antarctica: Victoria Land, Buttleship Promontory
TGCAGCTTCCATTCCCGCCTGTTTTGGTGCAGATCTTTGCAGCCGTATCTTGTTGCGACGTTCACAACTAGGGGTGTGCAAACTGTCTTTCATCAATCATTACTGAATAGTCTGCTCAGCTATGGCTCTTTTCGGGCAATTTGCAACTATTTTGCAATTTTTTCCGCACCGGTTTGGGTCCTTTAATGTCAGTTTCTCCCCGAAGAGAAATGTTTCTGCAATTACTGCTGATTTACTGTTGGGGTCGTGAAACAAGGTAATTTAAGCAAGTGTTCGTCTCATTCATTTTTAAGAAAATGGGCAAAGTAAGCCCAAAAGAGCTAAAACTAAAGGGATTTGGGCTATAGGTTTTGTTGAGGTGTTTTGGCGTTTTTCAAACCTGTGGAACTGTTTGAAAATTGTTCTATAAGCTGACAAACAAGTGACTATGTATTCTCTCAGTCGCAACCAGCCTGAACTAGTTTGTTGCTGATCCAGACATCATTCTCATCGTCATGAAAGTATCTGTATCCACTTAGTTTTTCGAACATCTCAACCACCTTATCTCCTGACCCAGGCACGAATCGGTTGTGCAACTCCCTAAAACTCCCCTATGAACACTGAAACCTGTTTTCTAATGGCAATGGTGTCGTGGTGCCGAAACACCTGCAGTTCAGCGCCTTCCATGTCAGCTTTAATGATGTCAAACGAAGGTATGGAGTACATGTCCATTATTTTCGAGAGTGTGGTGACATGAACCTTGCCTACCGCAACTTTTGCACAAGGAGGATCTTCCGGCTCCCTGGCATACCAAGCCTGCTGTTGTGAATCTGCAAACGGCCACCCAGTTCCCCAGTTTTTATCAGTCCGATCACACATCTGTAGCACAGTGGTTTTATCCCAAAGACCAATATTTACTTGGCGAAATTTGCCGATACCCCAGCCGTTATATGCTCCAGCCGAGAAATTGTCTGGATGTGGGTCCAAGCGATATATGACAGCATCACGGTAGAGCAATGATAACCAAATGGCACTCATGCCTACGCCCCCAACGTCTAGAATGTGTTTAGGTTTCAGACCTTGCAAATCCAGCAGTATCCTGTATTCTCCTTTCACGAAGAGGTTTATCGCCGACAGAAGTTTATTCGAATTTCGTAAGGAAGCGCACAGCATCCCCATGTTTCAAGGTCACAGACCTGTTGCTGTTACCGGCGCCACATATGCGCTACAAGCGCTTGTTGCGCCAGTAAAGCCGTACACTGAAAGGTGTGCTGGTTGACTTGCTGTGTTCGGAAGGACCGCCGCTTGCATACAGAGTTGCGCTTCATAATAGTGTCGGAGCTCGCACGTATTGCTGGTCCGACCGATACTTATGGGCCCTACTGTAGGGGTCAACTTCAAGCAGGTCCAGCATCGTCAATAGGCAAGCACTTGCTACTCTGTTGCCTTTGTTCACTGCAGCGCTTCATGATGTACATCCCTGCCGGTTTGATCGACAGGAGAAGCTGTACTGCGTGAGCAAGAGCAGTAGCGGCAAATTGAGCAGGCTGCAGGGATCAGCTGTGAAAGTGATCTTGAAGGCAGCTGACTGTTCTGCCTCTTGCAGGCTATTGGCACATATGGTGAAGAAACAGCGCATCGGGCCCTCTCAAGAACGCCCTTGGGAAGCTGCCAATCTCTGGAAGCACCATCAGCACTGGTCATTCTCACTGATAGTCAAAAGTCAGAAGGCAACAAATTTGCCAGAATCAAACTCTGGCAAAACCTTCTGAACTAGCAAGTCCACTGCACAATTGTGCATATGCAATGGGTTGCACAGAAAAGAGAGGTTTGCTGACTGAACTAGCTGTCCTTCTGTCAGAGGGAAGCTTGTTCAGGCTTGTTCAGGCAGCAAGCTTTCTTCCTGTGGAGTCGCTCTGCTGCTTGGCTGCTGCTTGGCTGCTGCTTGACTTTGCTGAAGAAAGTGGGTACTACAGATGCCAGCTATCTTGTTTTGCCACGAATGTTGACCAAGAAAAGCCATTCTTCCCTATGCCTTTTGCGTGCCGCACGGCTGCCAAATTGGGGCTCTGGTTTTAATCTGCCGGCACTGTAACAGAGCCTTCACCGACAACACTTCACTCGCGCTACAGGATTCGACGGCGGTGAACCCGGACAGAGAAAGATGTGCCGGTTGACTTGCTGTGCTTAGTCCGACTAAGTTAGTCGCTCAGCAGAGATGACTGAGCGCCTTGACTGACACCACTGTCGGAACGTGCAGGTCACACCTCTGTGGGCAAGTATTAGCTACATTCTGTGGACAGATATTTGGTTTGCATGTTGCTGAATTGCAGGTGTAGTATACTGCTGAAGTGTCATTGTGCACTACAACTGCAATCTCACAAAGCAGCTGATATCTGCCAGTATAGCATAATTGCTAGGAAATCTTTAGCTTTGCCAATTGGACTGTGTGAAGTAGATGTTGCTGCTCTGCATTTACTGCAGAATATGCAGCAGCCCAATGAGTGCCTTCACTGGCTGCAAAGGCTAAGTATATTCTGCTAATTGCAGGGAGCAGGGGCTCCAAGGCTCCTTTATCATCACTTCTTCAGCCCAGGCTGCAGGCTGGCAAGGCTGGCAGGCCAAAGGATGGTACAGCCAAGCCGGCCAGGGAAGGGAAAAGCAGGCGGGGAAAAGGCTTTCAAGCAGCAGGCGGGGAAAAGGCTTTTAAGCAGCAGGCTGAGATGAATGACTCAGATGACCCTGATCAGTGAGACCATGGACAAAGAGGACCCTGAAAGATATTCAGCCAGGTACAGCCATTTACCTGTGTCTGTGCATGTAGCTGAGGTTCCTTGCTACTTCTGCAGCGCTTATGTCAGTCGCCAGGTAGTTGTGCTCTGCACAGGAGCTGACTGATATGTAGCTAGCTGTTGACATCCAGACGCATCACACCTTTTTTCCGCACATCTGTACACATTGTACCCACAAGGCAGAGGTTTTTGTATTCTGATGCTTGGCTTACAGTGCTGCCCACTGAGCACCACAGTGCTTCTTGGTTGTGCAGGCTGACAATTCAAATGGACAAAACCTTTGTGCATTGATGAGGTGTGCAGCGGGTAATGGCTGCCATCTGTGTGAAGGGGCACCATCTTTGAAGATCAGGAGCTTGCTGTAGCCTGGTCATGCTCGAGTGGTACCGGTCATGCATTGTACATCCTTGGCAGCCATGTCTTATATGCAGTTTTTGGCTATGCTTTCCGCTATGGTGTTTAATGTTATGCGCTAGGCATCCTGTAGGCTTGCTGCTGTCTGTTGCTTGCAATGTTTGTGTCAGTGTAAATGCATTCGTGTGACAGTACCTGCCTGTATACTTGTCCGTGTCGTGTGTCTCATTGAATGTAGGCACAGTGCGCATGTACAGTGTTTAGATCAGTATAGATTTGCAGACTAGGGGCAGATGCACTTGAGACACCTTAGGTATAGGGTAGCCAGTGCAGCAGCCAGCTTTCAGCCTGAATTTGCCTGTTTCAGACGATGTCTAGACAGATCTGTTCAGACTACAGCCTCAGTCAGATCCTACCTGATGTAAAAGATGAGACACGATAAGACCTGTCTGATATTGCACAATTAGACATGATCAGACCTATCTGAAGTGGTCCTGGTGGGACAGTTTCAGCATGGGCTGAACTGAGCTGAAGTCTCGGAAACAGTGAGACATTTTCAGCATAGATCAGACAGCGTTCAGCCGCGCTTCGTTCACATAGTGGTGGTGGTAAACAAGGAATGGTGCCAGGCTGATTTGCTTTCGGACCTGTTCAGAGGGGTTTTAAGGCGGTCGTGCACTGCAGTAGCTCTGCTGGGCATTCTGTTTCATAGCTACACGTAAACAGTGTTCTGCTGCCTGACGTTCATGAGATAGCTTCACAGCACATCAGATATTGCAGCACTTTCAGCCTTTGTTGTATAGGATCAGACACTGCAAGCTAGACATTGCTGATCGCACTCTAGCCACGTTTAGCAAGCATCAGATCCTCTAGACAAGGCTGAAAGCGTTCAGCCATGCATTTAACAATATCAAACATGTAAGCTGAATGTTGCTGATCATACTCTAGTCAGTTTCAGCTAGTATAAGACAAGGCTGAAAGCGTTCAGCCGTGCTTCGTTCCCATAATGACTGGGTGTGACAGCTGCGTTTTGTTCCTCTCTTAAATGTTTCTCCCCTAACGATGCAACACAAGCTTTGTGCGCAGTTTCGCAGATCCTGTGTCAGCATGAGCATGCATCAGGTGCAACAGCAGCACGAATGTGCAATTTGCAGTGTCAGTGCTTGTGCAGTCCATGTACATCTGCAACAATGTCAGAACACAGTGCAACGAACTTTTGAATTGCAAGCTAGAAGTGCGCACTATGAGTTACGTGGCGTCACTGGACCTTCGCCACTACGGCTAGCAAGCAAGCAATGCACAAGGCTTGCAGAAGCTGTTCACAATACATGTCAGCCGTAGACTGCTCACCTTCAAGGATGATAGCTGTTCAGCTGTGCGGGAGGAGTGGTGAAAGCACCCTGACTGCATGCCCTGTAAGCAATGAGCTCACCATGATTAGTGATGAAAGAGATGTGTCACATCATGACGCACAGCACAGTTGCAACCTGACTCAAATATGAATAAGCATAGTTCAATCTTCCAGCAACCCATCATCAACCTTCATCAATTGTAAAATGCCTGCAACCCCATTCAAAATAGCCATAAGTGTGGCGACAAATGTAATTTTGTGATTGTTTTGTTGAAGAAACCAAACGTGTTAAAGGCATTTTGAGAGGGACCACTTCATCTTCTATTCAGAAAGAGGCTACTGGGTACAGACCAGACTCACCCCAGAGGTGAAGTAGGGTCAACAGTTGCCAGGACACAACTTGCCAGCCCTTGCCCACCAGACCTTGCCTGCTGTGCTGCATTTGCAGCCAGTGGCAGATCATGCATGCAATCGCTTCCCAGCGGCTCTAAGAGAGTGGAAATTGCATAAGGTATATCTGCGGGCTGGTATGGTGCAGCAAGTTCAGGCTGGAACTTAACAGCAGCATCAAAGGGGTTAAAATTTGGGGCATGGGAGGAGCCACTAAGAGGAACAGGCTCTCTGAAAGTATCTCTGCCGCCCTCGCAAATGTGCTGAATGGGTCTGCTTGAAGGGAACAAGATCATGGGCAGCGATGGGGATGGGAAAAGTGTCTTTGCCTGAATGTGCCCCATAGGGTGCACGGGAGGCTGCACCCAACAATTGGGCGTGCACACTCTCTGGTTCAAAGACAGAGGGCTTGAAGACGTCATGAAAGGTGACAGAGCATCCCTCGGTAGCATTGTGACATCACACGATGCCCCTGCAGAAAGCACAAAGCCAAATTTGGGCAGCCATACAGCATACATGGACAAGAAGACCAGAACAGGACTCCAATGTGGAAACAGGGAGCACCTACAATCCAATCATGTACTTGCAAACTTGAAATTTAGATCAACAAATCACATGAGGCCTTCAGAGAAATGCCAACCTTCAGAATGTGAATCCTGCACAGGTGAGACCTGAGCTGCTGGGACCAAATCACTGGCAGGAGCAATCGCCCTTTGCAATCCCGAACCAGAAAATTCAGCTGCTCTTTCTGCATGGAAGGTTTCAAAAGCTTCTGAGCTTGGGAAATACATTGGACATGTACACAACTGCAGATTCAAGCACAGATCAGAGTGGCCAAAGTGTAGACAGCTTACAGCTTCATTAAGCTGCCAGTACCATTGCGACACACATGATCAAGTTTACAACATAGACTGCCAATTCCACTCTGTCCAGCACGCACTGTCAGTTCCACTCATTACAGGACAATGTGTCAGTTCCACTCAGTAAAGCGCAACACGTACTAGGAGTCCAAGTATCACCTCTGAGCTGCCTTTTCTCCTGTATGGCTGTATCATGCTGCTGCGGTGCTGAGTGAAGCAAGTTGGCTGCAGACGACAGTGTATGCTGGCTAAATTCCTCTCCAGGAAACCACGCGCAGGCAGCTTCAGCAGCGCCTGTCAACCAGTCCTGCAAGCACATGGTGCACACTCTACATCATGCAAGCACCTCTGGTTGTGGCCACCACCGTTACCGCCACAGGCATGACCAGGGGCGTTTGCAGCTTGGGCTAGGAACTAATTTCTGGGAAATGCACTTTTTTTTGTTACCAAAAAGTATAAATCTATGATCTGGATATGTTCCTCAAGCTCAGAATATGGTTCCCCTTTTCTCACGCTGTGTAGTGCCTTTTTAGCTTATCTTGTGAAATATAGCCTTTTTAGGGAAACTTACTTTATAAAGACTAGTTGGATAGGTCGTAATTTTTGTTGTATGCTTAACAAGCATTAGCTTTTCGACATGGTATACAATGACTTTATAGGAAGAAAATTTTGAATGTTGGTTACCGTATTTCCTGTGGGTACCAGGCATCCATCACTGCTATGAATCAAGACAGGACTGGCATCAGGCTGCTCAGTGCAGCAGGCTGCAAAAGGACATGCCACAACTACATGCCTGCGTTGATGTAGTATAAGCAAAGGTGCCATCCAGAAGCCGTCATACCTGTAGATACATGCCCTCAGTTGTGCTGCAACGCTGATGAGATGGCTGAGGATAGCTCTGATCCTCCCAGCATTGTCTTGGCCGCTTACGACTATCTGAACCATCAGAGCTGCAGTCACCTTGCTTGCAAGACAATGCTGCTGCCACAGCTTGCTTGTCTGCTCTACTGCTCACCAAGGGACTGCTTGACAGCCACGCTGAATGTAAAAAGCTTTGGGAGTTGACCAGATGGTCAAGGACAGGCACAGTGTTCATGTTCTGCAACAGAGGATAGTCACTGCTGCTGAATAGACAGTTCCTTGAACTTCCAATGGCCCACAGATAGGTCTCAGCCCAAAGCCTATCATGAACACTTATGACAGTGTTCCAGAGCAGCCAGCAAGCAACTGTCCAGATTGCTTACACACTGCACCAGAAAACAAACTGCCTGACGCTTACAGCAGGCACACTATGATCTTTGCAGCCTGTGTGACAGCACGGCTCGCCGGGCAGCACGCACGTGAGTGCGAGGATCAGCAGGAGAATGTGAGGTCAAAGATAGAAAGCTCGGACGTGACCTGCACTACCTGATGAGGTGTTGTGACTGTCCTTGCAGGTTGAATCTCCTCACGAACAGTACCCGGAGCAAAGCCCCAGCCTGGATGTCCCGGCAGTTTCCACTGGGTCCTTGCCTGTTGCAACAGCCTTGCGAGGTCATCATGCTGCAGCGTCGCGGGCTCTGTGTCGGTGCTAGCGGCGAGCGCGACCATGCTGCCACTGTTAGTTGAAGGGATCCAACCTGCATTCGGGCCATGGCCTGCTAGCTCGCCCACCGTGTGTGATGCACTGACAGTTCCATCGTGATGGGTGACTCACAAAGCAGTGTGCTGTGGGGACTCAAGGAAGAAAAGAAAAGAAAAGACCATGCCTTTCGGCATTGGGGATTCTAGGAATTGGCTTTCGTTATCTAAAAAAGCGCGAGGGCGAGGTATGTTGGACTTCCTTGTGGGGTTGGGGATTTGATGGGTATTGCTCAGGATAGTATGCATGTGATCACAATTACGTCTGTACAAAATGACAGTATCAGCACTTCATCAAGCATCACATGTATGTGGCTTCTCAATGCAAGAGTCCATGCTGATAGGTTGCAGGGCTGCAGCAAGTTCAACCCGTACCTGTGGCCTTGTTCAGGGCAATCTTGCCATGTTTGCACGCAAACAACAGTGCTACATTCTTGTCAGCACTGAACATCCTTGTTCGGCTATCATCCGGAACAGCGCTTCTTGCATGTGATGCAGCTGTGTCCCAGCCGCGCATCAGCTTGAGTACCCGCTGTACTGTCTTGGTCCTTTCTTGGTCTTGCTCGCACCAGTCCAGCAGCATCTGGAAATCTTGCACTGCGCAGCAACCACATTAGTCATCTGAGCTGCATTGCAGTCTTGTGCATGCCAGGGATACTGGCTTTCTGGACACAACCTGCTCGCATCAACACTTCTGTCTTACGAAAAGCATCTTGAGCATCAAGCTCTCAGGTCACATAGGCATCACACTATGACAAACTATTGCAATGGCAATCTGACAGTCTTTGACACTACGACAACGCATATTTTGACAACAGACACTGCATGTAAGCGTGCACATAAGTCAAAAGGGCAACCTGTTAGGACGTTGTTTGTGTGACAAGTAAACTCCGCCAGAACTTCTGAATCATTGGCTTTCACAGACACTGCTGCTGCTGCCTGCAGATCTTTCAATTTAGACACCGTCTCCTTCCCTACAGCTTGTAGCTTATTGACAGGATCTATCATCAACGGAATATCAGGCTTCCTCACGTTTGACCTGATAGTGGTTACCTACAAGCACTAGATGTAAGAACAGCAGCAACAGCAGTAGTAGACAGAGCATGGTTGACTGAGTGTACGACTGGTATGCTTGCATGCACTGTCCTGAGCACATTTCATCCGGACACCAACATGCTGACAATAACCCAGTGTGCGGTCTGTCACATCCCAGAGTCTCCTACTAACATGACAGGACCATGCTGTGTACTGACTGTGAGCTCACCACAAAGTCATCAGACAGCAATGGAGGAATGGCAGAGATGCGCTGTCCTTGAGAATTCACAGCTCGCATTAAGAGTCTCAATTTGGGCTTCTGTCCAACCAATAGAGCTTCTGAGCTTTCTGTATGGCCACACAGGCATATGTAAATAGCAATATCAGGCTTGGAAGCTTTTGCCTTGTTGGCTGGGCAAGCAAGACAAATCAGACTCAGAGACCCACAAAAATGCATAAAAGGAACATACGTACTATGGCCAGCACAGCAGATGGTATGCCAATGAAGGGGTGCTGGTATCAAATGACTTCTGCATTTACACAGTTGCAAGGACATGCAGACAAAAGATACCTGTCACTGATAGCTTGGGCAGCGTGATCTTCTGCTCCCGCATTTGCACTATGAGCTGTTCTCCCATGGGCTCCACCTCACTGCTCACCAGCAATGGCTTGCCCTATAATATTTTGGTTGTACTGACATTACAGTCGAAATGAAAAGAGTACGGCCCACCAATCACCAGCTTTGGAGGAAGTGCTCAGCATCTGTTCTTGCTGTGTTTCCGTCTCAAAGTTGCACAGTATACATAGATTTATGTCCAATAATATGCGCAAAGTGTCTTTTGTCCAGAGCACAGGCCAAGATGGCTGTTGCAACCATGTCCACTTCGCATGCATACTGTCTGAGGGCAACCCCTCATCTGAAGCCTTGGTCAGGGCACAGTCATGCACAAGAGACTGATGTGCTCTGCCTTTAGGTGTGTGTTGCATGCCAGGTGCATTAGCGCAAGTAGTTGTTATGCCTAGTAACCATTAGCAATCAGCTTAGCATGATTTGAATACAGCACTAGCACATGCTCTGTGCAGAGGAAGCAAACCTCTTTGTTCGAAGGCACTACTAAGCTGTCCAGCCAGCTTTCATCTGACATATCAATGGTAGTCCTAGTTGCTGTTTGATAAGCCTTGGCATCAACAGCAGAGACCTGAAGCATCAGCAAGCCGCTTCTGAGCAAGGCAGTCAATGGGGGCTATACGTACTGAGCATGCTCGCTGGTCTGTTCCGTAACAGGCGTTGACATCACCTGGGACATGCGCGACATGCCTGTGTTTGCAAAGGGGCTTGTATACATGGAACAAACTGCTTGGGTGCTCAGACCACAGAAGCCACTAACAGCAAATGACATCTCACCTGTACAAAGAGACCCAGCTCATTCAAATTGTCTGAGTCTGCTGCACGTGCGCTGATCAAGCACAGTTGCAGCTCAGCTCCGCAAGCGGCTTTTAGGACTTCACCGGACAGGTATTTTGAATCCATCTGCCTAAGACATTGCTTCTTGGGGTTGAAGCTACACAGGTCACATGAGGTGCTGCGACAGCCAATGAACCTGTTGCAGCCAAGAAGTGAAGCATCATGCTGCAAAATGTGTGCTTGCCATATACATATGGCTGCACTATGCACATATACATGCACTAGAACATTGTGAGAAGCATGTTTTGCATTAAATGCAACACGTGATCGACAACAGGTCACAAGCAGATGCATGCTCTGACCAGAGTACTGTCTATACGTGCTAAGCTGACAAGCATGCCACAGGTCAACTTCTTGCAAGTGTGATATTGGCATTGCACAGAGCCTTACTTGCATTCATGGCACAAATCCAGAAGCATTCCATCACCCTGATCAGCATCTTCATCTCCTGCTGCAGTTAGAGCAGCTGCCAAGGCAAAATCCACTTGTGTGGTGGGGATGCCCAGTATTGCTGCAACTTCAGGCGCCAGGTGCATAACTTGCCGTCTAGTGAAGGCACCCTGCAGTATGTACACTTACTGCCTCCAAGCTGCTTGCGTTCTCGTGTAACAGTAGTTACACGAGTGTGTGCGTGCCCCTTTCGCACCAAGTAAGGCCTCGTCCGAGTGAATCAGTTAAAGCGATGAAGAGCCAAATTGTCATGCCACCAACAAGACGTCGCCAACCTGAGCCATATGTGACCGGCTTGCGCAGGCGGATCGTCTACTCGATGAATCCTCAAAATTATTCGACTGCGCTACACAAAGTCACTTGAACGCCATGCAGGATGGCACAAGCTGATCTTCAGGTTGAAAGCTGCAGCTCAGGGCAACCAGTGTCTTGTCCAGCAAACGGTGTACGCAGCCTTACCAAGCTTGGCTTTGCTGACGCAGACGTGTGGTATGCTAAGAACAACTCGCCGCATATCCACTTGGTGTCACCTGCAGTTAACGTTACAGCATCAGTACCCGAGGGTCCGCTGCGCAATTTCAAAGCTTGACTGCAACACTCGCCGCAAGACCCCAGTGCCACTTGCGTGAGACAATCATGCTGTGTGCCAGTGCCTGGACGGACTGCGTGAACTGATCCTCGCTCTGAAGTTACTGCTCGTGCTGAAGGCCACTCGTGTCCTTCCTTCCGTCCTTTCTTTTTCAGGTACAACGACTCATCACACTACAAAGATTTGCTTGTGTCTAGTGACTCGTGGCTAGCATGCTATGGCAGCGCTCAGCTCAGCGGCACAGACAGGCTGACGCTCTGCGCGTTAAGGCTTGCGACAAAAGGACAATCTTGCTGCCTATCCCAAGAAGAAATGAGTCACAGTCTACGCTACGTTAGAAACTGCATGCAGTACTTAGGGGGAAATTTCACGGGACATTTTAATTCGTCACGTTTTTGATCTGGCTAACGTTCAGACGCACACGTTGGTAGTCCATTAGCGTTCAGTGATGGCTTATTAACCCTTAACAACTTTTGCGGCACATTAATAAGTTAATAAGTTGTTAAGGGTACCCTGAACAACCCCTTAACAACTTCAGAGACATGCTATTTGACGTTTTCTGATGCTGCTGAATCGATAAAAAGTCTTAACAAGGTGCGAATCTTACGTCTTCATAAGTATTTTGAGCATCTCAAGTGTACAGGGACACAAGTAAATTCATGCCATACCCAAGCATATGTGAATGACATGGAAAGTTCGACAACACTAGATAACACAATGTCGAGAACTATGGTTCAAAAAATTGAACTTCAGGGATGCTGCAGCACTGATTCACAACATAAAATGTAGAAGCAGACATTGATGAGGCTAATGTGACGAAACAAAATCAGGCGCAATGCATTTCAAATCTGCTGCCTAGTAGGTGTCGATTGTGTCATCATCTAACAATGGCAGCAAAGCTGATCAAAGATGCTGCTAAGAGGGGCTTTGACTACTACTGGGCTGTCCATGTATGCTGCCAAGTTGAATCCTGCAGCCTGCGTCTCCTCTGCATCAATATCAGCAACCAACTCATTGACAGTCAAGCGAAACTGTAGCTGAGGTGAGTGTTTCTACATCCATCAACGAGTCCTCTGCTGGGGTAGACTTTTCAGCAGGGGCTGATTTGGCGCTGTCAACTGCTGTCACTACACGTGCACGCTTCCTTTTGGGCCTGTCACGGTGCAACTCTTGCCTGAGCTGAGCAATGTGTGTGGTCTTAGCCCAGCCTAGTCTGTTGCGGAGCTTGGTATGTGTCAAACCCATCTGAGAAAAGCTTCTCTCACAACCAGCAGCATTGACTGACACCCCCATCAAACGCAAGGCCAGCTTGCTGAGCGAACTTGCCTCTTGCTTGACCAGGTTCCACAACCGCTCAGGCGGCGCGCCTGCTTTGGAAGCCAGGCGCATGGTTGCTGCATGCAGCAACAGACTTTCAGATATTCTTACGTGATGCGCACACTGCTGACATGAAGTCCAACAAGCGCCATGCAGATCTTGTTTCACAGGCAGAATTGCTGCAGATGTCAAACACATAAAGCAAGAGCACAGTGTACTTACTTTCATCAAATGGGGGCTCCTTGTTGATGTATGCTATGAACTGGTCGGCAATGCAAGTAAACGTCGAGCCTTTGCAGCTTCACCAGCAGCATCACTGACTACAGCAATCACAGGGACCTTATTGTTAGATTCTATCGTCTCAATCTCCTGCTTGACATGCTCATATGTCTTGTCTCCAGTCTTTGGGGATGAGGTGATGTTGATGGCCTTGAGCGTGTAAATCTGCATAGCAACATAACTTCAAAAGCTGTATTGGATGGCAGACAAGCCTGGGTCAATCAAGATCATATCAGATTGTGATGCAGACATTGCATACCTGACGTAGCTGTAGACTGGTTGTGACAGCCAGAGCCAAAAGCTGGTCATGACTTACATCAGTCCAGCTGTCAAAGCTGAGTGTGACCCCTTGCTTGGATGTTGCCAGCCCTGCTCCGACTTTCTCTTTCATGATGACAACAGCCTTCTTGAGTAGCTTTTCTGTGACGCAACAAGCTGTTTCAGCTAACAAACAAGCCATATTTGCATTGCTGCCTACATTGCTTTGAGGAGGTAGAACAACAGCAAAGCACAAAGCAGACCTGACAGTGCCCTTCTGCCGGGTAGAACCGCAGTTGGCCTTGCAATTGCAAAAGCTGCCTGAATGTACTCATTGTCAACCGAGGAGAAGGGTAAATTGCCAGAGACTGTGCCTTTCAACAGCAGCATGTGAAACTCCTCTTGCTGTGTCACTGACATGGCCATGTCTTTGAGAGGCATGAACCTCTGTAGATCTGATTGAGAAGGAGCTGACGGTATCACAGCGCCACTATCTGCAGCGTCTGCAGCGTCGCTGACAAATGGCTCACTGTCTTTTGTCCAGTCTCTGGCCCATGCGTGGTACACGTCTTCAGATGACCTTTCATAGAGTCTGACATGCCTAGGATCTTGACATTGAGTCCAGCAAGTGTGCATGCGTCGCAAAATGCGCTGTAGTGGGACTTGTTTTGTTTTACAGCACTTCTTGTGAAGAAAGCCCATAAGGTGCCATGTGGTCTGCCTGTTGCGCTGCTGCCAGAAGAAGTCGGCTGTTGATACTTGAGCCTTGCTTTCTTGGCGGAAGGAGCGCTGAGCTCAGCGCCGCTAGGTTGATTATCATCAGTCAGATCAACTGCAACCGACAAACCGCTGCTTTCTGCCGGTGCGAACCCATCCATACTTTGCTCAAGGCTTCATATAGGATAAACAAGCAACATGCCGTTGCCGGCAATGCGTTTAACGCTGTTTGTGCGGCTATTTAGCGTTATTAAGACTAGTTAAGGCCGAAATCGCCGGCGGGTTATTAACCTTAACTTAATAACTTAATTAACCCCTGGACTTATTAAGGGTGCCAACACTGTTAGCGTTCACGTCAGCGCTCTCACTGACTTACCTCATATCGAGAATCACTGCGCTTGAGCAGTGTGCGAGTCAGGGCGAAAGGCGAGTCGCCCGGCGAAACTCTACGAAACACCGGCTATACACTCGCTTTGACAAGGCGCATTCAACAATGCAATAAAATTGACAACATTATATCATCAAGTTTTCGCATAATGTCGCATGACAACAGTGAACATTGTCATGCGCAAGACTCCAAACTGAAGCCATTACAATTGTTTATGGCATTTGCAAACATTGAGCTGCCTGTTGAATCATGCATGTACAGTAGGGCCCATAAGTATCGGTCGGACCAGCAATACGTGCGAGCTCCGACACTATTATGAAGCGCAACTCTGTGTGCAAGCGGCGGTCCTTCCGAACACAGCAAGTCAACCAGCACACCTTTATGTGCACGGCTTTACTGGCGCAACAAGCGCTTGTGGCGCATGTGTGGCGCCGGTAACAGCAACAGGTCTGTGACACTGAAACAAGGCTGACAGCACGGCCCCAACTTGGCAGCTATGCGGCACGCGAAGGACATACACAACGATAGCCTGTGACACCCTGGGTATTCGGTAAAACTAGCCAGCTTTGACTTGTAGTATCCAGTTTTATCAGTGAAGCAGCAGGCATAGAACAAGAGCGTTTGCACAAGAAGGTCCAGAAGCTTGCTGCCTGAACAAGCTTTCCTTTGATAGAAGGAGAGCCTGTTCAGTCAGCAAGCCTTTGTTTTCAGTGAAGTAACTTGCATATGCACAACACAGCAGTGTACTTACCAGCTCCAGAAAAAATGCCAGAGTCTGGCCCTCCCCTTGCCCCTTGACTTTGAGTTCGACGCAGACGCAGACGCTGACTGCTGACTACGCCAGCAGCTTTCTTGCTGAGCAAAGGCTACCCCAACTTTTGAACGAAGTCTAAAGCTTTGGCTTTCAAACTTGGTCACGTAAGGTGCAATTGAGGGGTGGCACGCAGTGCCGTAAGCGTGCAAATCCTGAAGCTATGTACCTATGCACGTCCGAGCTGATATTGCAGTGCGGCACGGCAGGTGAGGCACGTCTCGTGCAATACACGCCTGTGCGCCGTGCTAGCCGCGCACGTCGACGTGCTACCGGTAGGTCAAACATTTGCCACAGTTTTGAGCGCTTTGCAGCCGCTAGAGAGGCTGTGTCGTTGTTTCAGTGACCAAGATTCTCTCGAGATCCAGCCGTGTTGCTTGGCTGACGATCGCAGCTGCTTTTGTCACCTGCATGGCACCTCCAAAGGCATGCATGCATGCTATGCCAAGTATAATTAAGCATGCAAGCCCACTGCTTCTGTTGCTGGGCAAGCTGCTATACATGCAAGCTGCTATGCAAGCTGCTGCGCAGGTTGATATGCTTCTGCAATTAGTTTCATTGCAAAAAAGGCTCACTAAGGATTGAGGGTGAGATTAGTCCTGGCTATAGCCAACTGGCATCGTCTTACCCGGATTCTATCCTGACAGCATACAATTGTACAAGTGCCGGCTGACAGAGAGTTATATTGAATGAAAGCTGGTTTTATCCAGGGTATCCAGAGCTTTCAAGATAAACTTTTGTGAGCTCGAGTGAACAAGTCAAGCTAAGTTATAACAACCAAATTAGCAAGTTTCAATGCAAATAAAGTCGTTGTACACTCAGCAATGGACTTTTTGACACAGGATTGGAGACATCAGGTCACGAATGACATTGCACACCACTCCCATGACTGCCATGTAGTCAGGAGAGTTGCTTGTGCAAGTGATGCAACTGGCTATGTACTGATAGCTGAGTACATAGCTCTAGAGCTGCTGTGGTCTATACTCTTCCCAGGCCAGCTTGATGCATGCCCTTACACTCAGGACTTGATGCATCCAGCCTGCTGCCACATGCACAATGTCCCCATGACCTTGCTTGATCACACGTACGTAGGGACGTCTTTGGTCATCACAACCCATGGCCTCTTGCAACTGCAACACCTGCTCAAGTGTCAGCTCAGCCCCGGAGCTGCCAAAACCGTCTTGAAATCCATGCCCTTGCAGCCATGTAGTTGCATCTCTAAGCTTGCTAGGGTGCAAAAACACCCATACTGCAAGCACATCTCCCACTGACACCTGCAGAATTGTTCAAAGCCGTATGTGTTGAAGTTGTGGTGAAGCACAACATGTTCTTACTTTTGCTTCAGCATGCACATGCTAGCCTCCATGGCAGACTTGCATGGAGTCTAGCAATGTCTTGCAAAACCAACTGTGCTGTCCATGTTCTGTTGAAAGTCATGCAATGTGTACATGGCAACAGGAGGACATGCCAGAAAGGTCATTACCTTCTCTTCTCCAATCGCCCATGCAATATTGTTGGCCTCAGCCCAATCTACATGGAACCCAGTGCCACAGCCTTTTGATCCAAGCAGCCACAAGCTAGCTCTAGACAGGTCTTGCAAGCCGTATGCATACTGCCACCATTCCTTCTGCTTGTGCTGCAACCGCACGTCCAGCACTTGCGTACATCTGCTGGAAGGCTGCTCAAGTCCTTAGGCGCATAGAAGTTGCACTGGAAGTAGTGGTTGTTGTGCTCCACTTCCCGCATGATGCTGACTGCATTGCTACGCCCTGTGGTCTTGCTGCCTGTTTTGACGAACTTCCACTTCTTGTCATGCAAACAAGTAGTGTGGGTGAAGACATGTGATGGCATGTTGTGGCATGTAAGCACAGTCGAGCAAATGTATGTAATGTGCAAAGCTGGCTGTGCTTGGTGATTTACAGATTGACAGTGTTGTAAAGGCAAGTCGCGGATCATAGCATTCATACTGCTCACATGCCAGGGAACTGCATAATTTATGCAATGCTAGAAGTTCGATGGCCTACACTTTCAGGTCATCACCCATGCTTTCCAGCAAGTCCAATGCTTGCACACTGCCGATGCCAACTGTGCAACACTCCACACTTGGCTGGTCACCCCTTCCAAGATAAGCAAACACCTGCAAAATCATGCCATATTGTGTGCCACATTACTCAGACATGCATGCCATTCACAATGTGGGGAGCGTGAAGTTTACCTCTGACTCCGTCGAAGGCATTGGCAGCAAGTCAGCGGTGCTGGCTATACGTAGCAGCCAGTGCAGGCTGTTGCTATCGTTTGGGCTCATGAGATTGACCATCTGCATGCCCGCTTCATAGTGAAGAGCGCAATAGCAGTTTTCCTCTAGCACGTGATGCTCACAGCCCTACAAGCCACACATTGGTAACAACGCATGCTGAGAACTTATGATGCATCAACAAGTCGTGAGAACTGAGAGCGCAGCAAGGCACACCTGGTATCCAATGATCTGCGAGCTGAGGCCACACTCCTTGCAACGTGTGCCTTGTCCGTCAACAGCATCAGTAGGTATGCACAAGACGTCTGTATGGTTGAGATGTTGCCACAAGTTCAGTATGATAGGGTGCCGCAGACATGCCAAGCGCTGAGATGTTGCCTTTGTAACTTCATCTTGCTTTGTAGCCAAAATGAAGTTTGTTTCTAATTGCTCGTTTCTCGCTTCCGCCACCTCTGCTCGCTGGCACAAACAACTGCAAAGGGCACCAAGACATTCATGTCAGGCAAGTTCACATGGCTGTATGCCGAGGTTGCCGGTGACCTGTTGCATATGCACAATTGTGCAGTGGACTTGCTAGTTCAGAAGGTTTTGCCAGAGCTTGATTCTGGCAAATTTGGTGCCTTCTGACTTTTGACTTAACTCATACGGCAAAGTGC
>JAABUI010001009.1_pt1 | contig 17481 bp, 15 predicted proteins | sample 5559111 | NCBI WGS metagenome assembly JAABUI01 (sample SAMN10711870, study PRJNA513365) | rock metagenome | isolation source: Antarctica rocks | place: Antarctica: Victoria Land, Buttleship Promontory
CTAATTTTAGTGTAGTCAATCATTTGAATTTATATCTAAATATTTGAATGTCGGATACTTAAATATAAGATTATTTTCTTTGATTGACTGTTTTTTCTCAAATTATTAATCGAACTCAGGTTATTAGCATATCCTTTTACCAAATAGTCTTTTAAGACCTTGTTGGCCCAAATACGAAATTGAGTACCTTGTTTAGAATTTACCCGGTAGCCTACGGATATAATCATATCCAAATTATAATGATCCTGTTCACGATTGATTTGCCTTGAACCTTCTTTGCGAACTGTTCGGAATTTCCGAACAGTTGCCTCTTTATCTAATTCTTTAGACAAATAAATATGCTTAATATGCTCACTAATATTGGCTTTGCTTGATTGGAAAAGTTCAATAATGTCAGATTATGTAAGCCAGATAGATTCTTCAATGAGTTTTACATCAATAGTAGTTTGCCCGTCCGCAGTTTGATATATGATAATTTGATTGGTATTCATAAAATTTAAAATTAAGTGTTTTTTCTTTAGTATGTGTATTGATCTATGAACCTTATGCGACAACCAATTTAGAAGTAGGCTTTTTTACGGCCAATTTATTTTGAAGAACCTGCATATCTTCACTAATCTTACGATCCATTACTTTAGCATAGATTTGTGTGGTTTTAATACTGGTATGCCCCATCATCTTAGCTACGCTTTCGATAGGAACGCCATTATTAAGCGTTACGGTAGTGGCGAAAGTATGCCGGGCAATATGAAGGTAAGCAACTTGGAAATGCCGCACAGGTCAGCAATTTCCTTTAAATAAGCATTCATCTTTTGATTACTCATAACAGGCAACAGGGTATCCTCTGCAACACATTGCGGATGCTTATCATAAGAGCGGATAATTGACAAAGCCACTGGTAGTATTGGAATCCGGGATAAAGTGTCGGTTTTCTGCCGACTGGTATGAATCCATAAGTTACCATCAATACCCTTTACCATTTCAGAACGTTTGAGTTTATGAACATCAACATAGGCAAGGCCTGTATAGCAGCAAAAAACAAAAACGTCCCTAACCACATTCAAGCGGTTAATAGTAAATTTCTTTTTATACATTTTCTGCAATTCTTCTTTGGTCAACGCTTCACGATGAACGGCCTTTTGTTTTGGTTTGTAATTAAGATAGGGGTCAACTGTCAGCCAGCCATTACCTAAACAGATACGAATAATTTTTCCTAAATTTTTGATGTATTTGATTGCCGAGTTATTACCGCATTTGCGAACGCTCCGCAGGTAGTATTCAAAATCATTCAAAAAAGCGAAATTTATTTTGTTGATAGGAATATCCGAAACTTTACACTGCCATTGCATAAAGTCCACCGTGTGCATTAAGCAGGTTTTATAACGTTGCAAAGTGCTTTTTTCAAACTCTTGCCCGACAAGGCTTTCCATTTTTGTGTTATGATCTTCAAATACAGTTACCAGCGTTCTTGCTTTTTCTACTTTACCAATAAAACGGTTCTTTAAGGTTTCTGCGGTAACCGTTAAGTCTGCATCGCTCATTTGACGGTGTAATTCATAAATTTTATTCTGAATACTGTCTAAATAAGCATTAATCGTCCTGGCCTCGGCCTTTGTCCCGGTAGCACGGCCTGTCTTAACATCCCATCTTTCTAAGTCGCATTTCCTGCTGACTGCAAGTTCAGCGCGTTTTCCATCCACGGTAATACGCAGATAAACAGGCATTTCGCCTGATTGATAATTCTTTGGCTTTCTTAATGAAAAAAGCAAGGTGAGCGTAGTTCTCATAATAACATTGATTAAATGGTGAAACAAAAGTGTTAATTTGATCACTTGAAATCAAGATGTTCAATGATTGAACCTGTTGCAAATCAATTTGTTATGCGCTAATTCGGGAGTTTTCTTGCCGACTTTAAATAACTCCCGAATTACTCCCTTTTAGTATGCTAAAAGATGCATATTTTGGTATGTCCTTAAAATGAAAAACCCCTCAAATGATATCATTTGAGGGGTTTTTACTGTTTTTGATACTGAAAAAGCGGAATGGACGGGACTCGAACCTAAGCCCTATACGCCTCAATTTCAATATTTTATTATTCTGCGAATACTCGAACTCCCGAATTACTCCCGAATAATTTGCAACAGTTTGATCTCAAATGTTATACACGAATTTACAAATTAATACAGATTAATGCAAATTGATTTGATGAAAAGAGTTTGGGGTCTTGATCTAAAACAGCTTTTCTTCCAACATATCTTTCCAAATGATAAACCCTTTCTGATCGTCTGAATAATCATGTACAATACGGGTAAATAGTTCCAGGTTAGTTTCAAGATACTGCTGTCGTCCTTTCGTTCTAATTATTCCAAGCAGTTTGTCTATTTCTCGTACTCGTGTTTCCAATCCGCAGATGGATTTTTCAATATGCCATATATAGGTTGCTTCTTCTGTATCTAATGTTTCCCATACCAGGTGATATTGATTATTACCCAAAAGCAAAAACACAAACGAGAATGGCTCTAACACAAAGCGAAGTTTCAATATGGTGCGTTCATGTTTTTTGGAAAGGTAACGTAGGTGGCGATGGTGTTTATATTGTTTAAGGGCCAGTATATTTTCTAACAAATCATCTTCAGTTGTATAAATCAATTGTTCCTTACCTCCTTGAATCTGTTCTGCATCCAATAAATTCTCTTCACCAGCCGGAATACCTTTGATAATCTCTTTGTTTATAAACCGAAATTTTACGCTTTCAATGACTTCCCGGTTTATTTTGTCAAGGTCGTTGGAGGATGCTGACTTAAAAACCAACCTATTGTGTTGAAATGTCGCCTGGATACTAACGCTGACCGTTTCACTTTTAAGGAATCGAATAAAATAAGGTTTGAGTACCGTGAACTCAGGCCTAATATTTAAGTTCTCTATCTCAGATTCGACTTCCTTGTGGTTAAATCCAGCAATAGTATATTTAAAAGCAATCAAGCCAAATCTAAATTCGAGTTGTTCAATGGGTACTTCAATCCGTTCATTGATTTGCCCACTTATTGCCTCACTTTCATCTATAGGACTTGTTAAGCCACCTTGATCCAGTTTCTTATAATATAAATTTCTCTTTTGAAATAGTCTTTCCAAATAAGGCATTCTATGATCGCGATAATCGTAAATAACCGGCGACACTTCGGATCTTTGTACCCGGCCAATATATTGAATAAGCTTGCCCTCAAAAGCAAACGGATACACTAAAAACAAACACTCTATATTCTGAATGTCCGTTCCCTCGCCAAAATATTGACCCGTTGTAATGAGTGCCTGGAAATCACCTTTTTTGATGGCGGCCCATTTGCCCTTCTTGCTTAAATCTGAATCTTCGCCGCTTAAAGCGATGGTATCATAATGTTGCTTTAAATATTGTTGTAGAGAAGCTATATGTTCTTTTCTCTCTGTTATTATAACGGCTTTCTTACCATTATTGAGTTGCGCAGTCACATCGTTTAAAATGAGTTGATTTCTTGCCGAGTCATGTATTAAAATTTTGAAAAGTGTCTCAAATTGATCTGTTTTGACATTGAACGGAACAAACAAATCGGTGTCTTTTATAATGATCTGTGTGCCAGGTTGATTTTGAACTTCCGGGGCCTTAATCTCATGTATAATTTCGCCTAAGTGAATAAATATCAATTTCCCATCATTATACTTTCTGAATGGCGTTGCTGTCAAGCCATACATGTAATAGCTGTTCAACTTGGATACAACCCGTTGATAACTTTCTGCGGGCACATGGTGGCACTCGTCAATAATGATGGTGCCAAAAGCATTAAATAATTCCGTGTTTTCTGCTGATTCCAATGCTTTTTCTATGCTTTGTATCATGGCTACTGTGATATGTTTGCCTGGCTTATTTTTCCCAGAGCCAATCCGGCCAATGTCTGTCTTTAGAATACCTAAGAAGGATTCTATTCGCTCAATCCATTGATCTGCCAATTGTTTACGATGTACTAAGATTAAGGCTGGTTGCTGCTTGTCTTTTATGATCGCTAAGCTTAACACCGTTTTGCCAGAGCCAGGCGGAGCAACGATAATACCAAAATCTTTTTTGGCTGCGGCTTCTCGCGCAGGTAACTGATATTCTCTTAGTTGTATTGAGCCTTTAAACGTAACTGTTTCAACCTTTTTTCTATTGTCTTCAAGCGCGTAATCAATTTGCTGCTCTTTACAAAAGCGTAATAACCTGCCAATAAAACCACGGGGAATTGAGATTGATTCTGATGTTTCATTCAGTAGTTTGAAATAGCGCTTTATGCCAAAAGTATTTTTATTAATGTTCTTTTTTACTTGGTATTCGCTATTGGCAAAGTTTAGTTCCTCTTTTAGAAAAGCAATAAGCGATGCTGGCAAGCCTGTACGGCTAATTTGAATTTCATTACTTAAGACAATAGCCAATTTCCCGGAGAGGTTCGGCTCTTTTTGAAACAAACCTGTTGAAGGGACATCTTGTTCGGTTTGCACTTTGTAAATGTTATTAAGCTGGCTTATAGAAACTCTGTTTATTGTTTGCAAAAAAGCCCACTGGTCATCAAAAGGCAGTAAAGTAACGGGGTCAATAAAACAACTATTACCATTATTTAAACTAGTTTTATTTAGTGGCAACGCAATTAAATTTCCTAAACCTTTTTTCGATAGGTAATCCTGGTTGGGAAATAGCCGGTCAAAACTTGAATTTTTATCAAATACTGAAATGACACCGGCCTTTTGTAATAAAGCCATTATAATCTTCCGGCTTCTGAACGCCTCATAAGGTTCTTCAAAGAAAATCCATACATGGCCACCTTTCCCGGAACGTGAACGTTCTAAATAGGCTGGTATATAATGCTCTTCGCAGATTTTAATAAACGCCCTGCATTCTTCAATCCAATTAGCCTCGTCAAAATCAGCAGCGATGAACCAAGATTTATTATCCTGTAGCAAAGGATAAAGTCCCACAACTTGTTCGCCTTTAAGATGTTTAATAAGCTGATCGTCTGTTAATGACAGAAAGGTTTTATCTGTAAAAGTTTGAAAGGTGCCACCTTTAATCTGATGTTGTCTGTAGCGGTGCGGGTCAAAGCTATAAGCAGGCATATAGCTACTTTTACCACTTTTCTCCCATCTTAATGCAAACACGTCCTCTCTGCCTTTGAAAAGAGATTTGTACAAGTTTAACCTGTCGTATTTCATTTGGTTAGCAGTAGACATTTATCTTGTAATTTATGAATTTAACAATAATAACGAACTTAAATTTTATTAAAACACTTACATAGAATCCACTTTTGACTATAAATTTATGCTATATCTTAATTGGCTCTATCTAAAATAATCTACAACTTAGCAAGTTTAATAGAAAAAAATCTACAAATTAGCATATGTCAAAGCAACTGATAGAAAAAAATCTACAATCATCCATAGATGAAATTCTATTTGGAAGCTCTGATAAGACGCTTTCCCAACAAATCAGCAGGCTGGAAAAAGCCGGAAAAATCAAAAAGATAGCACCACGCATTTATACTTCAAATCTAAATGAACTACCCGAAGTATTGATTAAAAGAAACTGGTATAAAATACTTGCCCATCAATATCCGGGAGCATTATTAAGCCATCGCGGTGCTTTGGAATTTAAGCCGTCGCTATCGGGCGAAATTTTTATAACGTATAAATACACCAAAAACATTGTATTGCCTGGTATCACTATCCGGTCGTTAAAAGGTAAAGGGCCTGTTAATGGAGATGCTTCGTTTTTTAAGGAGTTGTATGTTTCGCAGGAAGCAAGGGCATATCTTGAAAATCTGCAATCTTCCACACAAAAAGCGGATAGCTCAAAAATTCTTCCTAAAGAAGCTATAGAAGATAAACTGGATGCAATTGTTCGCATTAGGGGCGAAGAGGGATTAAATAGCTTGCGTGACCAGGCGAGGATTGTTGCGGAGGAGCTTGATATGAAAAGGGAGTTTGAGAAGCTTAACAAGCTCATTAGCGCTTTACTTTCGAGCAACAGCAATAAAATACTATCATCGCCACTAACCAAAGCAAGGCTTTCGGGCTTTCCCTATGATCCGTCAAGGATAGACTTGTTTAATCATCTTTATGAACAACTTGCTGCAAACGAATATCCTGTTTATGAAGATCAAAATAGCACAATCCGCGCTTATCAAAATTTTGCCTTTTATGAAAGCTACTTTTCCAATTATATAGAAGGCACCATTTTTGAAATAGAAGAAGCCAAAGAAATCGTCTTAACGGCTACCCCTATGCCATCAAGGGATGAAGATTCGCATGACGTATTAGGGACTTACCAAATTGTATCCGACAGAAAGGAAATGAGCCGTTGCCCGGATACAGCAGAGCAGCTAATCAGCATACTCCGCCATCGGCACTCCATTTTATTAAGCGCCCGGCCTTCCAAAACGCCGGGGCATTTTAAAGATAAGAATAACCGGGCTGGCAGTACCGAATTTGTGGATTGGCAATTGGTGCAGGGGACACTTAAAAAAGGATTTGAGTTATATTCTATCTTGAGAAATCCGTTCGCAAAAGCTGCCTATATGATGTTTCTGATTAGTGAAGTCCATCCGTTTTTAGACGGTAACGGAAGAATAGCCAGGGTTATGATGAATGCCGAACTGACATCAAAAGGGTTATCCAAGATTATCATCCCCACTGTTTACCGGGAAGATTATATGGGTGCTTTAAAAAAGCTGACCAAACAAGGGGAATCCGGGGCCTACATCAGGATGTTGTTACGTGCCTATGAATTTAGCACTACCGTGCATCATGAAGATATGGATAAGATGGAATTATATTTGAAGCAATGTGATGCGTTTGAGGAACCGGCTTTGGGAAAGCTAAACTATCAAAAGTAACCTTAACTCTTTTATACTCCGACAGGCAGTTCCGCCTTGATATAGAAGCGACAGTCCTGTTGAACGCACCACCCCATATTTACCGCTTAAGCAACTAATAGCGCGTAGCCGGGTAAAAAGTCAAGGCCGGGCCACCGCTAAAAAAACAAAACACACTGGCACGCTCTGTATAGCCTTTACTTTTTATCCCGGCGTGGGCTAAATTCGCGGATGTGGTGAATATGGAATTGCTAACGATACAATAGTGATTATGGGGTATTGTTAATTTAATCCTAATTTCTCAAGAGCCTTTTCAAATAAAACCGTTTTCGGATTATTACTATTTCTCAGTATTTTGCGTCTTTCAAACACCAATTCCAATTTAGCTTTTTGTTTGAGTTTTTTATTCCCTTTTGTAGTCATCGTATAATCCGAACTACTAAATATATCAACAATCAGACTTAAATTATCAAGATTATCAACAACTTCACTTTCGTAAAATAATTTTAAATCTTGATATATTTGATTAACAATTAACAACATTAAATGAAGTGGGATAAGATAATTGTCATCATTGTTTATCACTGAAAACCTTGTTTGACTGATTGTAAATTTAAGCAGATATTTAAAATAAGAATTCCTTGCCTTTTTGTTCGTAAAAGTTGTTTCATGTTCGAGCATTAAAATTGCACCACAAAGTACAAACGATTCTCTATTGACTAATTTATAATCGCCACTTTTTATATTCCAGCCTTCATGTTGAACTTTAAATAAGTTATTGAGCGGACAAAACCGACTTCGGCCTAAGACTTAATAATTTTCCTATTCCTTTTAAAGTTGCCCAAAAAACTGGTGAAAAACTTCTATCCCAATAAAAATTTTCGGTTATCAAATAGTCCGACAAATGATTCAATAGCAACTTAGTTTGATGCTCAGATACATTAGAGCTATTTAATTTATTAATTACAAAATTGAATTTTTGCAGATTAAAATTAATATTTGACCTATCAATCAACTTATCTATAGAGATATTATTCTGAACCTCTTCATAAGAGGACACAAGGCTTGAAATCTCTGTATTGTAAATCTTCGTATACTCATTTTGGGTTGATTTTGGCATGTAACTAAAAACCCACTCTTCAATTTCTTCATTCGGCACAACCTCACTAACAGTTAGAATGATTTCTTTGTAAATATTTTCTTTTTCTATCTGCCAATCATTGTAAGCATTTTTACCTAACTCAATTAAAGCTGTATTTATTTGAGAGGCTGTTAATGCGCTTAGACGTTCGTCATTATTATAAAAGGAAAGTGTATTTGAAATTTTTATTGAACTTTCGAAGAGGTTTTTTAATAGTATAAAAAAGAGATAATTTCCTTTTTGTTCTAATTTGTTTTTATTTTTGACTAACTCTTTGGAAATGTTTAATATATCCGCCGGATATTGAATATAATGAAATGGCAAATCCTGTAAAATTGGAAGCTTCAAGTTTATCCAAAACTCAAGCCAAGTGGTTAAGTTTTTTTCAAATAAAACAGATGACCTGAAAGCATAACTTTCGTTCAACATAGCATGATCTGAGAAACGGGTAGACTCTTCAGTATATTTCCAGGGCGACATGCCATCTAAAGTATTAATCTTAATTAAATACCCATTAAAATAGTCTTTGTCGAATGTTCTTACACTATCAATAACATAATTAGGGCTGACATCAACATTCACCCAAGCATGTCGCTGATTATCAATCCAATTTTGAGGAAGTGATATTTTAAATTGGTTATAAAACCCATGAAGAAGTTCCGTATACTCAAGTAGATCGAGTTGTTTCTCAATCGGTTCAAACCTTATATCATTGGTAATTAAGATTGCTAAATTCCTTTCTAACCAATGTTGAACATATGACTGAACGATATACTTTTCACCATTATAGCCATCCTTTTTAAAAATACGTTCAAATAGTTTTTTGAACGTGATTGAGAAAAGATTTGATTTAATATTATAGTCATTTACTAAGTCATAAATTTTATTTCCAGAAAGCACTAATGAGATAAGTTCATTTACTTCATTTTCTGTGTGTGGTGCTGAATTAAATTCGACAACTCTCTGATTATCAATAATTAATAGATATCAATTATCGATAATGAATTTTAAAGAGCTTTCAATTTGCTTAATTAGAGTTTTATTTTGATTCAATAGATCATTAATTTCACTTTCTTCTTGGTTTGTGTGAAGATTATAATAGTCCCTAATGTAAAATAGCTTTTTTTCCATGATTACGGATGTAAAAATTGTACAGGAATTTCATATTTAGTAGCATAATTCCAATACTTATCGAAAATCGATCTGATAAATAATTTTGTTTCTGATTGCTCTACTTTAAAAATCCCCGTGGATTCTTGTGGAGTAATACGCCAACCAATAGAACTACCTATTAACCTGAGTTCGATTAATCAGAAGGCAACAATTTGATTAGATGAAGCTTTTTGATAGGTAATAGCTGGTTTTTTAGGGAAGAAGGAATAGGCTATCAGTCCTGCAATAATATTTGAGATAAAATTGGCAAAAGACCTATGCCTTGAATGTTCTATCTGACATATATTTTTCAGTTCATCATTAACGGTCTCAATTACCGACCTCTTACGCAACATTATCTTATCGTTCATTGTCATCAGGCTGTTTTTCATATTGTTACGGATGCTTGTGACAAGGTGTATGTCATTAACAAACAAGATGTCCGCTGATTTTTCTGAGATATATCCTTTGTCTGCAAAGAGTTTTCCAAACACTTCCCTTAGAAAGCCTTCGTTTTTAAGCGGTTCCCTATCGTCAACATTGGCCTGGGTAATGGCAAAATTCAATATTTCGCCTTTGTCGTTAATCACTATGTGCAGTTTGAAACCATAAAACCAGCCCATTGTAGATCTACCAACCTCTGCCATTCCTTTGAATACCTTGTTTCTCTTGATACGTTTATTGTTGCAGGCCCTAATTGGCGTGGAACCTACAAAGGAAATACCCGTGCAACGGCCCAGACAGCAAGTTTTCAAGAATATGGTTAGTGGCATAAGTACACTTTGGCTTAATTCTACAAAGCGGTTATAGGAAACGGTCTTCGGAAATTCCGGCTTCATATGCCGCTGAACGTAAAATAGATAAAAGTGCTTGAAGCATCTAAATCCACTCAGATGGAACAGCAAGCAGATGGAAATTATTTCACTTTTTGATAGGATTGCCGGACGCTTTGGCTTATTGCCAAGTAGGAATGGTTGGGTAGTCTTGTCAAAATCTTTGCAGAACTCATCTACAAGACAAAAAATATCGCTAATTTTAGTGTAGTCAATCATTTGAATTTATATCTAAATATTTGAATGTCGGATACTTAAATATAAGATTATTTTCTTTGATTGACTGTTTTTTCTCAAATTATTAATCGAACTCAGGTTATTAGGCATTTGCCCACGCGTTCTTCCAATGATCATATTTCTTGGAAACTCCAAAGGCAATATGATTTTCCTATATGGTTTCTACCGATTCTATGAAACGCACGATGCAGGAAATGTTGAGTTTGAATTTGCTGAATACGGAGAATAAGAAACCGTGATGCTGTTTTTATCAGGTATTTTTTTGCCTGGGATAACCGCAAACACTATAAACCTTCTTTTTTTGATTGCTGACTAACTATTTGTAACGGGACATCAGTAAGCGGAACGCCGCCTTTCACCCCAAAATCTAAAGTTGTAGTTGGGAAAGGCAGCATGATACTGTTTTTATCGTATGCTTTTTTGAGGCGCATAATGGCTTCGCTTCCTGCTTTTAAATAAATAGCTTGTTCCGGGGAATCTACCCACAGCCTTAGCATAAAATTAATGGTACTGCCCCCAAATTCCTGATAAAACATGGTAGTTTCATCATCGGCAGATAAATGGTCCATCCCTTTTAAAGTTTCTAAAGTTACCTGTTTTACTTGTTCCAGGTCTTCCCCGTAAGAAACACCAATATTCAAATCAAGCCTTCTTTTTCCTAATAATGAAAAGTTTTCGATCGGGTTTTGAAACACATCTTTGTTTGGAATGATAACCATTTGGCCTTGGAAAGTACGCAAAATGGTATCACGAAGATTAATCTCTTCAACTTTCCCCATGTAATCTTTCACTTTCACAATATGCCCTACACGTAAAGGCCGCCTAAAAGAAATAAAAATCCCGGAAATGAAGTTGGATGCGATATCCTGAAAAGCAAATGCCAAAGCCAAACCAATAATCCCAGCACCGGCTAAAATAGAAGTAACCGCAGTATCAAGTTTTAAAACGCTAAGAACCGTAAAGATGGTAACTGCTATAACAAAAATGTAAATAACAGAAGTAAAAAGGTTATTTAACGCTCGATTATCAGATACTTTCTGGATCAGGCTTGCTGCTATTTTTCTGATTAATTTAGCAACATAAATACCGATTACCAGTAAAAGTGCCGAAACCAGAATATTGGGCAGCAAACGCACAAAATCACTGACCCAGGTAATAATTTTGTGTGAAATAAGCTGATAGGCTTTGTTTAAGTCCATTAACGCAAACGTTTTGTCAGAAATATTTCTGCACTATTATCTTGAATTGGTAGTTAAAACAACCTGAGGACCCGGACTTTGGATTTCTGCGTTATTTTCTGCGGTAAGGAAAATCCTTTTTGGTCTAAAAGAAGTTACGGTATGGAAAGAAGCTTTCAGCGTGCTGGAAAAAAAGCCAGTTTCGCTTTTCAGTTTTCCAATATTTTTGGTTCCGTTGTTTTCTGTTTCCATCCATATCACATAAAGTTCTTTTGACGGAGAAAGGCGGGAAGGCTCGGTTAGGTGCAATATGTTCAGGTCAAGTTCGTAATTGCCATTATCATCTTTACTGATTTTTACAGAACCTTGTGCGGCCGGGACTACGGTGGAATTAGCAAATTTTAGTTTAGTAGAACAGGAAGTAGTTGCGAACAAAAACAGAACAGCTAAAACAGTAAACGGTAAGCGCACAACACGGTTGCAGGGAGGATTCATCTTTTTAATTTTTTAAAATTAGCGGCATAATGTAATAATTTGTAAATTAATATTTTGTAAATCAACCAGTTAAAATACCTTATAAAACAGCATTTGTTTTCAGGCAAAGAAAGATATATGATTTCAAAAAACACAATCCTTCTTTTATCGCTATAATTTATAGTTTAAATAAATGCTTCAAGGCAAATAATTTAAGTTGATAAAAGAAGCATGTACGTTTTTAGCAACAATATAGGCAGAAAAACCTTGGTTATTGTACCATCAATTTTAGTTTATCAGATTGATAACGCAACCTTAACAACCGTTGTAATTTAATGGTTTCTGTATATTTAGGCTTTAACTTAAAAACAGCAACTGCCATTTCTACCGTGTCCATGAGCGATTTATCGGCATTATAAATAACCATTTTGCCCACGCCAAAACTTTTTATGGAAGGATAAATCACTTTCAACTCTTTTAAAACAGTAGAATCTGGCGAAAGGGTTTTGGCAGGCACAGGTGGAACAGGCGTTGTTTTATTTAGATGTTTTGTGGTGTCAACCCTGCCTGCATTAGCATAAACTTCCTGTAAAATACTGGTTTTAATTTGTGCCAGGTCAATCTGTTTTCTCGCATTAAGCCCTTGTAAAACGTTTAGCTTTGTTCCTTGGAGCTGGTAATAGTTCAAATTTCTTTTTAGCGAGTCTATCTTGTTTTTAGAAATTGGGTCGCCAAACAAAAGTACATTGATAGCTTTAGCTGAAGCATTATAAATAAAAGATTTGGTTACTACCTGTGTGTTTACAAATGCAAATTGTTCTTCTACATACTTCCGCGCATTGCTTTCAAAAATGTTCTTGTTGACAATCTTATAGGCCATATAAATACTGGGTAAAAAAGTGATGATCACGATGATAACCATATAACGGGTAACGCGTTTTTCAACCTTAACATCTTCAAACTGTTTTTTGGTGATTTGCAGATACCGGCACATTAAATAAGTTGCAATTGCAATAAACACACTATTGATAAAATATAAATACAAAGCACCCAACATGTAATACCAGTTGCCAATAGCCAAACCATAACCGGCCGTGCACAAAGGCGGCATTAAAGCGGTGGCAATGGCCACGCCCGGTATTACATTGGTTTTTTCTTTGCGGGATGCCGCTACCATACCGGCCAATCCGCCAAAAAAGGCAATAAAAACATCCCAAACAGAAGGTGAAGTGCGGGCCAATAGTTCTGATTGTGCTTCGTGCAGCGGTGTGATGGTAAAATAAACAGCAGAAGTACAAATACCGATTAACGTAGCAAACAGCAAGCTTTTGGCCCCTTTTTTTACCAGTTCCAGATCATTTACGCCGATGCCCAAACCGATGCCCATTATCGGGCCCATAATGGGCGAAATGAGCATGGCACCAATAATTACCGCAGTAGAATTAACGTTTAAACCGATGGAGGCAATAAAAATGGCAAAAATCAAAGTCCAAAGGTTTACGCCTTTAAACTCGATGTTCTTCCGTACAGAATCGGTAATTATCCCTTCATCTGCCCTATCGTCCTGAAGGTTAAAACGGTATGCTAAAAACTCTTTTATAGGTTGTAATAATTTATTCATCCGACTGTGGATTAATATTTTGTAGTTTTTTGGCAAGCGGGCCAATAGTTAACCCTTGCACCAATATAGAAAACAAAACAATGATATAGGTAATCAGCATAAAACCATTACTGTACATGTTTGTGCGTAAAGATAAGGCCAATGCTACTGATAATCCGCCATGCAAACCACCCCAGGTTAACTTAATATACTGCTTGTACTCATACGTTGAACCGAAACGTATGCAAGGTATCAACTTTGATAAAATTTAGCTTTGTTTTTAGCATATTAAAACTCATGCTTCTTTTACCACTCATTTTTCATATTGAACCGTCATCTTCGCCACGCGTTCTTCCAAAGATTCCATCGTCATTTTCTCCCGCAGGCGATCAATCAAATTAATGAAGTAGCAGCGTTATGCCCATGTTGCTAGTGCTTTAATTACTTTTGCAATATAAATATAAAATGAAACAGCGCATTTATATCGATACTTCTGTTGTTGGCGGATATTTTGACGAGGAGTTTAAAGAAGCCACAATGAAGTTGTTTGAAAGGCTTGAAAATAACGAGGTGGTTTTTTTAGTTTCCGACTTACTCGATTTGGAACTGTTAAATGCGCCAGCACGTGTAAGAAACCATTTACAAAATTATTCTGCGGAGAAGTTTGAGCGTGTTGAGTTAACTGAGGAAGCAACTATTTTAGCGGAAATGTATATTAAAGAAAAAGTTGTTGGTAAAACAAGTATGGAAGACTGTAGGCATATCGCTTTAGCAACAATTAGTAAAGTTGATGTTTTAACAAGCTGGAATTTTAAACATATTGTAAACCTTGACAGAATTAAAGGGTATAATTCTGTAAATTTACGTTTAGGATATTAGATGATTGAAATTAGAAGTCCAAAAGACCTTGTAAATTATGGAGACGATTAAAAAAGAAAAAGCATTTGACGCCGTAAAGATGATGCGTGAAATACGGGATCAAATAAGTGCTGAAACCGAAAACATGACCTTTGAGGAATTAAAAGCTTACATCAACAAGCAATTATCTGAAAGTAAAACCAAACTTGTAGGGCAAATCTCGAAGCATTATTTGTGATTCTGCTGGCTTGTTAATACTTCTTTTACCTACCCTTTTTCATACTGCACCGTCATCTTCGCCACGCGTTCTTCCAATGATTCCATCGTCATTTTCTCCCGCAGGCGATCAACCAAAATCGGGAAAGCAAAAGGTGTGGGCCGTTTAATTTTTTTGATCACGATTTCCTGTGTCGAAATTCTAAGCAGTGCTGCTCGCAACCTAAATTCTTCCAACTGATAAGCCAATGCTTCGTTGTAGGATTGTCGTAAGAGCAAATTATCCGGTTCGTATTCGCTAAAAACATCAAACAAAAGCGAAGTAGATGCTTGCAAATGTTTGTTTTTAATTGACTGACCGGGATAACCGGTAAAAACCAAACCGCCAATATGTGCAATATCGCGAAAACGCCGCTTGGCCATTTCGGTGGCGTTAAGGCTTTGCTGAATATCATTAAGCAGGTTATTTTGGGAGAAAAGATCGGCATCCAATGCTTCTTTTATCGGTATAAAATCATCGGTCAGCAATTCAAAACCGTAATCGTTCATGGCGATGGAAAACGTTGCACTTTTGATCAACGCCAACCGGTAGGCAAAGAGCGAGGCCATGCCTTCGTGCACCAAGCGGCCGTCAAACGGATAAAAAAACAGGTGGTGGCCTTCTTTGGATTCTAATTGTTCGATCAAAAACTGGTGGCTTTGCGGCAAAAGCGATTCGGCGGACTGCAGATCAAAAAGCGGTTTTAAAGCTTTTATTTCGATGTCTTTTTCCAGCCCTTGCGCCACTTCATCCAGTTTCTCCCGGATCATGGCGCAATATTGGGATGAAAGCTGCATCCGCTGGCCCATCCAACTCGGGATAATGCCTTTGTTGATGTTGGATTTTTTAACGAAAGCCGTCATGTCTTTCACCTTGATCAGTTCCAAACTGCGGCCGGCAAACCAGAAATTATCGCCAGGTTTTAGTTTCGATATAAAATTCTCTTCTATCGTGCCCAAACTGCCGCCACTTAGCCATTTCACACGCAAGCTCACTTCGCTGGTGATCGTGCCCATGCTCATCCGGTGACGCATGGCCACGCGGCGGTTGTTCACTTTGTAAAAACCGTTTTCCAGTTCAACCTTTAAAAATTCATCATATTGCGATAGTGTTTTACCACCGTGAACAATAAAATCCAATAAACTTCCAAATTCTTCTCTGCTTAAATCTGCATAAGCGTGTGCTGTTTTTACCTGCCTAAAAACTTCATCGGCCCGAAATCCGTCGGACACGGCCAGCGTAACCAGATATTGCATCAGCACATCAAAAGCAAGCAAAACCGGATCACGGCTTTCGTAAATCCCAGCTAACATCGCTTCTTTTAAAGCGGCACTTTCCATCAGTTCCAAGGAATGCGTAGGTACAAAATACGCTTTGGAAACAGCGCCCGGATGATGCCCGCTCCGCCCGGCGCGTTGCATAAAACGGGCAACACCTTTCGGGCTGCCGATTTGAATAACGGTATCAACGGGACGAAAATCAACGCCCAGATCTAAACTGGAAGTGCAAACTACCAACTTCAGCATTTCTGAATGCAGCGCATTTTCTACCCATTTACGCAAATCGTTATCCAGGGAACCGTGGTGCATCGCCATTATGCCGGCATATTCCGGATATTTATCCAAAATAGCATGATACCAGATTTCGGCGTGTGCACGTGTATTGGTAAACAACAATGTCGTATTGCTTTTAGCCACAATTTCCATCACTTGCGGCAGCAGTTTTGTACCCAAATGCCCGCTCCAGGAATACTTTTCAATTTGATGTGGAATCACGGATTCTATCGTGATCTTTTTCTCAATATCAGAACGGATAAGCCTGATATTTTCTTTCGGGAAATCGTTCCCAAGCAACACATCGGCAGCTTGTTCCAAGTTGCCGATAGTTGCGGAAATGCCCCAGATGCGAAGTTGTCGGTTGCCGGTTGCCGGTTGCGGGTTCTGGGTTTGTGACCAGTCATCATCTAAAACTGACAACTTTTTGTTTGCGCTTTCAGCTCCCTCTCCTTTGGAGAGGGTTGGGGTGAGGCTCTTCAATCTCGATAACCCCAACTCCACCTGCACACCTCTTTTACTGCCCAAAAGTTCATGCCATTCATCCACCACAACCACCTGTAAATGTTGCAGTGTTTTGGGATAATCTTTCTGCGCCAGCATTAAATGCAAACTTTCCGGCGTGGTGAGCAGCACTTCTGGGAGTTTTTTGCGGAGCGCGTTTCGTTCTGCTGTAGAAGTATCTCCTGTCCGCGTACCAATCGTCCAGGACAAACTTAAATCGTCGCAAACAGATTGCATTGCTTTGCGGATGTCATTGGTCAATGCTCGAAGCGGCGTAATCCAAAGCAGTAAAAGCCCGTTGTTTTTCCGAGTTTGATAATCTTTTGGATATGTGTTGATATAATCCGCCAGAAAAGGCAGAAAAAGGGCATACGTTTTACCGCTGCCTGTTGGCGCGTTGAGCAAACCGGAATGGCCGGAAAGATAAGCGGCTTCCATTTCCTGCTGAAAAGCAAACTGCTTCCATTTTTTAGTTTTATACCACCCGCGGATGACCTGCTGCCCTTTTGTTAACATCTGAATTTATGCAAAGATAAAAGGGTTTGGCTGGGAAGCAAAAGTTGGCTTTGTTTCTGAATTACCAAAAAAGGGTGGTAAAAGAAGTATGTTTATCGGTCTGGAAACAATTCACGCTGGATTTTTTCCAGTTCAATCAAATCCCCAAATCTTTTGGCCTTGCCGTTGCCTTTTTTTCATGGATGAGATCAGCAAAAAAAATGCCGTCTAAAAAAATGCTTCTTTTAGCACACTAAAATTTAGGTGCTAAAAGAAGCATGTCGAATAAACTAAAAATATTTTTTTATATAATTAGCAGGATTTCATC
>JAABUI010001010.1_pt1 | contig 17426 bp, 20 predicted proteins | sample 5559111 | NCBI WGS metagenome assembly JAABUI01 (sample SAMN10711870, study PRJNA513365) | rock metagenome | isolation source: Antarctica rocks | place: Antarctica: Victoria Land, Buttleship Promontory
TGCCAGGAGGTGATCATCATCGCGGAGCTCATCGAGACCGAAACCACCGCCACGAATCGAACGCTTGCCCACCACCAGCAGACCCAACCATAATAAAGAAGCCTCCACGATTCGAGGGGAAGCTCAGAGCGGACCCAGCAGCAGCAGCTCGAGGATGCCATCAAGGGCTGGTGAGGGTGGGTACGCCCGCGAGCTCACGGAGGCGGAGCGGACCCAGCAGCAGCAGCTCGAGGATGCCATCAAGGGCTTCGACGTGGTCATCACGACGGCGTCGGTTCCCGGGCGCCCGGCGCCGAGACTGGTGACCGCCGCGGCTGTGGAGGGGATGAAGTCGGGCAGTGTCATCGTCGACCTGGCAGGAGAGACGGGCGGGAACTGCGAATTGACCGAACCCGGCCGAACCGTGGTGAAGCACGGGGTGACGATCGCCTCGCCGCTGAACCTGCTGTCGACGATGCCCGAGCATGCGAGCGAGCTGTACTCGAAAAACATTTCCGCGTTACTGGAGCTGATGCTCACCGACGGGCGGTTGACCCCGGACTTCACCGATGAAGTGCTGGCGGGCGCGTGCGTCACCCGTGAGCGGGAAGGCAACTAGTGTAGCGTGTCGTAAGCGACTTTACGGTGGGAGTTCGGGACTGGCACCACCTCCCGGGCCCTCCCCGGCCCCAGTCAGTCGTGCGAACCCGTAGTTTCCCAGGCTGTGCACGTCGTTAGCCCAGAGCGTGAAAAAAGCTGTAACTGGTCCACCGCCGTCCTGCCGCCTTGGTGGGTGCGAGGCCTTGGTGTAGAGCCTCGGACTGGTCGGGGGAGAGCACGGCCGCTGGGGCGGTTGATGCATGCGTAGATCGTGGTGCTCGTGGTGCTCGTGGTGCTCGTGGTGCTCGTGGTGCTCGTGGTCGAGCGTGTCGACCGGTGACGTGGTGCCTGGCGCGAGACTCATCTGGGAAGACCTCTCTTGCGAAGGGGCTGTTTAGGGTTGCAGGTCTCGATTGGCGGACGTAGCCTGATCCGTGCGCCGTGGCTGCAAGTGTTTCTGAGACTTGGTCCCTATAAGCATTGTGGATATTGGCGAGTTGTCGGGCGGCCCTCTCCCCTTTTGGGAGAAATGAGGGCTGGTGGCCTCGATATCTGCCGGTTGAATGGCCCTTTTTGTCTGAACTGGGGCCGGAACGGCCCCGCGCTCGGGGAAGCGCGCTTTCCGCGCAGCCGATCGTATCCGCGTCGACGTGGCCTCTACGCCCGCGCAGGGGCTGTCCAGGTACTCGATGGGTCTGACTGCCGCGGCTTCGGGCGCACCGTCCTGCGTTAGCACGGCACGGTGAACGGTTCGCGCTTCTGGCCGGGGGGTTAAAGGGCTACGTTCGTCTCGAACTCGGCCGAAAGCTCTTTGGCAACCCGCTTGAGCAGCGGCACGATGTGGTCGGCGGATTCCTTGCTCACCCTTGCGGCGGGCCCGGAGACGGAGATTGCGGTGAGCGTCGGCGCGTCGGGGACCGGGACCGAGAAACTGCGGACGCCGATCTCCTGCTCCCCCTCGTCGATGGCGTAGCCACGGTGTCGGCTCAGCTGCAGGTCGGCAAGTAGCCCGTCGATGTCGGTGTGGGTGTTGGCTGTCTGCGCCGGCAGGCCGGTGCGGGCGGCGATGCTGCGGACCGCCTCGTCGGAGAGCTGGGTGAGCAACGCTTTGCCGACTCCAGTGCAGTGCGGAGACACCTGCCGACCCACCTCGGTGAACATGCGCATCGAGTGCGCGGAAGGTACCTGCGCGACGTAGACGGCCTTGGTCTCGTCGAGCACGGCCATGTTCGCCGTCTCCCCGGTGACCTTGACCAGCTCGGACAAATATGGACGGGACCACGCACCGATCAGCTTGGTTGCGCTCTCGCCGAGCCGGATGAGCTTCGGGCCGAGGGCGTACTGCCGTGAGGGCAGCTGCCGCACGTAGCCCCGTCCGACGAGTGTTCGGATCAGCCGGTGAATGGTGGGCAGGGGCAGACCGGCCGATTCCGCCAGCGCGCAGACCCCGATGGACCCGCCGGCGGTGGCCATGATCTCCAGCACCTCGAACGCACGCTCCACGGACTGAACCCCGCCGGTCGGCGGCTGTGCGCTCGTCATCTCATGCTCCACTCTCGCCCGTCGCCACAGTCACGTCGCGACTGCAGCAGTCGGGGCGGTGCCGCGAGCTCTCAACTAGTCCGCCACCCTCTCCGTGCTGTCGGGTCAGCTGGTGTGGTGCTTGCTTGCCTGGTCGCGGCGGCGGATCGCGAGGACCGTCAAGCCCAGTGCTGCGGCCAGTGTGGCTGCGCCGCCGTAGAGCAACCGCTGGTCCCGGCCTGCTGCAGTGGCCCCGGCGCCGGTGGCTGCTCCACCGAGGGGGGTGCCCGACGCGACGTGGTACACCGCGACCTTGTTCGCCTTGTTCAGGTACGCGTAGACGTCTCCGGTCCCCGGCAGGTACGCCAGGGTGTGGAAAGTGGGGTCAGTCGGGATGTCCGCGATGTTTTTCTTGGCGTTCAGGTCGACGATGCCCATGACCCCGGCCTTGCCCTCACCGAGGAACAACAGCTGCCTGCTCTCGTCGCCGGCGACCTGGTCAATGCCCGAGGTGGTCTTGACGGTGGCGGCGACAGCTCCCGTGGACGGGTTGATCGCGAGCACCTCGGAGGCGGTGGTTGCGACCCAGAGCAGGTTCTGCTGGCGGTCGTAAAAGATGTCCTTCGAGGACTCTTTGGCGGGAATGGGCAGGGTGAAGACCTTCTCGATCGTCCGGGTGTTCGGGTTGATCACCGTGATGTTGTTGTCGATGGACTGGTAGATGCGGTCGATGCTGGGCACATAGGTGCCCAGGTCTTCCCCGTTTTCCCCCTTGGCCGGTTGCAGGGCAAGCGTTCCCTGGGCCGCGAACGGGGCCTTCGCGGAGAGTTCCACCAGGTTGTTGGAATCGATGTTGCCGACGAACACGGAGCCTTTGTTCGCGTCGTAGTACATCGCGTCCGGGTTCTCGCCGCCGGAGGGCACCGTGGCCACCACCCGCCAGGTGTCCTTCGAGATGACCGCGACCATGTTCGCTTTCGACTCGGCCACGAACACATAGCTGGGGCTGTAGGCCATTCCGGTGGACTCGGGCACCCCACCGACGACCGCACGAATGGTGTTGGTGTCGGTATTGAGAATGACGACGTTGTTGTCCGGGCTCTGCGAGAGGTACACGCTGTGCGCGGCAGGGTCAGCGACCACCACGTCACCATGACCGCCCACACCGGGCAGGTCAATGGTCGCCTTGGTGGTCACCGAGACGCCGCCCGAGGTCGCCGGGTCGGGCCCGGTCGGTGGTGGTGTGGTGATGCCGTGCGGTGCTGCCGCCAATGCCGCCACCATGACCGCCATGCCTACACCAAACATTAATCGCCTCCGAGGATCGTTTGCCAACCGTTGAGGTTGCATACAGTATGGACTTGTCTGTATAGCAGTTACCGGACAAGATGTCGATAGTTACCGTCCTGTTCGGTTCGGTGACGGCCAGCGGGTGACTGGGTCCCTGTAGGTGGTGCCAGTGTTTGTGAGAGTCCGATGCCCGAGGATGGGCGCAGGTGGACTTCACGATCATGGCGAGACGACGGCACACCCCCGGAAGAAGCACCGCCATGCTGCCCGCGAGGCCATCCCTGGGGACCCAATCGAGTGCTGGTTGGGTGGCTCCCCTGCCTGTGTCAGGGCGAGCGCGGCCACCGGCTCTACCTCTGCCGGGCCTGTGATGCCGTGATTTACCGCCAGTACACCGTGAACCTGCTTAGCGCTGAGGCGCACGGACCAGGTCAATGTCGAATCACTGGTGGCATCAGTCGGCATCAGGGGATGCGGATGCCGCGGTGTCACGGACTTCTGGACCTCCAGCCACGGACCCGTTGGTGTTCCGCAGCGGGTGCAGCACGATTGGACCGCTCGGGGAGCGCTGATGGGTGCCCCGTCTGCCGGGCCACCGGCAATGGTGACCGTGATCGATCCCAAGTCCCAGTCCTCGAACTGGTGCCCGCACCAGCTGCACACGAGTGCGTGGCGGAGGTAGTGCAGCGCACCGCCCCACACCAGGAAAGTCGCACCGAGGGGTCTGCCCCCGGTTTGGTTGACACTCGGCGTACCTGGGTGGGGACGGGACTCATGGGTGCGGCCTTGGGGTGCCATCCGCTGGTGAGGTCGGGTGGTCGAACTCGATGCTGGCGATGGTGATCCCGAACAGCCGGAACGCTTCGGCGCGGCGAATGTCCTCGCTCTGCTGCTCGCGTTCCTCGGCATCACCGGTCTTCACTGCGTACAACAGCCCGAGTAGGAGACGTTCACGATAGGCGGGCTCAGTGAAGTACACGCGGTGCTGATGCCCTTCCTGCTGGAGCTTCATCTCTCCTTCATGGGGAACATGACGTCACGGCGCCACCGCAACGTTCCCACCTCGGCCCGGCGGAGCAGCCCGCGGATCTCCTGGTACAGCTGCGGATCCTCCTGCTGAACGCCGACCAGCTCGGCAATCAACTCCTCCAACAACTCCCAGTACCCACCGCCGCGAAGGATTCGAAGTTCTGGTTTGCTCACGCTTCGACTTCTGGCGGTGGTGTAGTAAGGCGTCTCAGCGAAGCCACCCGCCCGAGCGACGCTGCGGACCCGTGGCACTTCGAACGCCACGCCCGCGAAGACCACAGCGGGGAACCACGACACGGACAGTTTGCCCCGGTTCTGGCAAGAACGAACACGACGCCCGGGACTCTTGGTAGGTGTGGTGGCGTCCCAGGAGACCGCATGGTGCTGGGCGTGCGGCAATTCCATCGCGCTGGTCACCCCGATCGCTGAATCTGTCCAGGGCAGCGGTAGCCTGTGGCTTTTCGCCGAGCACCAACGCAGCGGCACACGAGCCGGTGTCCCCTTCGGCCGTGGCCGGTGCCCAGGTTCCGGGCTGAACGTCAGGGAAAGTCTCCGTGCTGTGTAGCGGTCTGCGATAAGGGTCCCCAAGACGACCAGAAGGAATGACTCGGGGACCACCCGCCGACGCTAGTGGTGTGTCTCGTCATTGGTTAACCGCTTGGAGTGCGACGCGTCCGCGGGCGACTTTGGCGAGGATGTCGTCGGCGGTTGCAGTCCAGAGGAAAGGCTTGGGATTGTTGTTGTGGGCGGTGAGGTAGTGCTCGATTTTGGTGATGAGGTCGGGCACGGAGTGGAACACCCCGCGGCGCAGTGCTTTGTCGGTCAACTCCCGAAACCAGCGTTCGACCAGGATCAGCCAGAGGAGGACGTGGGGGTGAAGTGCAGGTGGAACCGGGGATGTTTGTCCAGCCAGTCCCGCACGGCGGCATGCTTGTGGGTGGCGTAGTTGTCGCAAATCAGGTGCAATCGGCGCGGTCGGGCACAAACTGATGGGCGAAGTTGGCCCGCAGCGATGCGTCATACAACCGCAGATGCGGATGATGGTGCCGTCCCCGCCGCCCGGGTCCGTGCTCCCACTCGTCTCGAACACCGCGGCGGCCCGCTCAGCGGGCTCACACACCAACACCGACTCCCGGAACGCGGTCAACGGCACAGCCGGGATCTGCGACCACCGGGTGAGCCGCCCCGGTCCACCCGCCGCGCCCGGCAGAACCGCCGATACACAGCGTTGTGCTCGTACTGGTAGGCGAACAACTCCACGGCGAGCTCCCCGAACTCCGCCGCACCCTCTTCGCCCTCATCCGCGCCGTGCTCGATCCACGCCTGGATCCTGCGATCCAGCTCCTCAGCCTCTAACGACACGACGCCTTCCTCCTGCCCAGCGCCAGACGCAGGCGACGGTTGCGGGAGCCGCCCGTCGAGCTTTGACTGTCACCGTGGCCAGGCGACACTCCGAGGTGATGTCGGTGACGGTATAGGTGTCACACGCGCTGGCGCACGGTAGGTCAACACGAGCGCGCCCAGCCGCGTGCGGTGCCGCGGATGAGGCGGTGAGGCCGGGCGCACAGCCAAGCGGCGGATGACGCGAGTCCCGTCTCCCGAGACCGGGGTGGACCGGGTGTGTACCAGCTGGCCAGCCCCAGCCGGTCATTCTTGTGGCGCCCACTCCTGCGCGAGGCGGGTGATGCGCGCAGCCACGTCGTGGGGGTCCTGGCCGGCGCCGACGGCGAGGCCGGCAAGGTAGGTGGTGAGCGGGGCCGCTGGCCGGGCGACACCGTGCGCGACGTCCCGAGCCAGGTCGAGGACGACGACCCGGTCGGGGACATCGGCGAGTCCCAGCTCCCTCACGACGGCGCTCGTCCATTCCTCCAGTGTGTTCATACGTCACATCCTCTCTCTCTCTGTGGGTCGAGGTATCGCAGTCCTACCACGTGTGCGTAACACGCCGGACAACGCGGGCATGCCGACGCACTGAGCACGCGAACACCACTGCACCGCCGGGGGAAGTTCACCCTCGGCATCCTCGCCAAGCGGGTGGTGGCCTTTCATGGTCGCGACAAACACCACCGCCCAGTCCTTCGACTGGCACTTCGGCCGCCAAACGCTGGACCAAACTGCGCGAGCGCAGCGTCCACCACGAACAGCAGGCTGCGGGTCGACCGATGACCGACCGGTTATGTCCCCTCACTCGCGTAGGCCTGCATTGAGGTGTTCATGGCCTGCTCGTTGAAGGTCATCGTGTCGATGACCTCCCTGCTGGCGCCGTCCGCGGGAGTCGCACGGAAGTGGACCGCGGCGTGATGGTCGGTGATGGCCACCATCACAAGCTCCATTGAGCGCCGCTCGGTGAGCACCGCGGTGAAGTGCTGTCCGATGGCGGTGCGGCCGCGGACCGGCGGGGCCCGGCCGGGTCGTGCACGCGGGCGTCCGGCGCATAGAGCTCGGCGAGGGCGACCGCGTCGGGGGCACCCACCGCAGCGAGGTGCGCCTCAATGCTCGGATCTGCTCCGTACCGGCCACCGTTCAGCCCTGCCCTTCTGGCGACGCGTCTGCGGCAGACACCGGCTGCGCGTGCGGGTCGAGGGCCAGACGCAGGACACCGGTGAAGCCGGTCATCGGATCGCCGGTCACGTTCAGGAGCGTCTGGTCCCCGCCGCCGAGGAAGATGCTGTCGGTGGGGTTGGTGGTGTCGCGCGGTGGGCGACTCCGGTAGGGCGGATACGTGAAGACGTCGTCGGGGAAGTAGAGCTGCGTGGTCACGGTGTGCTCGCTCAGGTGTGCGATGAGGTGGATGTGCACGGTGCGGCTGGCATACCAGCCGGGGTAGATCGTGGTGAACGCGCACATGCCGCGTTCGTCGGTGCGCTGGGCCCCCCGCAGGAACGTCTCCCGGGCAGCGACGATCTCGTGCGGTACCGACTCCGAGGTGACCACCTGCCCGGGCTGCGCGCGAAAGGGCTGGAAGCCCGAGTAGCGGCCGTCGCGGTCGGCCTGCCAGACCTCGACGAGGACCCCCGACAGCGGGGCTGAGGTGTCGGGGGTCAGGAAACGCAGCCCGAGGCGCAGCGGCAGGCCGTCGCAATCCTCGGTGACATCCCGGCGTTCGGGGTGCACGTCTCGGTGGTAGGGCCCTGTGTCTGCTCGGGAAACAACCGGCAGGCGAGTCCGGTCGCGGTCAGCAGCTCCGCCAGGTCATCCTCCACGGCGCCAGTGTTGTTCTCCTCGACCGGGGGCGCGCGCTGGAGCCCACGCTGCTGGTGGCGTCTCTGCAGTTTCGGTGCTGCTCAATCTCTGAGCTGCCGGTATCGGAGGACGTTGATGACTATTGCGGCTGTTCGCCTCAATCACGCGGTGTTGTTCGTCAGCGACCTGGCGCGCTCGGTGCAGTTCTGGACCGACGCTTTCGGCATGCAGGTCGTGGTGCGCGAGCCGCGCGCGAACGCCGCGTTCCTGCGCCTGCCCCGGTCGGGCAACCACCACGATCTGGGTTTGTTCGGTTTGGGCGCCGGCGCAGCGCCCAAACACGCTGGTGGCGTCGGGCTGTACCACCTGGCCTGGCAGGTCGACACGGTCGAGGAGCTCGAGGAGGCCCCGGCGCACTCTGCAGCGCCTCGACGCCTACACCGGCGAGTCCAGCCACGGCGCCACGAAGAGCATGTACGGTGCCGATCCGGACGGCAACGAGTTCGAGGGATGTGGATGCTGCCGCGCGAGGACTGGGGCATCTACGAGGACACCGCGCCCGTGGACGTGCTCGACCTCGCCGCGGAGTTACGCCGGTGGCGCGGCATCGGCACCGCCGGTCGACTGACAACCGGGCCGGCCGAGACCCGGTCGTGAGCGACCCGTCCGAAGAGGTAATCGGCGGGTCGGGTAAGGATCTTCGGCCGCTACGGAGCGTGCACCGACCGGGGCGGGTCAACACCCGGGGGCTGGGGCGGATTTCTGTTCGCCCTGGCCGTGCAGCCGCCGCCCCCGCCCCCCGGGTCGTGCGCGAGTAGGGGGGTTGATACAAACTTCCAAGAGGTACGCCCGCAGGAGGTTGGAGAGCACACATGAGCGTTGGAAGGCTTGCTGCCGCGTCGTCATCGGAGGGCTGTTCATGGGGCACGGCACGCAAAACTCAAAGGATGGTTCGGTGGGCCTGGACTTGAGGGCACCGATGGCATGATGGCGTCGCTGGATATGCACCCCGCCCGCCGTAACGCACTCGCCGCCGGGATCACCGAGACACGGGCGGGGCACTGCTGGCCCTGGGCTTGGCCACCCCCCTGGCCAGTGCGAGCCTGACGGGACGACGATCACCGCCATCCGCAAGGTCCACCTGCCCAACGGGCCGTGGGCCGCCAACGGCGGGTGGGAGTACAACGCGGTGCTGATCGCGGCGCTCGTGGTGCTCACCGAGGCCGGCCCCGGGAAGGCCTCCCTGGACCGCCAGCTCGGCCAGGAACGCTCAGGAGTCGCGTGGGGCCTGGGCGTGCTCGGGCTCGGGGCTGCGGCCTCGACCGCGGCCATCGAGGTTGGGCGCCGCGCCGCGCCATCCTCGACGGCGCCCCTGGCCGCGGTCAACGGTCACTAGACGTACCTACCCCGACACCGCAGTAGGCCAACTGCAGATTCGGGTCTCACCCCTCCGCTACTCAACGCGGGGCGAGGGCGCCGCGCTCCGTGTTGATCTTCACCCTCATCCTGGTGGCGTCCTCATTCACCTGCCAGTTGGGCGTGTTCTCCGCCGAGCGTGGCGACGTGTTCGGGCTACGACGCTGGTACGCGCTCACCATGGTGATGGGCCTGGCCTTCGTGATCGGCGAGGCGAACGACTACCACACCAGCGTCTCCGAAGGTACGACCGTCTCCAGCGACGCCTACGGCTCGGTCTACTACATCACCACCGGCTTTCACATGTTGCAGGTGATCGGTGGACTGACAGCCTTCACGTTCCTCATTGCGCGCACAAAGCTGAGCAAGTTCACCCCCGCCCAAGCCACCGCAGCCATCGTCGTGTCCTACTATTGGCACTTCGTCGACATCGTGTGGGTCGGCCTGTTCGCAACCATCTTCATCGTGCGGTAACCACCACGGAGCTGATGGTAGTGGCTACCGCTCGGGTGCACCGTCTTTGGCGGTGCTTCCCCAGCCGGGGCGCACCAGCACCAGGGTGAGGCCGTGAGCCAGCGGAAGCCCCTCCTCAGTGCAGCCGGTGATGCTCTTGTCGACACCCCGGCGCAAACATGGTGGCCTCAGGTGAGATCGCCGCTGACGGCGGTGGGTCTGGGCCGGGCGAAACCACCGCTTCGGACTGACCGGCCGGAATCAGCCGGAGACTGCTGCGGCGCCCTCCGCGTCGACCCGCTCGCGCTGGGGTACCACGGTGTAGCGAGGATCGCGGGCCGACTGCTGACCTGCGTGGAAGATGCCGAAGCGGGTACATACCGAGCCGGCGAGCAGCGCCGCGCCCGCAGCCACCGACACCGCTCGGCTGCGCCCGCCTAAGGCAGCGAGCAAGCCGCCTGCGGCGTTGAGGCCCTTCGCAGCCTTAAGGTAGGCCCCCGCCCGGCCCTCGTGCATCGGCTGCGCCGTGAGCCCCATCGAGAACTCCATCGCCTGGCTCACGGCCAGGTCCACTGCCGCCCCCACGAAGGCCATCCGCCGGGCGGGCGCCGCCTCGGCCAGCGGTGCGGTGATCATGCCCAGTCCACCGGCCGCCGCGGCGGCACTGCCGACGAACACGAACGGCAGGTGGTCCTTGGCGTCGTGCCAGGAGGGGGTGGCGGTGTCGCTCAGCAGTACCGCCGTGTAGGACGCCACCGCCGAGCCGAGCACGGCCGCCCCCAGCCCGCCGGCCCGCCCCACCCCGGGGGCACTTCTGCGCAGTACGGCGGGCAGCAGCCCCCCCGCTTCTGACACCGCGGCCAACCCGGCCAGCGGGCCGTAAGCGGTGAGGATCCAGGTGCCCACACTCATCGGGGAGGTCACCTTCGCCACTCGCAGCATGTGGTGGAGCCGCGAGGGCTTGCCCAGGTCGTGCACCAGTGCGGCGAAGCTCAACGAGATCCCCGCCAGTGCGCTGACCCGAGCGGAGCGCCGCAGCGTCGGGCGCCCGGTGAGGTCGGCGCCCGCGGCCAGCAATGAGGAGGCACCGGCCAGGCCACCGAGGAAGAGGTACGCGGGAATGTCGGCTTCCCACGGGGACTCCTTGACGACGGGCTTGCCGTAGTAGGAGGTGAACTCCGCGGCGGGCACCATCGCCCGCTCGCCGCGTCCACCCCTGCCGCGGCCGCCCCGTTTGCCGTGGCGTGGTGCGCCGTTGGTGCGGGCATCGACACTCATCGGGGTCGCTCCCCGACGAAAACGGCCACCACACCCGCGAGCAGCGCCACGGAGGCCAACCCGGCTGTCTTCCACATCTTGGGCAGATCCTTGGTGGTCACCACCGGGTCCGGTGGCAACCCATATACCTCAGGTTTGTCCAGCAGCAGGAAGAACGCCCCGGTGCCACCCACTCCGTCGGCGGGGTCGTGGCCGTACAGCTGGGCGGTGGCCACCCCCGATTCCACCAACATCTCCACCCGACCCTGCGCGCGCTCACGCAGCTCGTCGAGGTCGCCGAACTGGATCGAGTTGGTGGGACACGCCTTGGCGCAGGCCGGTTCCATGCCGTCGCCGATGCGGTCGTAGCACAGGGTGCACTTCTGGGCGAGCCCGACCGCCTCGTCCCCGGCCGGTCCATCACGGCGCTCGATCACGCCGTAGGGACACGCCGGTACGCAGTACCCGCAGCCGTTGCAGATGTCGTTCTGCACCACCACTGAGCCGAACTCGGTGCGGAACAGTGCCCCGGTGGGGCACACGTCCAGGCACGCGGCGTGCGTGCAGTGCTTGCAGACGTCGGACTCCATCAACCACTCGAAGGGCACCCGGGAGTCCGGACCTGCTTGGTCCCCGGGCAACGCCACAGTGGGCATTCCCAGCGACACCGCGGCCGGTGCGGGTGCCGGCTTGGTCTGCTCGATGAACGCGACGTGGCGCCAGGTGGAGGCGCCGAGGGCCCCGGTGTTGTCGTAGGAGTTGCCGGAGAGCTCCATCCCGTCCTCGGGAACCGCGTTCCACTCCTTGCACGCCACCTCGCACGCCTTGCAGCCGATACAGATCGAGGTGTCGGTGAAGAAGCCCTTGCGCTGGGGCGGATCGTCGTAGCCGGCGTCCGTGGCGGGCTCGGTGGGCCCAAAGAACTGCATGCCGAGGTCGGTCATCTGCTCATACCTCCGTGCCGGTGGTCTCGGTGACCCCGGCACGGCGCCGGTAGTCCTCGACGTAGGCCAGCAGAGCCGGACCGCGCGGGCGCCGCCCGGGCTGGATGTCGCAGGTCGCGGCCTTGGTCTCCTGGATGTGCACGTTCGGGTCGAGCGCCACCGACACCAGCTCGTTCGCCGCGTCGCCCACACTCAGCCCGTTGGGCCCCCAGTGGTAGGGCAACCCGATCTGGTGGATGGTGCGCCCCCCGACCGTCAGGGGGATCATACGCCGGGTGACCAGCACCCGGGCCTCGATCGCCGTCCGCGCGGTGGTGATCGTGGCCCAGCCCAGGTTGTGCAGCCCGCGCTCGGCGGCCAGCTCCGGGCTCACCTCGCAGAAGAACTCCGGCTGAAGCTCGGACAGGTAGTGCAGGAACCGGCTCATTCCACCCGCGGTGTGGTGCTCGGTCAGCCGGTAGGTGGTGAACGCGAACGGGAACACCTCGCTGCCCGGCGCCGACCCCGACGGGTTGTACAGGTTGTCCTTACGGCCGTAGGTCTCCCGGGCCGGGTTGCGCTGCTGCTTGTACAGCGCGTTGTCGACGGGTGACTCCTGCGGCTCGTAGTGCGAGGGCAGGGGCGCGTCGAGGATGCCCACCGGGACGTGCAGCCACGCCTTGCCGTCGGTCTGCATGATGAACGGCTCGTTGCCTGCGATGGCGTCCTGCGCCCGCGCGCCCTCGGGTGGGCGGTAGTCCGGCCGCTTGTCCACCTGGAAGTCCGGCACGTCGTGCCCGGTCCACTTGCCTTGGTCCTCGTCCCACCAGACGTAGGCCTTGCGCTCGCTCCACGGCTTGCCCTCAGGGTCGGCGGACGCCCGGTTGTAGATGATGCGCCGGTTCGCCGGCCACGCCCAGCCCCACTCCGGGGCCACCCAGCTCTGCTCCGAACCCGGCTTGCGCCGGTCGGCCTGGTTCACGCCGTCGGCGTAGACCCCGGCGTAGATCCAGCACCCACAGGTGGTGGAGCCGTCGGCCTTCAGCCCGGTGGAGGAGGGGTTGAGCTTGCCGTCCGCGTCGCGGCCGTTGATCTCGGCCAGCACCGCCTGGGCGTCCGGTTCGGCGAGCGGGCCCGCCACGGGGTAGTCCCATGTGAGGTCGAGCACGGGGGCGTCTCGCTCGTCGGTCGACCCGGCGAGCTTGTCGCGGATGATCCGGCCCAGGTGGTAGTAGAACCACAACTCGCTGCGGTCGTCACCCTGGGGCTCCACCGCTTGGCGGTGCCACTGCAGCATGCGCTGGGTGTTGGTGAAGCTCCCGCTTTTCTCGGTGTGCGCAGCCGCAGGCAGGAAGAACACCTCGGCGCCGATGTCGGCGGTGCGCATCTCCCCGGTCTCGATCTCCGGACCGTCTTTCCAGAAGGTGGCGCTCTCGATCAGCTGGAGGTCGCGGACCACCAGCCAGTCCAGGTTGGCCATCCCCAGTCGCTGCATCTTGGCGTTGGCCGAACCCACGGCCGGGTTTTCCCCGACCACGAAGTACCCGCCACCGCCCTGGTCGATCTGGCGCGCCACGGTGTTGTAGGTGCTGTGGTCCCCGGTGAGGCGGGGCAGGTAGTCGAAGCAGAAATCGTTGTCGGCGCCGGCGGCGTCGCCCCACCAGGACTTCAGCAGGGAGACCATGTAGGCCTCCATGTTGCCCCAATAGCCCTTGCTCCCGGAGTCCGCGGCCACGAAGTCGGCCAGGTTCTCGTGCTGGTGGGCGTGCGGCATCGGAATGTAGCCGGGCAGGATGTTGAACAGCGTCGGGATGTCGGTGGAGCCCTGGATACTGGCGTGCCCGCGCAGCGCCAGGATGCCGCCGCCGGGACGTCCGATGTTGCCCAGCAGGGCCTGCAGGATGGCGGCGGTGCGGATGTACTGCACCCCGACGGTGTGGTGGGTCCAACCCACGGCGTAGACGAACGCCGAGGTCCGCTCCCGGCCGGAGTTGCTGGTCAGCGCCTCGGCCATCTGGTGGAACTGCTCGGTGGGGATGCCACAGATGTCGCTGACCATCTGCGGGGTGTAGCGGGCGAAGTGCCGCTTGAGCACCTGGAACACACAGCGCGGGTGTTGCAGCGTCTCATCGACCTGCGGCGTACCGCTGAAGCTGGCGCCACCGCTGCCGTGGACGTCACCGGGCGCGCTGTGCTGCTTGCCCGGGGTCTTGCCCCACTCACCCGCGCCCGCGTCGGAGCCCCCGTCCGAGTCGCTGCGGTCGCCGACGCGGTCGTCGTACTCCGTGTCCCGACGCCCCGCAGCTGAGGCCACCTCCGTGCCCTCGTACTGCCACGTCGTCGTGTCGTACTGGTGGGTGTCCGCGTCGAACCCGGAGAACACGCCGTCGAGGTCCTCGGTGTCCAGGAACTTCTCACTGAGGATCGTGCCCGCGTTGGTGTAGGCGACGACGTACTCGCGGAACTCCTTGCCCTCGGCCAGCACAAAGTTGATCAGCGCACCCAGCAGGGCGATATCCGTTCCCGCGCGCAGCGGGATGTGGATGTCCGCGAGCGCGCTGGTCCTGGTGAACCGGGGATCGACGTGGATGATGGTGGCCCCGCGCGCCTTCGCCTCCATCACCCACTGAAACCCGACCGGGTGGCACTCGGCCATGTTGGAACCCTGGATGACGATGCAGTCCGAGTTCTGCAGGTCCTGCTGAAATGTCGTGGCGCCGCCGCGACCGAACGAGGTCCCCAGACCGGGAACAGTGGAGCTGTGTCAAATGCGGGCCTGGTTCTCCACCTGCACCGCACCCAGAGCGGTGTACAACTTCTTCATCAGATAGTTCTCTTCGTTGTCCAGTGTCGCCCCACCGAGGCTCGCCAGACCTTGGGTGCGCCGGGTGCGTTTGCCCTCGGACTCCCACTCCCAGAACTCATTGCGCGAGGCGATCACCCGTTCGGCGATCATGTCCATCGCCACGTCGAGGTCGAGGTCTTCCCAGTCGGTACCGTGCGGGCGCCGGTAGCGCACCTTGTGCTCGCGGCTGGGGCTGGTGACCAGCTCCTTGCTGGCCGAGCCCTTAGGGCACAGCCGGCCTCGCGAGACCGGGCTGTCCGGGTCGCCCTCGATCTGGGTGACGGCCCCGTCTTTGACGTAAACGTCCTGGCCACACCCAACGGCGCAGTACGGGCAGATGCTCTTCACGACCTTGTCGGCGGACGCGGTGCGCGGCACGATGCCCACACTCGCCGGGGACTGCGCAGCCGATCCCCGGCCCAAGCCATCCTTGCCCGTCACCTGTTGGACAACCGGCCACTGCAGGAACGTCTTACGCAGGTCCACGAAACACTCCCTCACAAGTCTGTTCAGGCAGTCAATACTGTTGCTGCTGGGTGCGCAACAGCAACCATCGCGTCGCGTTCAGGGATACATCCGGTGCGGCATCCTCGGCGCGGGGGCAGTAGGCAGCTGACGCGGCTAGGAATGGGTGCCTCCCGTGAACTCCGCTTGGGCGGCGTCCGCCGCCTTCTCTGAAGGGGATAGCTTCGAGAGGATGTGCTTCTCCTCCTGGATTCGCGCCCTGATGACACACGTAACGGTCACCTCGAAACGCTCCACTGCAGCGAATACCGGGAGGTCCCGTCAGCGAGGTGGAGCGTGACGGGATCGCTGGCACCGGCACCGCACCTGCGGCATGAGCATTTCAGCCCTGGGCCTCGAATCTGCCCTTAGGTACGTGTGCCGGTCGCCGACTCTGCGAGGAGAGTCGCGGTCTCATGCGCCCTAGATACGCCTTCTCGCTGGGCCACAACTGTCCGTGGCTGTCGGCCGAAGCTTCGCGTCCACATCGGGTGCCAGCGGGTGCAAGCGCGTCTGGCCGGGCGTCGCATATTCGATCTTGATCTGCGACGACCCTCTGCGTTCGCCGAGGTCAGTCCTGGCACCGAGTGTCCCGCAAGCCCTGTCCGCAGCGATTCCCGATTGGGGGGGGGCCTATGCGGGGCTTAGTGCTGGTGGTCTGGGCTATTGGAGCCGGAAAGCCGACGAAGGTTGGGGAGCGTGGTACATACGGTGCGTGGCAGATCCAGAAGGACGCGAGAGCCCGGTGCGGGGATACCGAAGTGCCGCCGACTGAGCGGCGGACTGTGCAGTTTCGCCATATTTTGCGGGTTCGTGAGTTTCGGTGGCTGTGGCTGGCGGACATGCAGTCGCTGGTCGGGGACCAACTCGCCCGGGTCGCCCTGTCGGTGTTGGTGTTCACCCAGACTGGGTCGGGTCTGCTGACCGCGGGTGTGTACGCGTTGACGTATCTGCCGGCGTTGCTGGGCAGCATCCTGCTCGGGTCGTTGGCTGATCGGATGCCGCGGCGGGCTCTGCTGGTTATCGGTGACCTGGTGCGGGCGGTGTTACTGGCGGTGATGGCGCTGCCCGGGGTGCCCTTAGGTGTGATGGCCGGATTATTGGTCGTTGTGGTGGTGGTGGGAACGCCGTGGAAAGCGGCCGAGTCGGCGCTGGTCGCCGACATCCTCGACGGTGAGGGATACGCGCTCGGCGCCGGGTTGCGGGTCGCCACCACCCAGGGTGCGCAGCTGCTGGGTTTCGCCGTTGGTGGCGCAGTGGTGGCGTTTATCGGTCCGCGGTCCACCCTGGGTTTCGACGCGGCCACGTTCGCGGTATCCGCGGTCCTGATCCGACTCGGGTTGCGACACCGACCCGCAGTGGGCCACCCGGTGTCTTCCCATAACGGTGGTCGTCGGTGGATCGACGGGGTCGCGGCGGTCTTCCGGGACCGGCAGCTGCGATCGCTGCTGGGGTTGGCGTGGCTGGCAGGCCTCTTCGTTGTGCCCGAGGGACTCGCCGCCCCCTACGCCGCCACGCTGGGCGGCGGAGCGGCGACGGTCGGGCTGCTGCTGGCCGCGGGGCCGGCCGGGGTGCTGCTCGGCTCGGTGCTGTTTGTCAGGCTGCTACCGGTAAAGGCGCGTACTGCCCTGGTGGGGCCGTTGGCGGTAGCGGCGGGGGTGCCGCTGTTGTTCTGTGCGCTGCAACCAGGCCTGGCGGTGACGATGCTGCTCTGGGCGGTGTCCGGGCTCTGCTCGGCGTATCAAGTGCAGATCATCGTCGAATACGTCACCGCAGTACCGAACCCGCAGCGGGGGCAAGCCATCAGCGTGGCCTCCGCAGGGCTACTCGCCGCCCAAGGGGTAGGCCTGCTCGCCGGTGGGTTTCTCGCCCAAGCGTGGGCCGTGACAGCTGCGGTCGCGGTCGCTGGCGCGGCCGGCATCGTGCTCGCCGCCCTCCTCGCGACCGGAAGAGCTCACCACATCCGACACGCCCAAACACGAAGCCAACATCGGCACCGCCGCGACGGACCGGCCTGGTAACGCGCTCCTCCAGGCCCGCGTTCCGCCAACATTCCCCGGCTGACCTACGGCGGCCCACACGGTCGGCAGCAACTCGGCGCACACACCAGTCCGCTCAAGTTCTCTCCGAAACCCAGTCACCAGTCGAAACCCTCATCGCGCTCACCTCCTTCAGCTCTGCACTCACCTGAACCCGTCCAACCTGGATCACCACTCGTAACCCCTCATCGCTGCTCACCTCGTCCCTGTCTGCGCTGCTGCCCTGCTCTGTCCGGTTCCCGAACGATCACCACTCGTAACCCCTCATCGCGCTCACCTCCTTCAGCTCTGCACTCACCTGAACCCGTCCAACCTGGATCACCACTCGTAACCCCTCATCGCTGCTCACCTCGTCCCTGTCTGCGCTGCTGCCCTGCTCTGTCCGGT
>JAABUI010001012.1_pt1 | contig 17411 bp, 8 predicted proteins | sample 5559111 | NCBI WGS metagenome assembly JAABUI01 (sample SAMN10711870, study PRJNA513365) | rock metagenome | isolation source: Antarctica rocks | place: Antarctica: Victoria Land, Buttleship Promontory
CTCATCTACGTGCTGGTATGACCACGATGACTCACAGGAAGAGATGGAGAAGGCAAAGCCGAAATGGCAGAGGATGTATAGCCAAAAAGCCATGTCATAAAGGCGGGCATTGAAATATGAATCTTCGCTGCGGGGTATCTTCCATTCCCCAAACCAATCAGAGGTTTCTAAGCCCATAATATACACCCTTTGATGACTCCAAAGCGCGCCCAACGAATTTCTTTGGTGGAATAACTCATTCACCGATGACGAGACCCTACTTTCTACCAAATCCTCCTTACTCATCCTAAGAGGATCCCAAGATTTTGGAATAAGCATCATCCACCTCTTTGGCTACCTCTAGAAGCGCCACAATGATTATCTGATGAGTCAAGTTCGGCAATTTCTCCCTGTGGAGCCCAATCCACTCAAGTGGTGGGGTAGCCTCTCCCATATCCCTCAGTTGAGGCGTTTCGATGATAGGAGGTTGCAAAGCTGTGTACTGATATTTTGATTGTGGCACATTGACCACGGCGGTGATCTTGCCTTCTTCCCCCTCAATATATGTTTGGCTTCCCTCGTCGCCTTCAGGTCGCGGCCCACCTGTAATTTGGACGGCCGATTGTGGCAAAGGTTTTCCCAATCGCTGTGCTAATGCTCGGGCGTGACTTGTCCACATGCCTCGTATATAGCTGATTCGTGAGTAGTTCCACCCAACATCGACCCTGCCTTGAAATGAGCTCTTGAAGATGTAATCGATGTCTGCACCTTCTGGGCTCTGCCACGTCTCCATAGTCGCTACCAATTTTGGCACTTTCAAAATCGTACCGCCTCTTGAACCCGTTGCGGAAGCAACAACATCTTCCACTGAGACTTCGCCTAGCGTCTTTGGCACACTGGCCCGAGCGATTCCAGCCAACGCGATACGAAGTTGACCAAGAGTCATGCCAAGAGTGCTATGGATCCTTTCATTCTCTAGAACAACGGCGAAGCGTGCCGAAGTATCGAGCGCTTCCAGCTTGAAGATCTGATTGTCAAAGAATGTACTGGGAAACGCTCCAATATTGACAGCCTTGAGTGCAACGACGACATCCGTCTGAAGCTTGAGGGATGATTTGACGTCGTTTACAATTGGGTCTTCCTGCCGTTTGACGGCGGCGCGCATTACTGAAGGATTGATGGAGGACTTACGGCGCAGGAACTTTTCGATGTCTCGGAGTGATGCCTGGTAGGCCGCTAACTTCTCTTGATGTAGCTTCTGGAAAGCTTGATACAATGCAATTATTTGCGAGGCGCTGGTGGTCGTACAGAATACCTGCACGTTATCACCGTCGAGAACTCCGACAAGCCGATCACGACCAATGTTCTGTAAATCTCTTACATTGTACATCAGGAATTCAAAGGTAGTGATGTCTGCAATTGCGAATGCTTGATAGTCGAATGCAGCTTTGACACGCAAAACATCGAATGCTAGAGATGCTTGCACTAACGGAGTTTGGTTGTGCATTTGCTCTGTGATAGGCCATCGAATTGATGTTCTCACTTTAAGTTCTTGTAGCTCAACAAAGCAGCTCATCCTTCCCGTGCTATCAACAGCCATTCGTCGAAACCCGAGACACAGGTTTTGCTCCCAATCCGACGTCTTCTTGGAGGACATCCAAAGTCCGGATATGACGAAGGCTGATTTGCCTAAAGACTGCCCTAAGTCCACCTGGATATCGAGCTCAGCGATCGAGACCGTTGCATTCCATGGGAATGCCCCTGTAGCAGCAATTTGCTGATAGCGTTGCATGATGAACGCCTGCGATTCCGATGCAGGCACGGCTGCCGCCGCCGGTGTGGACCGACGTACCTCTGGAGGCACCCATATCTCTCGAAAGAGGAGGAAATCCTGGGACTGTTTCCCATTGATTCGCGCCTTCATCGGACTGATATTAAGAATCGCCGAGATTCCGTTGGCGCTACTGACATGTTTGCTGTTCATTAATGATACGACGATTGACTCGACCTCAAAGCTTCCAGTAGACTCTCTTGAATAGACGTGTTGTACAGATGCTTGCAGGCGAGTAAATGCACCAGACACTATAAAGAATTTGCCATGCTCTTGCGACTGAACAGTGCTTATAGTAATGTAAATGTCGTCGAATTGCGCAGTAGCGGCAACCCTCGCGATTGGTTGGCAGCTCATGCTAAATTCCTGCCTACAAATGCGCAGGCCAAGGTTGAGTCTACAATTGCCAAAGATGGCAGCAGGATCAGCGCCACGGAGTCGCTCATCTTCAAGAAATTTTGGCTGCGGTAGGCTGGACTTGGCCGACTTCTCTTGCTCGCGGACGATGTCTTTGATAGCAGATGACACTTCCATAACCAGAGGAACAACAGTCGGATATAGGACATTTGAAGAGGCATCCACCTTCATTTCTGCGTTTAGAGATTGGCGTTCTGCGCCTGCATTCTTGTACTCCACCTTAAAAGCGATTCCTGGAGCCCGCAAAGTGGTACTACTGTTGCTTGCATTTTCTGGTGTAAATTGATTGTAACGCCCATGTTGTGGAAGCCGCCCGCCACGAAGAACATTGATGGCTAATGATTGGGGATCAGCCACATTTCGACCTTGTATGTAGACTACAGCGCCCGCAAAGTCAGCGTCTACCAGGAGAGAAGCAAGCCTTTTGTTGCCCATCAAACGTTTGGTTTGCCCATCAGTCACAGAGGCCGATGCGTTCCAGTCTGCGGTCGCGGTTCGTACTTGCTGAATCGAGAGGGCGATAGAGCGACGTACGTCATTGGCAGGGAGAATGAATTGAGAGGTAAGCTGAAGATCGAGAGATTTGCCAACTACCTGGAAGGCTAGTCGGCGATCTTGAGCGGTGGACACGTACGCGACATTAAATAAAACTTCGGGCAGAAGAGCTGAATTCATTGATCGCTCCATGGATACGTTTGCGGCCGGTAACATCTGAAGCTGGAGGTTCTCCATGAGTAGACGGGCTGCGTTGTCTTTTTTGGTGGCAAGGTCTATCTTGGTGAGAGACAAGATCAGGTGCTCCGGCTCACGACCAGGTGATATTGGTTTTAGGTTTTCAACTCTCCAGACGATACAGACATTTGTCATTTCTAGAGAATACATGGCGCTGAAGAGAGCAGTAGCTCCATTATCGCCTTGAACTTGCGACTCGACACCATTGGCAGACGGAACTTCGCTCTTCAATCGTGTATGTCTAAGCTTTTTCAAATTTTGAACTTCCTGTGAGAGGTCAATAGTCTTCAGTGTGTTCTGCAAATGGACCAAAATCGCCACCATAACAGGCGCCGTTTCGCCAAAGACATTGACTTGTAGGCTACTACTTCGGATCTGAAGCGACCTAATGCGTCTCCCAGCATCATTCACTTTCGATGAGCTTTGTATCATAGCTTTGATGGTTATATTACCACATGGGAGGCAGTCAAGCTTCTCATAGCGCAGCAGATTCAAGTCTATGCTTTTAAGACGGACTTCGAGCTCGGGAAACGTCATTCCCGTTCCAGAGCTTGACTCCTTGTTCGTTGCTTTCATTTGCATACGGCTCATTTTGAATTGCAGTTCAGCTCCTTGGGCGACTGATAAAGAATCTGATGTACGAGCACGAATCGCTAGACTCGCTAGGTTTACACTGCCGCCATAGAGGATTGGCCCAAATGATTGTGAGTTTCGGCCTGTTTCCATGATACCAAATATGGCCTCATAGTGACCTCTTAATACGGACACCTCTTTTCTTATACTTGATCCGAGACTGATAATCTCGGGACGATTAATCGCAGTGAAGATAGCGTGCACTGCTGAAGCATCAAAGATAATGCTCTCGACCAAACCATTGAACTCTACAGACTTTTGAGTGGGACCCAAGTCAAGTAAGAGCCGGCCGTTGATAGGAGGCATCTGCAACGTGGACAGCAGACTCGATACGTCATTGTCGTGGCGCTTCGCCTTAAACGTATGTGAATGTTCATTGAAACCAAAATCGATGGCCAAGTCATAATTCCCACTGTGGCCCGATTTGATGGAGCTGCCGGCTCGTGTACCACTGATTTGATACGTCAAGGATGGCAATATTCCTAGGCTGAGGAGATAGGATTCCAGGAAGAGAGCGACCTCCACTTTCAAAAGCCCAGTCTGCTTTGGAGTATTGACCATGGATCGAGCTGACATCTGAGCCGGTTGCAATGACTTCGTCCAGCGGAGTATGTGGGCTACTTCGTGCTCCAGGAAGCAATCAGCCGCTTCAATGAGCTGGAGAGGATTTGCGAAGATCTGAAAGAGGATATCTTGACCGGTGGCAACAAACTTCCATGGTCGCTCAATGTTCTTTTCGATGCTATCCTGTTTAGACCCAAATATCATCGCTTGCCGTAGCTTGTACAGCGTCAGCATTGTCGAATGAGCCTTGATCTCTGAGGTCGCTGCATCGACATTCACAGCTATACTCACTGATGGGCCTCGAATGCTGCTGCTACCTTCGGACGTCACTATAGACGTCTTGAGACCTTGACATAGCGAGACAAGCTTCACATTGGGAGTGTAACAATTTAAGATACTCATTTCTGATGATACTATAATATGCAGACAACCGCGACCGAGGGACATCTGAGATCCAGGAGCTGCGCCTCTGTCACGAGGTCTCAAGGTTGTTGACGTTCGTATGGTTTCGACGATATTTTCAAGAAGTCCAAGCAAACTCCAATTCAGTCGTACCGCGATCTCTACAAAGTGGACCTGAATAGTAGAACCTGTTCTATCAGATGTCGTGTGCGAGATCCGAGAACTAGAGGGCAAAGGCTGATTTATAGCAAGACCAACGATGAGGCCTGTGAAAGAAACCTCATTTTGCTGCGGTCCTGGCTCCACAAGGACTCGGATGGTCCCAGCTCTCACCGTAGCCCTAAAGGGCACTGAGGCATCCGTTGCTGGTACTGGCGGCTTTGAATGTTCACCGTACACCTTCTGCATTAAAAGACTGGACTTCACCTGTGTAAGGTCCCAAGTTTGCCAATGGTCAAAGCTTGAGACGACGCGCTGACTTGCATCTTGTGGGCATGAAGCTAGTTTGTGAGTACACTGGGAGTAGATCTTGTCTCGGGACCGTTCAGGTAAACACTGATAGACATAGCGGAGACGAGACATCATCTTCCAGGAATCGCTGGTCCTTATGTGATGAGCAGCGCTCCGAATGACGTAGGATACTCTTGTCAGGAAAGCCGGATCTGGAATATCGTCTCCTTGCGTGGCGAGCAACAGAACAAGAAGTCGAATTCGAGACTTCCCTTCCCTATCAAGTTTCGAGAATCGCGCGCCTAGGTCCTCACCCAAAACCAGAGTCTGACGTATTAACGACGAGATGTAATCAACGTTTCTGCTTGCGCTGACGATCTCAAGCTTCTCGAACTGCATCTCAGCAGCAGCTGTGTTGCCGTACAGCATCCAGAATACATAATCGTTTATGCAAAGGCCTATGATCGCCTGATCATCGGCCTTATCTTTCACGCATTCTCTTGCTGAGCAATTAACCTGATTGACGGCTAGGTGAACCAAGAATTGGGACTGACCAATAGGTGCCGAGGTCTTGAGCCACCCACTAGACAAAGATATGGTAGCAGTGAGATGATCCAGGGTTAGATCGTAGCGGTCTTGACGTGTAGTGCCCACGGAGCTGGTCCCGCTTGTATTCACGAATCGCACAGCCACCCAAGGTGCAAAAATCCGTACGTCGGTGACTTTGTTCCCTTTCTCGCGCGTGGATCCGGCACTCAATAAGTCGGTCATGGCGTCAATCTGCAAATTATCCAGAAGGGTCACACCGTCGGTTGCGCGGAGAATCGCTAGCAGCTCGGTCACAAGAAAAAGCGCTTCTGGCGTGCAAAGAAATTGCATACCCTGGCGGAGATTCACCATTAAACTAGACTGCTCTGTATCTTGGTCATTGTCCTGGGTCTGAAGGCCTCCTAAGGCGTCAGAATCTTTCACGAGATTGTCGGACGCTAGATGTTCGGGCAAGTTGGGCAAGTCGCTGGTATCAGCTTTCAGTGCAAGAAGTGGAAAGTGCGGTCTCTTGTATGGACTTGAGAACGAAAGATTAGAGTGGGGAAGGTCGATGGGCGATGTAGCGCCTTCGACAACGTCTTCATTGGCCAATAGGTCGTTTGTCAATTGACTTGCCAATACCTTATATGTCGAGACCTTGTCATCCCCATTGCTGGGATCTCTAATGATTCCCTTTTGTCTTTGATGCGGCTGCGTTCTTGCCGAAGTGTACTGAGTCTTGACGTCGTCTTGCTTTAGAGCAGTACCAACGATGAACGAGCTCTTACGAGAGGAAGCCGATGTTGAAAACTCGGGTTTGACGGACTTAGAAGTCACAGAGGAGTCATCAATAGCCGAAGGTTTTGTTGCCAATAACGGTTCGGGCATAGACGGGAAGGGCATTGCAGGTGGTTTAGCTTTGTTTACACGAAGCGCTGGTTCTGAGGCATCATGCTGATCGTTGTCATGGACCAACCACTGAACCCGATGGGTTCTCTTGTCGTGAAGCGCTATATGATTTTGCTGTAGGTGACGGTTGGCTCTGAAATTTTGCTTCCGACTGACTCCATTAATTTCGAGAGTAGTCTGTAAGAACGCATGGGTGTTCGCCATTCTTTGAGAAGTATGTCGATCCGTTGACATTCCGAGAGCATCGACTACGGCCAAAGTCAGGTCGGGGACTAGAAGATGTAGTCTATCAGAGAAGAGTGCCCCAGCCCAGTCATTGAAGTCGAACTCTACCATTTCCGTACTGAAGAGGAACCCGGCCTGCTCCACCCGTAGACCTATTGATATTGATTTAAGGCGGGCACGTAGAAAAGTGACATCATGTATGGTAAGGGAATTCAGCGGTGGTAGGGCATTCTCAGCATCGTCAAATGTCAAACCAAAGCATCTTAGTGATGTTGTGAGGCTTCGTACAAAATCAATCGTACACTCGCCCGTGACGAATCCCACATCGAAGTCCCAGTTACAGACGTATGTTGGTTCCGTAGGTGGTAAACCGAACAAACGATGACCGAAGACCTGAAGCCCATCGATGAACATTTGGGTAGGAGCAAAATTCTCAAATTCATCTTGATATCTCACACCAGGCGACGTATGGGAGATCGCAATCGGACTGGATGAGACTGCGAGATCCATGTAATAGTTGGTAATGCGAAGGTCACTAGTAAGCGAGAGAATTTCTAATCGGATGTTCTCATCAGAGGAGTAGAGCCGTGCTGGAAGGAGCACACATAGGTTTTCTGCATGAACGCCTAGGATAACATCTAGGTCATTGCTGATGCGATTGTGCTGCGCCGGAACAGAATCGTCCGTTTTCTGTCCTTTGTCTTTGTTGATTTGGTCTTGATACTCTTCTAGAGTGCGAAAGTGTATGTCGTCGCCGAAGTAATTGTCCTTGATTTTCATGAAATACCTTATCAGAAAGCCGTAGAGATCTATTTTTGGTGAAAGGCCATGCACGTCCAGAAGCAGGATGTCTGTCAAAGTGGGCGATGTGGTGGTGCAATAGGAATAAGACCCGTTGATTCGAAGATCCTTGAGTGATGCTACGTTGGGGCTTTTTAAAAAGGTGTGCTGAGTGTTCCGCGGTGGCGTATGAAGATGGAATCCACCATCATAAGCCTCAACATCGAATGTTACTTTATTACGCGCTGGACGGAAACTCTTTGCGGGGATGACAAGATCGGCTTTTAGAGATTTACCCCAGACAATGATGAAGGTGTTATCCTCGAGGTCAGAAGGGTTATTGACGATGTTCGAATCATTAGCATTGAGGTAGAGCCTGAAATCACCAAGATGCAAACCAATCAAATACTCGAACGGAACAAATGTGTGGAAACTCCCAAGGGGACCAGAAGTCCAATCACTGACTAGATCTGTCAGAAGAAACATATGGTCACGGAGAATGAATAATTCCATGGCATTGTCGTGAATGTCTACGTGCCATTGGCGCAAATGGTTCCAGGCCAAAGGGTTTGATAGGTCGCACGATATGCTTTGTGATTTGGATCGAAGCAGTAGCCCATGATTGACGCTGGAAGATATCTCCAAGCCTTTAAGATCAAGCTCAATACGGTTTCGGTATCCATTGTCTCTTGCTACCAGATCCATAGAAAAATTGAACGTCGTGTCGGACAAGACTTTGACATCAAGCCAGCCAGGTGGGCGCACCTCAGCAGGTTGAGTGGGCTTTTTGTTCTTGCCAATTTTGGCATGGTGTTTCGTTCTTTTATTGTTCGCGCCTGTTGCAGGAGTAGAAAGCTTGTGTCCGCGCCAGCGCCAGTCTTTGGACTCTTCCCGTGTAGGTATCCGAAGCGTCGTCTGTTCCTCGATCTCGAGTACAATTTTGAGGACGGTGCTTACTCGCCGCTGTCCAGGGGCTAATCTCGCTGCAGGGAAAGCATCTTTATAGAGTGTAGGAAAAAACACCGCCTGCAACTCCGAGCGTTGCCTGTCAGCCCAGGGGCCATAGTGAATGGTGCCACCGCCAATTTTCAAGTCTATTCCCCAGTCGGGCGGCGCATCCCCATTGACGTCCATCTCAAATCCTGGCGAGGCCTTCAGGTTACTATTAGTCGAACTAGTGGTAAGGCCAGGCACATCCCAATAGAAGCTCATCGAGATAATCGGCGAGTCAACGATGGTTGGAAATTGAGCGTATTCGACGGCTTTCCAGCGTTCTTGTTCAATAAGGTCATCCTCATCGTCCAAATATCTGGTCAGACCTAGCCACCGACTTTGACCATAAGCACCGGCGCTATCCTCGGCCAAATTATTGGCTTTAGTTGACTTGGAATGGGGATGACTGAATGACTCGACAGACCCTGCACCATAGGGGACAAAGTTGCGGATGGAAGTCAAAGCGTTGCGAATACGGGTGCGATACCCTAATTCCTCGAACACTTTGGACTTTGATCTGGCATCAAGTGAGTGCTCGGCAGGTATTTGCGATTTCGCGCCTTCGATCAGTTGCGGCTCCGTATAGTCTCTATTGTGCTTAAATTCAACGACAGGGTGGACAAAGTCAAAGTTCAACATTTGCTTGTATTGATCGATGGGACGAGAGTCTCTTGCATCGATCTTTCCAACGGCACTTTCAAACTTCGCAGTGAGGACAGAGCGTGTGTTCCGATTTCCCATAACAATAGCCCCTTTACTACACTCGACTCCGATAGGAAGCAGATTCAGAAACCCAGGAAGCGGAGCAGAAGCTGGTCCAGAATCTAAGCCGGAGATGTCACTAGATGTCGAACTCGATTTTTCATCGTCGACGATGTCATCACATTTTCCACCTTCCTTCTTGAGATTGCTGCCAAAGTTTCCTTCTTCTTTCCCGAACACGGTTTCACTCTTCAACGAGTCCGGTTTGGCATCTTTGGAGGCTGTCCGATTTTGTTTTGTATGCTCCGCTAGTTCTGGATCTCTCATGCTCCGGAAGATGGCATCGTAAGCTGGACTTCGATTGTAGATAAACCATTCGACACCACGGGCCTTCAGAAGCACTCGACATGGACGGCGTCTGATCTTTATTTCCCTACCAGCCCCAACCCCAGGCACTGTGGCCTCAATGGCATCTGGGTCACTCAAACTATCTTCCTCAGGCGCAGTCTGCTCAGAGACTGGTGATCTGTACCACTCCAGCTCTTGAACATGGCGTAGCCAGTATCTCCATGTGATGTACCCATCATGCACAAGAACAGTCTCGTTCTGCCCGTGGTATCGTATACTCTTAAAAAAAACCCGACCAGCCAACAAAGACACCTGCAGAGCCTGGACGTTTACGTAGACTCGGTAGTAGTGCCAGACGTATGCACGGACGCCGTAGGTGACAAGACTCGCGAAGAGGCGATTGAAATAAAAAAGGAAGAGAATTGTACTTCACGCACGAGTCAGCTGAATGGTCTAGATCGCACGAACGGTGGTTTCTGACTTACAAGACCACGCTAACGAAGTACCAGATGAGGAATACCCTGTCGCAGTCAGCGAGTGTCAGAGTCCAAATACTCTCAAAAGTTCTGCTGACATACCAGTTGAAATCGCTGTCGCGCAGGCTTACAGATCGAGCTGCCAGAGATTGCCCGTCCATGCTTGCTCGGCAAATTCATCTTGCCAACCTCATTCGAACAAGCAGCTACTGACAAACCCAGGAGCAGTCCTTTAAGTGGCTGAGGTGTGGTACGGTGAAGTCTACATTTCAAAAGCTCGGACTGACAGTAGCACCATGCAAGCTGCCTAGCTGCGGGCCATCCGAGCGGGCAGAGGTCCCGCCAATGGGTAGCTTTAGGCTATAGTTCTAGCCCACGAGCCTACCGAGCCCACTTCACCTGACCTGCGAGTATTTCCAGGTTAGCATGGCTGCCTTGCGTCAGTGACGCGCCAACTGCAGGAATGCCCCTCTGACTTCCGCTATCCGCCATCTTTGAAGGCCAGGGCAGACCCTACGTGTGGTTTTTTGTTTGACGTCTCTTTTACCCCTGAACTCGTCTGATGTTCGTCCTTACTCATCACTCACGCTGAGCGTGGTGCCAGCTTCTCTGCCGACTTCGAAATGCCTGGGGGGGCTTCTGGCAGCGGTACGGGCTCAAGTCTTACCAAGGCAACCGTCATAGTCTGTGGCATCGCGTCTTTGGTTGCCTCGTTACTATCATTCTTGTACGGACTCTATCTTCTCAACCATTTTGAGCCATCGTACGACCGTCTTCCAGATAGCTGACTAGAGTGTTGCATTCTAGATCAGTATGGCTTCAAACGTGCGTGTTGTGTGGCCTCCCGAGGCAAAGGAAATTCTGACCAATTCGATAGAAAGAATTACAGAAAGCCGTTGATGCAACGATACGTTATTCGAATCCTACTCATGTATGTGGTGCACTGTAGCAGCAGAATCGTTTCTCATCTGGTGCCAGGGTACCCATCTATTCTGCCTCATCATGGGCCAGTATAATGTCACAGGACGCGGCTTTCTATTTAGACCCGTTGCGTGACATCTACGAGGCAAATATAATCGAGCTTTCTAGAATATGACACTGACCATACCCCAGGCTTTTACAATCTATACCTTCTTCCAACTCCTTATCAATTTCCTCGGCGGTGAACGCTCACTCATTATTATGATGCATGGTCGGCAGCCCGTTCACCATCCATGGCCGATGGGCTCCTGCTTCGCAAAAGTCGACATCTCTGATCCTCATACTTTCCTCGCCATTAAACGTGGTATTCTGCAGTACGCCTGGTTGAAACCAGTACTCGGGATTGCGACCATCATCATGAAAGCCACCGGCACATATCAAGAAGGCTATCTTGGACTGACATCTGGCTATCTATGGAGTGGTATAATATACAATATTTCAGTGACTTTAAGTCTTTACTCACTGGCAATGTTTTGGGTGTGCATGTCGCAGGATTTGCAGCCATTCAGACCTGTCCCTAAATTTCTCTGCATTAAGCTGATCATCTTTGCTTCATACTGGCAAGGATTTTTCCTTTCGATCCTTCAGTTTGCAGGAGCTATACCCAACAACGTTCCGGGATATACTCCAGACAATCTTGCAGCTGCAATCCAGGATGCCTTGATCTGCTGTGAAATGCCAATTTTTGCAGTCGCTCATTGGTACGCCTTTTCTTGGAAAGACTACGCCGACGTTACAATCTCAGCAGCTCGCATGCCAGTCAAATACGCGATGCGGGATGCATTTGGTCCGAAAGACTTGATCGAAGACACTAAGGAGACCTTCGGGGGCAAACATTACGAGTACAGGGTCTTCGATACTGGAGACAACGTTCTGGCCCATGAGCAATCTGACTCTCGTATTGCTCGCATGATGGAGGGTATGAGGTATGAACGGGGTGGGAAGGGGAAGTACTGGATACCAAAGCCGGGCGAAATCAATAGTCGAACGCCTTTACTTTCGGCAGGACCTGGACCTAGCCGAGCAGCGACAATGGTTTCATCGAAGGCTAGAAATGACGTAGATGATCGTGGCGCGTCTGCTCGGCCCGACGAAGCTAAGCTTGATGTAGAGGATGAGAGGCTCTTCATGACTGCGAAAGCCTTAGAATTTGGAGACTGGAATGTGTGTTCTAATACATGAATATTCCAACACAAATCGCTGACTAGGAGGCAGTACCCTGTCATCACCGCTCATGTTCCAGCTGCCGAACGCTGGCTAGAGGCTAACCCCAATTTGATTACCACTTCGACCAACAGGAACCTACTGCAACCAACGAAGGTGAACCAAGAGAGGCGTGCCAGCAACGTTCAGAAAAAACTTGACAAAGGTAAACATCGAACGGGCAGTAATAGTGCAAGTGGCTCAAAACTGAACGGTCGATCGCGGGCACCTATCTTGAATGGCTTGCTTCGAGAAGAGTCCTCATCCTCACAGTCTGCCAAATCGGGCAGAAGTCAGCTGGTAGACTTGATGGTCGAAGACAACGTGGCCGAAGAGACCGAGCGTGTGAGGGCTCGTAAAGAAGGCGGGTCTGCGTGGAACGAGACCGAGACCAAACATTTCATGTAAGTGCATCCTTCACCGGAGAGGAGACAATACCTAAATCCCTCTAGACGAGCTTACGACGATGAGGATGAAGGCGAAGTTGTCCGTCAGGGATTCGAGCCTTCAAAATTAAATCTAGGCTCCGACTCGGATTTTGCGATTGGTGATGGCGATGACGAGCCACAAAATGTCGGAAAGATGCAAGCGAAATCCGAAGACGCAAAAGAATGGGACAACGGACAAGGCGAAGATCCAGAAAGCTCCTCGCCGAAGGCCAACACGAAATACGGGACTCTAGATGACCGGCATGTCTGGGATGCAAAAGACGGAGAAGATCTGTGATACCTGTGATACCCCTGGTACTACTAGCAAGGCGTTCAGGCGTTTCTTTGGCTGCATTCCCACGGCATTATGTCTGCACCAAGAGACAGTGCGAAGAACGGTGTCCTGCAATGTGTACCTATGACTTGCAAGAGTGGTGTCAATGTATCACGTTTCTCCTGAACATGCTATGATCTGCCGCCGATCTTAAGCACGTGACTTCGTGAAATGGGTGAGCAAGCCGAGCAAGCCACCCCCGCAATTCGAGTCAACCGTCTGCAGCTTTGTCCTGTGTAAATGTTTGCAAAAGAGATTGTACCTTGCGCACATCTTTGCACCATCGCATTGGCTTCGTCTTCCTGTAGGCTTATTGTCCCATTGCCCACCATTGAAGCTGTAATCATTGGCTTGTTCCCAATTCAATATTCAACGCGCCGCGGAGCCACTCACCCACCGCACTATGTCGTACCAATTCTGAAACATACGCACAATTAGGCCTGACTTCACGCGCCATCATGTCACTGTATGAGCATGCATTAGGAACAGGTTCGAAGATTCTATCATCATAATTGCAGGCAGTTCAGGTAGTTATTGATAGGTATTCTAGGACGAGAATCGCTAGACCGTCTCTCGCAATCCACTTCGCTCGAAACAAATACTTCTGTACCCCATTCTCAGCAATCTTCCCTCCATTCATCGAACAGCCAAATGTCGCCGACCAGACCGACCTCCAGCGGGCTTCTTGAGCTGTCTCAAGGAAGCCATCTCTTGAACATTAAGACACCCTCCACATCATTGTCAGACAATTCAAGCCAAGAACGTGCGGATATGGCCTCTACAGAGGATGAAGAGACATACGTTGCAGGTCATGACCTAGAATTAGACGGCCATCGCCAATCAGTGAACCCGCCTGACGCAGGGCCATCCGAAAACCGCGTATATCACACAAGTGCGCCGAAGCGGATGGCGAATGGGGATATTAAGTCACCAGGATACAGCCCGCCAACCATTCCAGGGTGTTCAAGTCAATACGGACACTCACGAAATAGCAGTCGGACGTCACGAGGCTCCCAGGTTGGCGAGGTACGTAGATGAGTCGTGATATAGTCTGTGGCAAGCCACTAATGGAGCACGACAGCTGTCTTCTCAGCTCAAAACACGACTCTCATATGCAATGGTCAAAGTACAGCATGGCTGGCAATCGCGCAACATCAACGAGCTTGAGGATTTGGCTTCAAATCAATTTTCACCAACCTCTGGATCGTCAGGGCCTCGTCAGCCATACGCAATACCGGGTCCTGCCAATCAGTCTGCATCTCATACACAATTATCGCGGTCATCTATACCCGCCTCTGAAATCATGGGAGACGTGAACGATGCACGTCGATCACCTCACATCGGCGCTGCTTATGATTCTTTCTGGCGTGAGCACGAAGGAAGCAGCGCAGCAACGGCGAAACAAGCCCAAAATTTGCCAGCAGGAGGCCCGTCCCTTGTCCCGCCAGTCGGCATTTTGCCGCGTAATCAACGCCGTCTGGATTTCATAGCTCAACAACCTCCAGCTTTACGCACGAACAATCTGTACAATCCAAGAACTCAGCTCCTCCCAAAGACTCCGTCACCAAAAAAGCCGTCAAAAATGAGAACACCTAGCCAGCAAGCAGCTGTGGAAAAGGAAGCTGTAGAATCCTTGCTTTTTATGTCAAGCCCGGGCAATTCTGGGTATCATGCATCTTCCACGCTCTCTGGGACGCCACTGAGGAGCGAATTTGCGCCCCAGACAATACATGAGCCTCGCCCCAAAGTGGTTGACCACTACATGAACAGAAACGAGCTAAGCATGCTGTCTCCAGCTCTGCACCAACAACAGCCAACGTTAAGAAGACCGCTATCTGGCGCTGACATCGACAAGTTGCTAGATGCGATGCCTGACTCTAGTAGTAGTGACGAAGCAGATCCTCGGAACTCACGTCCGCAACATCGTAACCCTGGCAGATGACAAGGCAGATGATGGAGAATGTACGATTGTAAGAACCTTGACCTGATGTAACGACTGTACAGTACGATTTACTTGCTCTTTGCATGCATCGGGAAAGGTGTTTGTCTAAGCATTACGACCTGCGGTAACAAGATTGATGAAATGCGTCTCGCTTGTCTTCAGGAATCCGCAGCTTGCATGATCTTTGATTTGATACCCTCGGTGGCTGCATGTACAAACAGCGTTTCTGAGTCGCCCGTGGGGAGTTTGACTTCTTCATTTGTACACAAAGCTGGCGAGGTGTCGCGGAATAAGCCCAGTATTTGTTTACCTACCTTTGACACCTTCATGTATTGAAGCCAATATACGACTAATTCTCAGCCTTGGGAGTCGTGAAGCACGTGAACATCATACTAATGTTGTCCATTCTCATCATGCAGAGCACTTGGACATACGACTACCGAAATCCCTGGCCCGGCCCATTGTTTAGCAAACTCTGGGCGAAGGACTCAGTTATCCATGCAGGTCAAAAGCTGTCTTATTTGATTGAGAAGAAAGAGCGATATCGGGACAAAACAAATACTTTGCAGGATGAATGCTATTGAGCTCAGGAGCAACATTTGGCTGATACCAGGGTCCGAGAGGTCCTCCCATATCAGGCCGAAGTATACGGGTTATACATTCTCATTGGATCTTCGTAGAGTGGGTAGAACGGTCAAGGTGCTTCGAAATCAGGGACTTTTAGTAGGTGCTATCAGAGAGTTCACCGGTTGAAGATGTAAGCCATCTTGCATCATGAAAACATCATCATCTCATCCAGATTGCCGGAGGCGTAATGAGTACGTCAACTAGATAGGGGAAGGTGATGTGGTGCTCCGTATCAAAATTTGTCCTATCCGAAAGCAAACCTATACCTTATCACCAAAACTAAAATGCTTTACTTAGGTAATGACTAAAGTCCCAATTGATGAGGATGTCTCAAGCATCGTTGATGTTTGATATAGCACATTTGCAGTGTTATCGCTTGAGATGTTCGTGCGAGGGTTAAGTCACCAATTGCTCACGCTATCCACCCAGCGGACATTCGCCACCTCTTCAAGGCATTGTGCTGATTTTACACATGTAGTAAGTGCTACACTTTAAACATAGGATGGTCTGGCGGTGCGCTGACGGACTATAGGTCATCGGAGCTGGTGCCGTAGGCCTCGCCATTGCTCGCAAATTAGCTGAGAGGGATGGTACTTCAACCCTACTTGTAGAGCGCCATGGTGCAGTGGGGACGGAGACGAGCAGTCGCAACTCGGAAGTAAGCTTCTATTCTTTGAAACAAGCAACCAAGAGTTGACATGCTGTAGGTAATACATGCCGGCCTCTATTATGGCCCAACTTCACTCAAGACCAAATTATGTCTCAAAGGGAAACAGCTGATGTACGATCTCTGTGAGAAGCAGAACATTCCTTACCGCAACGCCAAGAAATGGGTCTTGGCGCAGAATTCTGAGCAGCATGACGGGCTTGTGGAGACTCACAATTTCGCAAAGTCGATCGGGGTGCCAACCCATTTCATTTCACTCTCTGAAGCTCGTACCAGAGAGCCAGACGTGCGAGCTGAAGAAGCTGTCCTCGAAAGTCCGACTACTGGCATCGTAGACTCACATGCATACATGTCATACCTAGAATCTGACTTCCAATCCAAGAATGGTGACTTAGCTTGTCACACAAGCGTTGAGGCCGTCGAGGCCATTAATGCTGGCAATGGTGGCTGGAACATTATCACCAAATCAGGCTCATCATCCGAAATGAATTCAGTCACAGCCGAAACTCTAATCAATAGCGCTGGTCTTGCAGCTGTGGCTATTTCAAACACGATACTTCCCTTGTCGCGCCACGTCACACCGTACTATGCAAAGGGTTCTTATTACTCTTACTCTGCGCCTACGCCTCGGCCAAAAACACTGATCTATCCTGCCCCCACAGGCGGAGCTGCAGGTCTTGGCACCCACTCGACCATGGACATGACCGGAGCCATTCGTTTCGGACCAGACGTCGAGTGGGTGGACAATCCTCGCGATCTTTCTGTGAATGAGTCCAGGCTACCCGCTGCGCTCGATGAAATCGAGACGTACCTACCAAGTATCCAGAGAGAGAAGGTACAATTAGATTATAGCGGTATTCGACCCAAATTAGGTAAGGGAGGTGCTGTTTGGAAAGGAAATGGAGATAGCTTCCTGGACTTTGTCATAAGGAAAGAGGAGGGTTTCGAGGGCTTTATTAATTTATTAGGTATCGAGAGTCCGGGCTTGACGAGCTCCTTAGCAATCGCCGAAATGGTGGATGATGTACTTTACAAATGAGACTAGGACTGAACACTATCAGATGGAAATACCGGTATTCCATCCCTTTAGCCCGTACCCGGGGCAAGCACTCACCCCGATGAAGGTGAATAGCATTTCGAGTGGCTCTTACGCACAGGAATACGGCAACTCGACAATGTGGTCAGCTCAAAGGCTCGGTGATTTACGTTCTTGAATCTCTTATACCAGACTGCGTGATCTATGGCTTCTTTACCAACCCA
>JAABUI010001015.1_pt1 | contig 17359 bp, 18 predicted proteins | sample 5559111 | NCBI WGS metagenome assembly JAABUI01 (sample SAMN10711870, study PRJNA513365) | rock metagenome | isolation source: Antarctica rocks | place: Antarctica: Victoria Land, Buttleship Promontory
CTCCCACGCTCCCACGCAACGCATCAATGCATGAAAGCAACGGGTATGTCGATCGCCTGGCGGACGGGAGCGAGGAACCTAAGTTGTTGGATGCACCGCCCGACGCTTGAAAGGGCCGCCATGTGCACATGCACACGCACACGCACATGCACCCTCGCAATCTGAGACACGATTGCATCGGGCTGGAATGGGTGAATGGCACCACTGGAAATAAGCAGCATTTGATATCTGAATCGCAACAGGCTACATTAGCCTTCGTTTGCGGAGTAAACGGAATTCCAAATCACACCGCGGAAAGGGAAGCGAGAGGCGAGCGAGAGCCGTCTTACCCATCATCCCACACCAAGTCGAGCATTGCGGAAGAGATCTTCAGCTCAGCAACACGAGGCACGCTCGCTGCGATCCCTCTTACCCACTCTTCCTGCCAGCCCCTGCGCGCGAAAGCGAGATTCGCGCATTCCTCGGGAAGTGATGAAGTAATGGCCGCTGCTTGGATCTCGTCGGGGAGACAGACTGCTTCTCCCCGGTAAGCGGGCTGGAGCGGGCTGAAGATTGCCAGACATGGGATGATGGCATTGCGACCAATGCTCATCCAGCATACGCGAAAGCTGCTGCAACGCCTCGAATCGGGCCGCAGTCCTTTTCTTATCCTGTCTGCCTCTCGCGACTCAGCTTTGGGGGTTACATAGATCCTCAGACTCGCCCAAATCTATTCCCAAAGGGACGACTGCTATGATTGGTGCTGGATGTGAGATGCTCTAATTTTGAAACAATATCTTACCAATGGAATGCGATTGGTCTCTCCGACTGCATTGCTGAAGCACCTTATGGGTAGCGCCACGGCTCCACAGATCAGGCAGTGACAAATGGGCGAGTCTCGACTGTTCGGAAAATGTGGTCGGAGAACTGGCCACATGATCACTGCAAGGCATGAAGTACATGTGCGATTCGACACATCAACGAAACTAACGAATCCGCAGGCTTGCACATTAATATTGCCACGATGATCGAGAGAAACATCGGCATTCGGGTGTGATTGGTGATGGCTGCCTAGGTCAGTGCGTCCGAGGCTCTGTGGGAAGCCGTTTGGTATCCTGCCCAGAGCCTCACCCGAAACAAAGGACCAATCGTCAGGGGACGCGGCTTCAGCTGGCGCAGAATCTGGCAGCTGACCTCTCGGGAACTCGAGGACCCAAGTACGGCACTGAGACATCAAACGCTGCGGTTGTTAGTGTGGTTAGCGCAGTGGCCAGTGGGGGACAAAGGCTCGTTCCGAACGAGGCCCACCAACTTAAAGACAGTGGGCAGGCCCGATCAAATCAGACCTGAATGTTAAGCCAAGGCATACCCTGGCCTGTCGATTAATAAGTTTGGGACGGAGTCATCTGATTAGGTGCTTGATTTCCTAGCTGAAGCTCTCCAGTATCGAGCACCACTCGTACCTGAAGTAGGTATGCTAAACCATAGCTAAAGCTATATCTTCGTAGAGAACATTGTTGAATTGCAAGCCTTGTGTCTGACCGGATATTCCGTCTCAGGCAGGAATTTGTTGAACTGACAACCTCAGACCCAACTCCGAATCTGCCCATGAAAGAATATTTGTTGAATCTTGTATGAGCAAATAACACATCCGTCGCATGAAGCGAGATTGTTGAATCTCCCGAACGCCGATGAGGCACGTGATGCCATCTATGTGGACCCAGTGGTCTATGTTGAATGCAACGGACTTTTTTCTGTAATCGCAGAGCGCCCTGAGTTGTTGAAAACAAAGCGCAGGAGTGGTATCATCGTAAGAATCGTAACAGCATAAGAGAAACGCCCAAAAATTATGCAAACGCTAAATCCAACTAAAATTTCAAAGTCTTCGGCTTTTCCCAGGAGAAGTCCTGATTGGTGAAATGTCCGTTCTTCGCGGTTTGGAGATAGATTGGCTTGGTGAGGTCAAGCTCTTTGACGATGACACCAGGCCTCATATCGAAGTTTTGCTTGATGATCTCGACTAGTTCATCTGAGGTTTTGTCTGACGTGCCATAGCTATTGACGAACAGCGATAGTGGCTCAGCAACACCAATGGCGTATGAAAGCTGGACCAGCACACGGCGAGCTAGCTTAGCATGAACCAGAGATTTGGCAATCCAGCGAGCAAGGTATGCAGCGGATCGGTCGACCTTGGAGTAATCCTTGCCAGAGAACGCCCCTCCTCCGTGAGCGCCCCAACCACCATAGGTATCGACAATGATCTTTCGCCCGGTCAGACCAGCATCGCCTTTCGGTCCGCCAATAATGAAAAGGCCGGAAGGTTGAATCTAGATCATGTCAGTAAGGCCAAGGCAAAGTGACTCGAAAGATTATACATGGTAGACGGTGCGATCGTCCAAATACTGGGCCGGAATAACCTTCTTGACCACTTTCTCCATTATCTCCTTGCGGAGTTTCTCGGTCGTAATATCAGCGCTGTGCTGTGCACTGACAACAACCGTATCTACTCTCTTTGGGATGACAGCACCTCCATCATCTTCGTACTCAATTGTCACTTGGGTCTTCGTATCAGGTCTCAACCAGGCTAAGCTCCCATTTCTTCTTGCATCGGACATCTCCTTGTTCAGTTTATGGGCCAATTGGAGCGTCAAAGGGAAGTACTCCGGGGTCTCGTCGGTAGCATAGCCAAACATGATACCCTGGTCACCAGCACCAAGCTTCTCCAACGCTTGGTCCAACTTCAAACCTTGTGCAATGTCAGGAGACTGCTCCTCGATTCCTACCTGCACGGCACAGGTCTCATAGTCGAAACCCTTCTCGGAGCTATCATAGCCTATGTCTTTGATGGTGCCGCGGATGATTTTTTGATAGTCAAGACGGGTCTTGGTGGTGATTTCACCGAAGACAAATATCAATCCTGCGGTGAAGGTCAGCGTTGGACGAGATATTCATCAAGTCTACGTACCAGTCTTGGTGGCTGTCTCGCATGCTACCTTCGACAGCGGGTCTTCAGCAAGACATGCGTCGAGGACAGCGTCTGATACTTGGTCTGCAATCTTATCTGGGTGTCCTTCACCAACAGATTCTGAGGTGAAAAGGAAGGTGTTTTTCTTGTGGACGCCATTGGTCCCATTGAGCTGTGTTTCGTTAACCATTTTCACTGATTTCTTTATTGAACGTATGTCTCGCAATAGAATTGAGGAGCTTATAAGTACGACTGTCAATTGGTAGTTGATGGAGGAGATGTGAAGGCGGGATGTTGTTGGATGTAGTTGGATTCAGGTGTTGCAAAAGATCCACCCCTGTGAAAAGTGCCCGACCCCAATCGAGCTAATTGAGCTAATGGATTACGCCATCGTCGGAGAAACCCCGGACCAGGCCAGTAGCGCCAAGTCACACATTGAATTCGGAGCTCGGAAATTTCCGAGCTCTCTACAAAGCTTCTAGATATTATCACATCTGTTGCAAAATGAGTAAATTTGGTGTTCTTGTCATGGGCCCGGCTGGCGCCGGCAAGGTGTGCGCGTTCACCAGCCTCATGGTCGGAAGTGTAGTTGACCAGAGAAATTTAGACCACCTTCTGCTCCGCCTTGATACAGCATCTTCGACTCAACAAGCGATCATGCTTCTACATCAACCTCGATCCCGCGGCTGAGGACTTTTCATACGAGCCAGACCTTGACATTAAGGAGCTGATATCGCTGGAAGATGTCATGGAAGAGATGGGCCTAGGCCCAAACGGTGGGCTAATATATTGCTTCGAGTACGCTGCTCCATTCGTGTAGAACAAAGATAAGTCTCGATTGACAGGTACATAGATTTCTGATGGAAAACCTGGACTTTCTGACTGAAAAAATTGACCCCCTTACCGAAGAATATCTAATCATCATCGACATGCCGGGCCAAATCGAACTCTACACGCACATCCCAATTGTTCCAGCATTAGTGAAGCATCTCACTCGCACCGGTTCTCTAAATGTCAATCTCTGCGCTACGTACCTGTTAGAATCAACATTTGTGGTAGACAGGGCTAAGTATTTTGCTGGCACACTCTCGGCGATGAGTGCAATGATTATGTTGGAAGTACCTCATGTCAACGTTTTGAGCAAGATGGACTTAGTCAAAGGCTCCGTATCAAAAAAGGAGCTGAAGCGATTTATCGACCCCGATACATCGCTGCTGGAAGATGACCCGACTGATTCACAAGCCGCCCTAAATTCAGCCCAGGACAGGTCTACTGATCCCTCATCTGCGGACTCGGTCATGGCAGGAGGTAGCTTTAAGCGCCTCAATCGAGCAGTCGCACAGCTCATCGATGATTTCAGCATGGTGTCTTTCCTGCAATTAGACGTACAGAATGAAGACAGCGTAGGAGCAATCCTAAGCTACATCGACGATATGATTCAGTATCATGAGGCACAGGAGCCTAGAGAGCCTGATGATGAAATTGAGTATGATTATCAGGACAAAGACATGGGCTGAGGCAAGAAGCGTTGTAATTACCATGGGAGCTCCTCTTCGAAGCTTCTAGAACTACATGAGAGCATACCCAATCCTGGACTACACCAAATTTCACAAATCCGGAAATCAAATAGACTGGTAAGGAAAGGCATAGCGTTGGCGTTGGAAAATGCTTTGTCACCTTTAGATGATTCATTCCTATTTTCATACATATCTTCCTCAGACAGGTATCAGATATGAGATAGTAGATACCTATTTTCCAATGCCTTTTGCACATACAGCTGTTGCCAATACCACTCCCGACTCCCGTACACCACGCTTCGTCGGACAAAACGCCATCACCATCCAGCACCTCTTGTCCTCCCCCTAGGTCCACTCCCAGCCATCCTCCTCGCAGCTCTCTCCCTCCCAGCCCCCTTCCGTCCCCCGATTTTCTCACCCTCCTCACGCAAACCAGCAAGAAGTCCCCACACCCACCCAAAATCTTCAATACTCTGCTCCAGCCCTCTCTGCCACACATAGAAGCCCGCTCCGATCATTGCGCCCCACATCCCTAACCGTACTGCTAAGCTAATCCAGTAGATGATCGTTTTCCGCATATAATCCAGTGCTTTTAGCGAAACAAATAACACAACGGCAAGAATTCCCAGTGTGATCAAGTCCGGCGCATCCGATGAGAGAGATTGGAGCGCATTGTTGGAAAGGGTGTAAAGCGGATAGAGAATCGGAAAGATGTATCGGTAGAAATATGATTGAGAGAGGAAGAGGGCGCGATAAATTGGTGCGAGGTAGGGCGCGTAAGGTTGGTAGTAGGTGTTGTAGAAATAGGCAGCTTGAGGAAGGTAGTCTGGTATCGAACTGTCAATCACTTGATAGTTCTGTAAGAAAAGGGCTGAGCGGAGACCTTGAAGGAAGTCCATGATTGCTGTTGCTGGTTGGGGATGAGAAGACCTTGCCAGTGAACGGTGGTTTATAAACGAGGAGATCGGTGTTGATCATCCATGTGTCATGAAGGCACCCAGACTTCGACACTGCTGGATCAATGCCTAGCTGTTTGACATTTTTGTCTGGTACCTCGCAGCTTGTAGATACCTACTCGTTCCTCAACACTGCTCACCAAAGAGGCGCTAGAGGAGATAAGGCGGTTAAACACCGGTTAATCCTCCCCGCCGCTTACCGTCGGCTGAGGGGCAGGCTCTCTGTTTGCTCAAGAATAAGACGAAAATGCAGAATTTCTTCAATCAATTTTCGTCGTTCCCTTCGTTTGTTTGCGTCAATGGCAAGCAGGAGTTGCTATTCATTTGGAAAAGTGCCATATAAAACGTTGTCTCGCAGCTCAATTGGCGTAAGAATCGGACCATTGAACAGCTTGAAGCCCTCCAACATGGCAACCATCGCAACGTACAAAGTGCCGCGGGTGGAGAATGAAAACAATGTTCGTATATGGAAGCCAAACTAGCTGCAATCGCTGACTGCTCGGGGTGCAGAAACATTATGCGAAAGGATCGCCCGACCGCAAAGCTCTTGAAGCTGCGCTCAAGGAAGTGGGACAAAAAACGCTAGAGGTACCGACAGTGATAGACGGCAAAGAGGTACTGCTCGCTTTCAGTCAACATAACATCACAAGGAGATGAACCCGTGACTTGTCGAGGACAGAATGCTGACCCCTGTGAAAGCTGTGGGAAACACCTCCACTGAATCAAGCAAATCCCTCCAACCACAAACACATCATTGCCAAATACACCAACGCCAGCACCTCCGACGTCTCTCGAGCCATTGACTCCGCTCTCGCGGCCAAGCCAGCATGGGAATCCCTCCCCTTCTCCGACCGAGCCGCCATCTTCCTCAAAGCTGCCGACCTGATCGGTGGAAAATACCGTTATGAGATAATGGCAGCAACAATGCTCGGGCAAGGGAAAAACGCATGGCAGGCCGAAATCGACGCCGCAGCCGAGCTCTGTGATTTCCTTCGCTTCAATGTCCAATATGCGCAAGATCTGTACGCCCAACAGCCAGTACATAACTCTCCAGGGGTTTGGAATCGGGTCGAATACCGTCCGCTTGAGGGTTTTGTGTATGCCATCTCCCCCTTCAATTTCACAGCCATCGGTGGAAACCTGCCCTGCGCTCCTGCTCTCATGGGCAATGTGGTCGTCTGGAAGCCCTCTCCCTCAGCAATAGCCTCGAATTACATCATCCATCGCATTCTTCTCGAAGCCGGTCTTCCTCCCAATGTAATCCAATTCGTTCCCGGCGACGCTGTCGAGGTGACTTCTGTGGTGCTCGGCCACCGCGACTTCTCCAGCCTGCACTACACAGGCAGTACGACTGTGTTCCGCAGCTTGTACGGCAAGATAGCCTCCAATGTCGCAGAAGGCAAGTATCGAGGCTATCCACGCATCGTGGGAGAGACAGGAGGGAAGAACTACCACCTCGTTCATTCCAGCGCTGATCCTCACAATGCGGCAATCAATACCATCCGCGGCGCTTTCGAATATCAAGGCCAAAAATGCAGCGCCACATCCCGCGCCTACATGCCTTCATCCCTCTGGCCACCCATCAAGCCCACCTTGATCGCTCAAACGAAAGCGCTGAAAGTCGGGCCGCCAACCGAGTTCGGCAATTTCATCGGACCTGTAATCCATCAGGGGTCTTTCAATAAGTTGAAGAAAGTAATCGACGAAGCCAAAAACGACAAGGAGCTGGAATTACTGGTCGGAGGCACCTATGACAGCTCAACCGGTTACTTCATTCATCCCACCATCTACCTCACCACAAACCCACACCATCCTCTCTTAAGCACCGAGCTCTTCGGTCCAATCCTTACCATCTATGTCTATGACTCGCAGAAAGAGAGCGCTTTCGCAGACATGTGCAAGCTCATCGACACAACGTCCGATTATGCCCTCACGGGTGCGGTATTCGCTAAAGACAGACAAGCCATCCGGTTCGCTGAAGACATGCTTCGTAACAGTGCCGGCAATTTCTACATTAACTGCAAGAGCACCGGCGCGGTGGTTGGACAGCAGCCATTCGGGGGCGCAAGAGCGAGTGGTACGAATGATAAGGCTGGGTCGGCGAATCTGCTGAGTCGGTTTGTGAGTATGAGGAGTATCAAGGAAGATTTTGTGGGGAGTGGTGAGGTGGAATACCCGAGTAATGAAATTTTATTTCGTGACAGACCTGTTTTGTGGTAATGGCTCGGAAATTGTATATAAGTAAAAGGGGCGGCTACAGCGTCAAAAGCATTGGACATTCGACTGCCTCGGAGCTTATTTAATAACGAAAACATGAAAGTTGTCATACAGCCCAGAAGAACTTGAGTGCATTCCAAGTTGTAAGTACTGAAGGCACATTCTAATTTTAACAGAAACTCAAAGGACGAACATTTGGGAAGAGAGGGTGTACAGATAGATAAGCAAAAGCATCGCGCAAGAATTAGGAGCTAGGACAGGAACAGACGTGCTGCCCCTTGCACTAACATCGGCATCTTGCTGAAACGCTTTCATTTTGATTTAGCATACCTAAGACGCATGCATACGCCACTATCTTTCGCTAAAAAACAGTGCGAACCCCATGAGCTACATCATTCGTGTGAATAAAAGAGAACGCTGACTGCCATGCTCTACCTGCCATTGAAGCGAATAGAGAGCCTTTTGGTTAAGAAAGATTTACTCTTCACCCTCAATAGGGGCTTCCTCAGGGCTGTTTCAGAATGTGAGCAAAGACGCATTTATGAGGATGTTCTGTGAAAACTTACTATTCCTCCTCGCCCTCAGAGACGGAAGCCTCCTGGTATTGCTGATACTCAGAGACCAAGTCGTTCATATTGCTCTCTGCTTCAGTGAATTCCATCTCGTCCATTCCCTCACCAGTATACCAATGCAAGAAAGCCTTACGACGAAACATAGCAGTGAATTGGTCACCAACGCGCTTGAAGAGCTCCTGGATTGAAGTCGAATTACCAATGAAAGTAGACGACATCTTCAGTCCACGGGGGGGGATTGAGCAGAGGGCGGTCTGAACGTTATTGGGGATCCACTCAACGAAGTACGAAGCATTCTTGTTCTGGACGTTGCGCATCTGGTCCTCGACTTCCTTCATGGAGACCTTGCCACGGAAGATGGCAGCGCAGGTTAGGTAGCGACCATTTCGGAAGTCAGAGGCAGCCATCATGTTCTTAGGATCGTACATTTGCTGTGTCAATTCTGGTACGGTGACTGCACGGAAAGAGTGAGCACCGCGGCTTGTGAGGGGCGCAAAGCCGACCATAAAGAAGTGGAGACGAGGGAATGGCACCATGTTGACGGCCAATTTGCGGAGATCAGAGTTGAGTTGACCAGGGAAACGAAGGCAAGTAGTGACACCAGACATGACAGCCGATACAAGGTGGTTAAGGTCACCGTAGGACGGGTTGGAAAGCTTGAGGGTACGTGTACAGATGTCATAGAGTGCCTAAGCCCATTAGTGATGGTTTTCAATCGTCGCAAATTGTACGGACCTCATTGTCGATACAGAAGGTCTCATCCGAGTTCTCAACTAGCTGATGCACTGATAATGTGGCGTTGTAGGGCTCCACAACAGTATCCGAGACTTTTGGTGATGGCACCACAGAGAAAGTGGCCATCATACGGTCGGGAAACTCCTCACGGATTTTGGAGATCAAAAGTGTACCCATGCCAGCACCAGTTCCGCCTCCAAGGGAGTGGGTGATTTGGAACCCCTGAAGGCAGTCACAGCCTTCCGCCTCACGACGCACTACATCAAGGACTTGATCGACCAATTCTGCGCCTTCCGTGTAATGCCCTTTAGCCCAATTGTTACCAGCACCAGACTGACCGAAGACGAAGTTGTCAGGACGAAACAGCTGGCCAAAGGGACCAGCGCGGACAGCGTCCATGGTACCTGGCTCGAGGTCGACCAAAACAGCACGAGGAACGTATTTGTTGCCGGAGGCCTGGTAGATGGTGAGCTTTGTTATGCGGTGCGGAAGCATCTCTCATACTACCTCGTTGAAGTAGACGCTCATACGTTCCAGCTGGAGGTCAGATGTTCCATTGTACCTGTTCATTGTCAGGACAAGCAGGGGTAGACTATATCTGATATTGCTTACACCCCAGAACCATCAAGACCATGCTCGCCAGAAATGTTTTGCCTGTTTGCCAAAATCCATGAGCATGCTTCGAAATTGCATGTAATGGTACGAAGGGAGGAGGCTGCACACACCAGAAGGCAGCGCCAATTTGGTTACCCTGGTCTTGTCAGTAAAGTCTCACATGTGGCTGATTGGAGTACCTACACATTGACCAGTCTGAAGATGGACCTGGACGCCAGAAAGAATGCAAGTCAGCTATAAGGTCTGTATCTGGAAAAGGTGGGGTGTGCAGGGGACGCGTAGAAAATCTGTTTAGGGTCAGTGGATCGCTTACGATTTCACGCATCTTGATCCTGTAGCACGAAATGTAGCAGTGATGATGTATGCGTGAATGTTAGAGCGCAGGACGAGATCTCAAGAAGATCGTGAGAGTGTATAGCAAGTGGTTGGTGGTAGGATAGCGTTCGAGGAGAGCCGTGTTGTGGGAAACCGAAGCCAGGCGCTAGCGCGTGGTCCGGCTTGGCTTGTAAACAACAAGGCCAACCTTGCGGAGAGGACCAGAACAGTTGACCACGCTGAGCTTCCGGACACCTGATGTCATTATTATGTTGGATTAATAAACGTTCTTGGGCATCTAGAGCTTTAAACTTCTAGCGGTTAGTTGATTGACCTTTGTTTACACACCATATAAATGGACCGCTTCCTATGTACAAATATCCGCAGAATCTATCGCAGCCGTTTCACAAAATCTACACTTTCTTCCACATGACTAAACGTTTCAAAACATTACTGGTAGATTGAGTCGACATAGGACCAACCCCGCTTTTCTCCAATGGGTTGGTAGCTGCTATATCGATATCGTCTGGCTTCTTCTCTTGTGCTGCCGCAATACGTTCAATCTGTCCTATCTTCCAGCCGCGCAAGCCCCACATGCACAATGCTGCAGCCAGGTACATAAAGCCTGTGAAGATCTGCACGCGCAGATAAATGTTTCCTGACTGCCGTCTCAATTCAAGCGCTACAGGTTCGGAGACTGCAATGCAGATCAGCCAGGTATTCAGTGACTTGAGGTTCTTATTCGATGCTCTTGACTTACAAGTGGTTGGCAGAACCAAAAACATCCATACAATCGATAAAGCCGAAGGCAGTTCCTTCAAACCCACAACTTCGGCGCCGACAGGTGCAATTGTAGTCCAGAAAGTTCCTGCGACTGTACCGACAATAATGGCAAAAAAGACTAGAACACCGAAGGTCTTCGCGAATATCCAGATTACGAAGCAAAATAGGCCACCAATGAAAGTACAGAGCCCAGCCAAATTGATACGGCCGGCCTTGTCCGAGAAGATACCAACGAGAGGACGACCTAGACCTTGCCCAAGATTTAGCAATGCGCCGACGATAGAACCCTGCCGCGAGCTTAAGCCAATGCTAGTGGCATAATTAGGCAGGGAAAACAGAAGCGTGATGTATCCCATCATACTAAAGAATCCCCAACCCAACAAGAGCCAGAATTCTCGTCTCTTGAACAAGGTATAGTCAAACGCCAACTGTATGGACCCGATAGCCTTGTTCCGGTCTCGTATTAGTAGAGCACAAATGACGTTGACCACGCAAGCCAAGATCCCCAAGATTCTGAATGCCCACTCAACGCCTAAGCTATCAATCATCGCATTTGTGGCCAAGCTGTACATCATGCCTCCCAAACCGCTGCCAGCAGTGCCAATGCCGTTGGCGAGACTTCTCTTCTTGGTGAACCATTGAGGTACTATCCCGACGGACCCGACGAAAAGGAACCCCATTCCAAGCCCAAAGCAAACTCCCTGGCTGAGGAACAATTGCCATATTTGATGCGTGAAGGATGCGCCTATCAATGCAAGCACCTCGAGCGCGACGCCAATAAGTAATGTAGTCCTAGTTCCATATACACGAGTAGTGTAGGTAGCAAGTGGCGACACCATCAAGGCCTGGGAGATCGAAAGGCCTCCGACAAATGCCAACTCTAGCGCTGAAGCACCAGGATAGTAGTCATTGGCCAGATAGTAGGCGAGAAAGACGCCGTATGAGGAATTGATGCCCCATGTGTGTGCGTTTATGAAGAACGTGCAGAAAACGTAGACCCAGGCGTAACCTCCATCAGGCGGCTCGTCCTCCACTTCCTCCTCTTCAGCCTGCGGCTGGTCTGCACCAGGTTCTGCAATTGGTGTCTCCGAGCCTTTGGGTGAATCAAGTTCGGTCTTTGAGTTTGCATTTAGAGCAAGATCTTGGGCTTTTTTCTCGACCATCGTAGATGAAGGCTGCCATGAGATGCAGTTGCGGTATGGGCGAGACTGTTGACCTTAAAAGAGTCACCGCAAATTGAATGCCAGCAGATTCGAAAAAAGCCATCATTAGTGCTATTGCTCGCTTATTGAGTCTGGCAGATCGTTCAGGTATTGATGTTGTAAAACCTAAGTGCCGTCTTCCGACGCCTCCCTTATTCCCGGAGGACACGGCTATTCTGGCCATTAGAACTAGATAATCGCTAGAACTAATCCTATCTAGCTATCGTATGGACAGGCCTGGGTTGTTTGGATCAATTATTTGATGTCGCAGGCATGCCGACCAACGAATCTTTCTCAGCCCCGATGAACATATCTAAACGCTGCAAAAATCTGAACTGATTTGCTTGCTGGTACCGTCCTCGGGCGTTCCAATGGCAACCCCAAAAGATAGAGAGGTTGTTCCTACAAGGTCCATTGGCTTGCAGGTCTGAGCGCATGAGATTGGCCAGCCATGAGATCATAATCTACGCACTGGATCATGGAAGCCCTTGGAGCCCTGCCGGCTTATTATGATGAGTTGACATTGAAGCCGAAAGGAGTAACGTACATGAACGAGGCCTTCATTCCAATAATTCTCTTTATCCGAGCCCCCAGTTGCACACCTATGCTGTGTATTGCCTACGATTGATTATGCTCCCATCATTCGGCAGAATTACAACAACGAGACTCCATCTGCGCTTCGTGCAGCGTGCACTAACAATACCCACTAGCCTTTAATCCTCTCCTCTTCGAGGGACCCATCACCTCATTACTCGTTTTGCAAAGGGTATCCGTGCTCTGTTACCGAGTATTGATGACCGCATCAGAATCCAGTTCCTTTAGCTCAGCTCTGAGCATCTTTATGTAGACGTTGCCATAATGTCTTGAACGATTGTGCTACAGAGCCAAAGTAAGGACTCCTTATTACAGAAAGACTATTTCTTTGACCAAACATATGATGTAAGTCATGATAAAACGGGTACGGTGACGCGAGAATCTAATTCCCAATGCGCACACCATGACTGCCTGGGAAGAGCAAATCAATGCAATGTGCACGAGAATGGTGCCAATAGGTCAAGATATGTGTTTCCCAGGAACGGAGTCCCGCAAAAAGTATGGTGTAATTTTGTAAAAAGCCAGTGAGCACCACTCAAGGAATTAGTACCGCTGGTTCTTCGCCTGATTTAATCTAAGCCAGGATTCCAATGACGGGAACACGCCTGCAGACACCAAACCTAATCTAAATTCAAGAAGATTGCGAATCACGAACGGTTCGATTAATATCAGCGTAGTCGCAGAGGCGAGGATCCCACACCTCGAGCCTGAATGGACAAGAGGCATGAGGGTGGTTGGCCGCTGGAGATGTTCCTGCTCTTCTCCCAAGCCGGCTAAGCCTCGCGTTGCCCTAGCCATATAGCCAGTTCACCAACCAGCACAATTCTCAAATCAGCCTCTATTCACTACGTCTATCTGACTCTAAGCGAACTCTGCGATGAACTCCCACTGTACGGGTTGCATCGAGCTTCCAAACTCGAGCCGCAGCCTCCCAGCTTCGATGACTACTTGGTTTGCTGGAGGGTTACGAGCCCAGAGACTCAGACAATCGTCGACAATACGAGCGCAAAGGTGGGCAAGAATGGTAAAGGCACCAACGATACCAAGGACGGCGCCTCCGACAACTGGGATGATTAGACCAATCGTGGGATCGTAGAAACCCTCACCAAAAATGGCCCAGATCGGTCGGCATGTGGCGAGGTTGGAGTGAGCTATGTTCCGGGCTATCGTGGTGAAAGCGGCGTGGGAAGCCCTCAGGCCCAGGATGAGCAAGCCCAGGATGCGGACCAGGTAGCAAGAGCGTCATTGATTGTTTGAATAGAAGATGAAGGGCAATTGAGAAGACTTTGCAACTGAACATGTCGGATACTGGACGCTTTGAGTATCACATATCAAGTAAAACTCTGCTCGCTATGGGGTCGTTCAGTTTACGACCTAAGATAATGATATCTCGTTGCCATCTTTCCCCCCCTCCCCCGCGATCCGTACGGGGACAATCGCATGAAGTGAGTCCACTGATAGCAGCTTCTGCAGATGCGATGGTTTTTTGCACCCGCCCGGCTATCAACTGGGTACCGGCAGTTTGGACACAGCAAATGTTCCCACCCAAGTTCATGTGCATGATGCGAAATGGTGCTCCAGTCTTTGGCATTTGACCTGTCCTTGGACCTTTGGAGCATGGTGAAAGGCGGGTCCTAGGCCATCAGACTATTGCAAAGATCAAGTCAAATTAAAGATACGATGGAAAAATGTCGGTATATCAATGGTCTCTGAATGCTGGCGAGCAAGCTGACAACTATCCTCCAGAGAATGATGCCCAAGGTCGGATACCCTTACTTTCTTCTGATTCTTTTCATTCACCAGAACATGTTGTAACATGGCTGAATGAACTATCCAAGCACTTAGCGCAGGACTTCCTCTAGGCCTTGCCTTAGGTCTGGTCTTGGGCACTGTGGGCCGACCCGGGGCACCGTTCAACCCCTTAGTTCTACCCGCAGGCTGTTATCAGGCACGCTAAGGTACCTTACCCTCCAAGTTTCAAATCACAACGCTATCATACGGAGACGATTGGAATTTTGCAACATTTGTGCCCTTGGCCATATTGGGGCAGAAATGTCTGGACTCATCAGGTACTAATTGCTGAAGTAAGACTCTGTAAAGCGGTCGAGTATTGCTTGAGCTCCACTAGTCCCATTCAGCAATAGCGTTAATCATCGGTCAGCCCGGTTTTTCTGCAGGCATCCAGCTGCTCAAGTTTCGCACATGCACATGAAGCCGCGCGTGGGTGAATCTTGATCAACGTCTGTGTCAAATCTTGAGAGAACGCGATGCCATGCAACACGATCTGGTCGATTTGATGCTGCCAGATAATTGGCATCGGATCCTTGATGCAAGAGTGTGCATGAGTGAAGACTATCAACATCTGTAAATAAGCTCGTCCCCGTTTCGCTACCTTCACCGCTCCTAAGCTCAAGATAACATGAGCGTCACGGTGACGGCAGTTTCATACAATGAATCAGCAGTATTTACCTCCGATATACATAGGCAGACTGGCCGTGCTGTATCTGCTGACTGCAGACGTGAGCTGACTTGCATGTCACCTATAGATGCTCCAATTATCTCCTCTGTACCCCTCATTTGCAGAGGGATTTGATGGTAGATTATAGTGAGCGAAGATCTCTGATACGAGGTTGAGAAGCCTGGAGAGCCTTCACGGTCCTCGAATGTAACGTCCTGCTTACCTGCCATCAGCCTCAACTCCTTCAGCCGATCCACTGAGCGTAAAGAACCTCGTTGATAACCCACATTCCTTCGGATTCCACCAGCTTGTAAGGCTGCAAATGCCGGCTCTTGTCACTCAAATAATGAGTGGCATCACCTTTATTCTCTCGTCTCCCCCTTTCTCTTTCTTTTCTTTTCCAATCGATCTTCGAGTTAGCTCTCGCATGGGTTTGGTGTCTTTCTAAAGTCCGAGGTAAAAGAAAGCAAGAAGAATTAATATCATCATGGGCTTCTTCAACAAATGTAGTGAAGCATTGCTTCATCTCCTGACTTTCTCTCCTTTTGAGAGATACTTCAATCAGCAACCTCTGGATCTACAGCCTCTACCTTTGGAAGATATCACTATCCGACCGGACACCGCCTCACCAGGATTCAAGTGTCGATATCCCGCTATGAGCGGATGGACGAGCTGCAACAACGCCAATAATCGTGATTGCTGGCTCAAGGATTCGTCCTCTCAGCAGCCCCTTTTTAGTCAATTTGAGTAAGTCAAACAGTATTTGGAGACTAAATACCAATTCCACTGACGATATTATCACTGAAGCATCAATACCAATTATGAGGGGTCATGGCCTGAAGGTATCCACCGGGAATATTTCATTAATGTAACCGACGCAACTATCTCTCCTGATGGATACCTCAAGACTTCTGGGAAAGTGATCAATGGCACTTACCCCGGCCCTCTGATTGAAGCTTGCTGGGGTGACAACATCACCGTTCACGTGACCAACTTTCTCACGACTAACGGGAGCACCATCCACTGGCACGGTGTCCGTCAGCTCCACACGAATCAAGCTGATGGAGTAAATGGCGTAACGCAGTGCCCGATCGCCACTAGTGAGACTTACACATACAACTTCAGAGCTACCCAATATGGACATACCTGGTATCATAGCCACTATTCGCTCCAGTACCCGGATGGCGCGGCCGGTCCTTTGCTCATTCATGGCCCCAGCAGTGGCAATTGGGATAAGGCTTGGGACCCTGTTCTCATAAGTGATTGGAGCCACAATAGCGCGTTCGCAGATTTCCAAATCGAGCTAGGTAAAGTTGAATCACCAGGGGATGGAGAGAATGTCACGGGTAAAGAACCACCCATGCAGACCGTACTTTTGAATGGCACTGGTATTGCAGAACACTCTACGATCCCCATTTGACGCACTGACTGAGCCATAGGGAACTTCCCTTGTGATCCTGCAAAGGATAGCAAGTGCCTTCCTCTAGCGGATCGTAAGCCGATTTTCCAAAAGGTTTTCAAAAAGGGCAAGCGGTATCTATTGAGACTTATCAATTCTTCTACGGAGTCCAACTTCGTATTCACAATTGACAACCATCTACTTGAAATTATCTCCACCGACTTTGTCCCCATCAAGCCATTCAAGAATGAGTCTATTCACATTGCTATAGGTAAGCCTGCCAACTAGACCCAATTCTGGTGCTTACTAGATCACTTCCAGGTCAAAGATATTCCGTCATCGTCGAGGCAAACCCGTCGACACCGATTGAAGCTGACGGTAATTATTGGATTCGTACCATTAGCTCCAATGGTTGCGGAACCATCCAAAACAATACGAACCAAACTGGTATCATCAGATATGACCCTAAAAGCACAGCTCCACCACACTCGAATCAGCACGAAGGTTTAAACACAAATTGTACTGATCTGCCTCTTGATAGCATGGTGCCAATTGTCCCATGGGCTGTTGATACCCAGGCGTAAGACGGATTTCTGCTTGTCATGTCCTGAACGCTCTTGTTAGGCAAAGCGTAGCCACCCTCCTCTATGACGTTCAATCACTCTCTTTGGTGATCTTGATGAGAGTTTGCTGACTTCAAGTTGTGTTAGTGTAAATGATGTATTGAATGATACCTTTGAGGCCGGTCTTGACCTAAATCCCACTCACGGCTATATACGCTGGGACTTGACAGATACTCCACTATGGTAGGTTGAGACTTTGATGTTTTCCTGGCCTTAATGACATGCTAATTCAAGAGCAGGCTCAACTTCTCCTCTCCGACCATATTGAACCTTCACAATACGACGTTCGATCCATTCTATGCTATTATAGAAGAAGACTACGACCGCGGCTATGTTTACTTGGTCATTACCAGCAACCAGACCGAAAACGAACCCAAAATACCAGCGCCAGTTGCACACCCTATCCACATGCACGGTCACGACTTCGTG
>JAABUI010001017.1_pt1 | contig 17306 bp, 19 predicted proteins | sample 5559111 | NCBI WGS metagenome assembly JAABUI01 (sample SAMN10711870, study PRJNA513365) | rock metagenome | isolation source: Antarctica rocks | place: Antarctica: Victoria Land, Buttleship Promontory
CCACCAAGGCCGCGCTCGAGGCGTTCGCGCCGTTGCTGCGCGAGGAACTTCGCGGCGCGGGCATCTCCGTGTCCACGGTGCTGCCGGCGGCTGTCGATACCGACTTCTTCAGCACCCGCGGCCAGCCGTACAACCGGCGCTTCCCGCGGCCGATGCCCCCCGAGCGCGCGGCCGGTGTTGTGACGCAGGCGTTGCGCACGGGTACGCCGTGACACATTGTGCCGCGGTGGCTGCAGCTGCCGGCGTGGCTGTCGGCCGTCAGTCCCCGGCTCTTCCGGCTGCTCGCCCGCCACCTCTCCTGACGGGCGGTTAGCGGACGATGAAGATGGTGGCGAACAAGCCGATCCACACGATGTCCACGAAGTGCCAGTAGTAGGAGACCACGATGGCTGCGGTGGCCTGGGCGGGGCTGAACTTGCTCAGTTTCGTGCGGGCGATGAGGAAACTGAAGGCCACCAGTCCGCCAATGACGTGCAACATGTGGAAGCCGGTGGTGATGTAGTACACGGAGCCGTAGGCGTCGCTGGAGACGGTCGTGCCCTCGGAGACGCTGGTGTGGTAGTCGTTTGCTTCCCCGACCACGAAGGCCAGACCCATCACCATGGTCAGCGCATACCAGCGCCGCAACCCGAACACGTCGCCACGCTCAGCGGAGAACACACCCATCTGACAGGTGAACGAGGACGCCACCAAAATGATGGTGAAGATCAGTGTGTAGAGGAAGGCGAGGTGGGTCGGTGGCGGCGGCCACCCCAGCGCCGGGTCGGATTGCGCGCGCGCCGTGAAGTACATCGCGAACAGGCCGGCAAAGAACATCAGCTCGCTGGACAACCAGACCACGGTGCCGACGCTGACCATGTTCGGTCTGTTCAGCGAGTGCACGCGCTGGGTGATGGCAGTTCCTGAGGTGCCTACCGCATCGGTCACGCCACCAGTAGACGCCGCCTACCGCCGGTATGCACGTCGAATCGCGAGAGAACTCGTTGTCGGACAGACGCGAGGCCGGACGCCCCAGCAGAGGGCCGACCCCCCCGAGCAGAACGTAGCGCCGCGCGCCGTGATCGACGCACAGCAGTCACACCCGCTGCGCGTCGAGCGCGATGACGTTTGACCCCTGAACCACCCAAACAGTTACGCCCAGAACAATTAGACCCAGACAGGTCGCCAGCAGGATGAGTCGATGAGGACACATGCGGCGGGAGACACATCGCCGTGCTGCGCCGTGGGCTGCGTCGCGAGCGGCCCCACAACCTTCACCGCCCCGACGCCCTCGCCAGCCGCGCTGAAAGCGCTCCCGCATCCGGGCATCGGTGAGAGCGCGGACTTGTTGAGGCAATAGGCAGGGGACCCTGCTACGCATCGCACAGAACCCTAATCGCGGACCTGCGTACCTGGATTAACCAGCTCAGCTGCTCATGAACCACTGCTCGCGTCCCGGCCCGCGAGGTGGGTGAGCAGGAAACCCGGGAACCGCTCTGGCAGGGGAGCGGAGCCGTCGTGGTGTGGTGCCGCCGCGGCCAGTGATGCACCCAAGTGTCCCTGGCCATGAGAAAGTCCCCGCAGGTGGCCATCTGCAAGTCCCCGCTGGCGATCCTCGATAATCGCCACTCTCAACCGAAAGCGCTTCTAGACCCTTCGTTTTTGGCACATCAGCGTTGTGGCGCAGGGTGCAGCAGCTCCCGGCGTCAGGCAGGGATCAGCTCCTCCGACGACGGCCGCTTCAACACCGAGGGGCTCGTCTCGCTGCCGTGCGCTACCCACCAGCAGGCGCCCCCAGGCAAGGCCGACACCGACACCGACAAGGCCAACCTCGGCCTGCGGCTGCAGGTCCTGCGCTGGCACACCCTCAACACCGGGGTGTCCTACTGCGACGGTCAAGGTCCCACCAGCACCGATAAGAAGTGGGCCGCGCTCGTCGTCAGCCTGGGCGGATCACGCAGCTCCGTGGCCCCATCCTCGACGCACCCTGAAAACCGGAACCGCGACCGGCCCACGCGGCCCGTCCGGTTTCACGGTGGGGTGGTGCACCCGACCGCGCGAACCGCCCGACCGCCGCCGATGTCCGCTGCTTGTTGTCGCCGCGGTGATCCCCCTCGACCGACAGACTCCATGCGGCGACGGCATCCGATGCTGACGGGAGCGGAGCAGGTCTTTAAAGCTGGGTGCGAACCCCCGCCTCGTGAGCGACGTCGGCGACTTGCTCATCCGCTCTGCCTGTCATCGCGGTCCGCGACGCGCCGCCCCGGAACAGTGGGAGCACGGGAGATCTCCGTACCCCTTCAAGCTCGAAGGCGAGCGCTGCGTAGAGGCTGATGACGGCGAGGACGACGCCGATCCACCCAGCGGCGGTCAACCATGGCTGAGAGTGGTGCAGCTCGGCGATGCCGGTGACGGCGAACCGGACCGCACTCGTGGTCATGACAAGCGCGGCAATCGGCTTGCTCCAGGCCGCGCATGCTGGGACCAGCATGGCGAGGCCGGTGGCGATCAGGATGATTCCCAGGCCGCCGCTGAAGGATCCGGGCGGGGACGACAGAGTTGCGAGGGCTGTCGCGGCCCAGGTGCCGGAAAGGATTCCCATACCGGTGGCAGCGACCGGGTCGCGGGCGAGGAACCCCATGACGGAGGCAATCAGTTGAAGCGGGACGGTGAGGGTGAGTGCCGCAAGGGCGACGATGTGCCCCTGACTCGTGTCGATCCACGACAGTTGCACCGCAGAGAAGGAGAGCGTGGCGACGAAAAGCGCCAGGAATCCTAGAGGGAGGGGCGTGGCGATCGGACGGAGGACGACGCGACTAACGAGCTGGTCATTCACCGCTTCACCGTCGCGGGCGCGGGGGACGCTGCCCCAGGGCCGAGGCCCGGGGTGGGGCCATCGGCCATCGCGCACCGCCTTGCCACTGGTCGGCAACCGGGTGGGGGCTCGACACCGCCTCGACGGTACCCCGTGGGCGCCTGGAGGGACGTGCCGTGGGGAAGCCCGGGTGTGCTTGTCGTCCCCGCCGGGGGCTGGTTGTGTGGGTAGGGCGGGATGAGCTGGCGCTGTTAGGTGCCGGCCACCGAGCACCCGCACGCTGAGGAGCCATCGTGGCGGATCGCATCGCAGACATCTGGGGTGAGCGCACACCCCACGCCAAGGGAACGGTGTGGCCGGCCCGGGTCGACCTGCACCTCGACGAAGGACTGGGTGAGGGCGACGTCGACCGCTGGGTGCAGTCGGCGTGCGTGCTGTGCAGCAACGGGTGCGGCTGCGACATCGCCGTCAAGGACGGAGGGATGGTCGGCGTACGCGGCCGGGCCACCGACGTGGTGAACCACGGACGTCTGGGCCCCAAGGGCTTGTACGGGAGCACACCGTGGGCGGGATCCGCCGACCGGCTGACCCGGCCGCTCGTCCGAGAGGGGGGTCACCTTGTGGAAACCGACTGGGCGAGGGCCATGGGCCGGATCGTCGAGGTGTCACAGCGGCTGCTGGCGGAGAAGGGTCCACTCACCCATGGCTTCTACACGACGGGTCAGATGTTCATCGAGGAGTACTACACGCTGGGGGTGATCGGGAAGGCAGGACTGGGGACGCCGCACATGGACGGCAACACCCGCCTGTGCACGGCGACGGCAGCGGCCGCCTTCAAGGAGTCCTTCGGCGCCGACGGCCAACCAGGCTCGTACACCGACATCGAGCACTGCGACGCAATCTTCCTGTTCGGCCACAACATGGCCGAAACCCAGACCGTCCTGTGGATGCGCATCCTGGACAGGACCCGCGGCGAGGCGCCGCCGCGGCTGGTCTGCGTGGACCCACGGCTCACCCCCGTGGCGCAGGAGGCCAGGCGCACCGGCGGGGTTCACCTGGCGCCGCGAGTCGGCACCAACCTGGCCCTGATGAACGGTCTGACGCGCGAGCTGTTCGAGCACGGCTGGGTCGAGGACGACTGGGTGTTGGCGCACACGATCGGCGTGGACGAGCTGCGCCGCATCGTTGACCCCTACAGCCCCGAGAAGGTCCAGCAGATCTGTGGGGTCGACCCGGAGGACCTGCGCCGGGCGGCCCGTATTTTCGGCGAGAGCGAGAATGTCCTGTCCACGGTGCTCCAGGGCTTCTACCAGTCGCACCAGGCGACCGCGTCGGCGGTAGCGGTCCACAACCTGCACCTGCTGCGCGGCCTGGCGCCCGGGCAGCGGCGTGCTGCAGATGAACGGCCAGCCCACCGCGCAGAACAACCGCGAATGCGGTGCCGACGGCGACCTCCCCGGTTTCCGGAACTGGGGCAACCCCCAGCACGTCGGGGAGCTCGCCGATCTGTGGAATGTCGACCCGCTGACCATCCCCCACTGGGCGCCACCGACGAACGCGATGCAGATCTTCCGATACGCCGAGCAGGGCTCGATCGAGCTGCTCTGGATCTCCGCGACCAATCCCGCCGTGTCGATGCCGGAGTCGGCGCGGATCCGCAAGATCCTGAGCAGCGACCGATGCTTCGTCATCGTGCAGGACCTGTTCCTGACCGAGACCGCCGAGCTCGCCGACGTGGTCCTGCCCGCCGCCGGCTGGGGGGAGAAGACCGGGACATTCACCAACGTCAACCGCGTCGTCCATCTCTCCGAGCAGGCCGTCGAGCCGCCGGGGGAAGCCAAGAGCGACCTGGACATCTTCTTGCTGTACGCACGAGCGATGGGACTCGCCGATAAGGACGGCTCCCCGCTGCCGGCCTGGTCCACCCCGGAGGAAGCGTTCGACGCCTGGCGCCACGCCACCGCCGGGCGACCCGTCGACTACACCGGCCTGTCCTACGACACACTGCGCGGACCCACCGGGATCCCGTGGCCAGTGAACGACCGGGCGCCGCAGGGAACCGACCGGCTCTACACCGACCCAGTGTTCCCGACCGACACCGACCAGTGCGAAACCTACGGTCACGACCTCGTGACCGGCGGCGACGTCACCGAGCAGGAGCACCGCGCCATCGCCCCCGCCGGACGCGCCTTCCTCAAGGGTGCCGCCTACACGCCCGCCCACGAAGAACCCAGCCAGGAATACCCCCTGCTGTACACCACCGGGCGAACGGTCTACCAGTTCCACACCCGCACGAAGACCGGACGCTCTCCGTCGCTGCACGCGGCGGCTCCCGATGCCTGGGTGGAGATCTCACCGGTCGATGCCGAGGCACTGGGCGTCGAGGAAGGCGACCGCGTGCGGGTCGAGTCACCTCGAGGGGCGATCGAGGTACAGGCACGCGTGGGACAGGTCATGGCCGGTGCGGTCTTCGCGCCGTTCCACTACGGCTCGTGGGACCTCGAGGATGTCGCCCCAGACGGTCAATCCCGGCAGGCCAACGAGCTCACCATGACGGTGTGGGACCCGGTGTCCAAGCAGCCGTACTTCAAGACGTGCGCGTGCCGTGTCATCCGGGTCGGCCCCGGAGAAGGTCCTGCCCCTGCGCCCACGACCGCAGCGTCGGCGCCGGTCTCCGACGAGGTGCCACCCACCGGAGGAGGCCCGGGCACCACGTCGACGACCCTCACCGAGACTCCCGCCTACCCCAACGATCCGGCGGCGGGCACCGCCCACCCCGCCCCTACCCCCACGATTGCCGGGAAGCAGTAATGCCGCACCTGAGCACCTACATCGGTCTCGCCGACCACAGCGAGAAGACGCTCGCCGAGTCCTTCCGCGCTGTCGCGCAGGGCCACGGGCGGGCCGTGGACATCTTCCACATGTGCCACACCCTCGCCACGATGAGCGACTCCCATCGGGATCGGCTCGCTCCCCTCCTCAACCATTACGGCGAGCAGCAGTCGTCGGAGGTCCGCGAACCCGAACGGTTGCACGCCGAAGGGCTCGCCGGGGTCCGACAGGGCGATATCGGGCTGCTGCGGGATCTGCAGGACCTTCACGTCCTCGCGAGCCTGGTGCAGACGACCTGGATCGTGCTGGCTCAGGGAGCGCAGGGCATCCGCGACCGGGAGCTGCTGTCGGTGGCCACCGACGCCAACACCGACACCTCACGACAGCTCACCTGGCTCAATACACGCATGAAGGCTGTCGCGCCCCAAGCCCTGATCCTCGGGCTGTGAGCTGCCCTGTGTCAACCCTTTCTGGTGTGGTGTTCAAAGCTGTTGTTGGGCGGCTTGTCGGGTGATGCGCAGTGTGGTGCCGATGGCGTTCCAGGGGTGTCCTTGGGTACGTGCGCGTTGGACTGCGGCGGTGAGTTCGGCTTGGGCGTCGCGCAGTTGCTGGTCGGAAAAGCAACGGCCTTCTTCGCGAAGAAACACCGATGAGCGCGAAGTATACATTCATCAACTCCGAAGAAGGCAACTATCCGGTCACCAGCATGTGTCGCTGGGCGAAGGTATCGCGGTCGGGCTAGTACGATTGGTGCACCCGCAAGCCCTCGGCGACCGCGTTGTGGCGGGCCGACCTGCAGGCGAAGATCGCCCACGCGTTCACCCACTCCGACAGCACGTACGGTTACCGGCCTATCCACGCCCAGCTCGCCCGCTGGGGCACCGCCGTCGACCCCGAGACGGTGCGGCTCATTATGCGTGAGCTGCGCCTCGTGCCCTGCCAACCCCGCCCGTTCCGACCCCCGACAACCATCGCCGGCGACGCCGGTACGTTGCCGGACTTGCTCAACCGCGACTTCACGTCCGACGCACCGGCCTGCAAGCTCGTTGGCGACATCACCTACATCCGGACCTGGCAGGGCTGGCTGTACCTGGCCACCGTCCTCGACTGCTTCTCCAAGAAAGTCGTCGGATACGCCATGGCTGATCATATGCGGACCGAACTCATCGGCGAAGCACTATCCATGGCCGCACGCCGTAGCCGGTTTCGTCGGGGCGAGACCATTTTTCACTCCGACCGGGGCAGCCAGTACCTGTCCGCAGAATTTGCTGACCTTGCCAAACAACTCGGCGTCATCCGATCTGTCGGGCGCACCGGCATCTGTTACGACAATGCCTGGGCTGAATCGTTCAACGGCACGCTCAAAAATGAACGTGTCTACCGGACACAATATCCCACTCGGGACCATGCCCGCAAGGACATCACCCGCTACATCGAGCGACGCTACAATCATCTTCGACTTCATTCGTCGATTCGATACCAGACACCGAATGAGGTAGAGTCGTCGTGGTACGAGAACAGCAAAGCGGCCTGAAAAACCCCATCAATCTTTGTCCGAATTTCATCGGGCTCCTCAGTGACGGGGCACCGGATCACGCCCTTCTCACCCGCCACTGCCTACGCTCCCCCGCGCAGACGAGTGTCAGGCCGCGATATGCCGGATGATGAAGTGTTCCTGGTCCGGAAGGTCGTGCGATGGCACCGAGTGCTCTTCCGCCGGCGAGAGTGACGCGCCACGCGGCTACTCCGGTGCTCTCGCGGTGGCGGGCATCGTCGCGTGCCTCCCCGTGGATGATGGTGCGTCGGGCTGTCGCTGTCGTTGCCTCAGCGGTGGTCGTGCTCGCCACCGGGGTGGCGTGGGCGACGTTGCGGGACCTGACACAGGGCATCACCACCTCCAGCGCACTGTCCGGCACGCATGCCGTAGCCCCATCAGGAGATGGCTCGGTGAACGTCTTGTTGATGGGCCTGGACTCGCGCAAGGACCAGAACGGCAACCAGCTGCCGCCGGCGATTCTGGATCAGCTGCACGCCGGGGACGGCAACGAAGGCGGCTACAACACCAACACGCTGATTGTGCTGCACATCCCTAACAACGGGGGAGCAGTGGCGGCGTTTTCGATTCCTCGGGACGACTACGTGGCGGTGCACGACATCCCGAACAATGACCACGTCAAGATCAAGGAAGCGTACGGCCTGAAAAAGGCGGCCACCGAGGACGCGTTGGGCAAGCAGGGCGTCGCTGATCAGAGGACGCTGGAGACGGCGGGCCGTGAGGCCGGGCACCGAGAGACCGTGCAGACGGTGGAGGAGTTCCTCGGTATCTCGATCGATCACTTCGCGGAAGTGAACCTGGCCGGGTTCTACGACATGGCCTCGGCCCTGGGCGGGGTGCAGGTGTGCCTCAACCACCCGGTCACCGACAGCTACTCCGGCGCGGACTTCCCGGCCGGGCTCCAGACGCTGGACGCCGCGCAGTCGCTGGCCGTCGTCCGGCAACGCCACGGGCTGACCAACGGCGACCTCGACCGCACGCACCGCCAGCAGGCATTTCTGGCTTCGGTCACCCACAAGCTCTCCAGTGCAGGGACCTTCACCAACGTCGGTAAGCTGCAGAGTCTGGCTGACGTGGCCAAGCGGGACGTGGTGATCTCCGCGGGCTGGGACATTGCCACGTTCATCCAGCGGGCGACCAACCTCACCGGCGGTAACGTGGCGTTCGCGACGCTACCCATCGTGCGCTACGACACGGTGGACGGCCAAGCCGTGAACATTGTGGATGTGCCCACCGTGCAACGCGAGGTCAAGGTCGCCTTCGGCTTGGAGCCGGCCACGCCGCCACCGACCAGGACTGCGGCCGTGGCGCCGCCGCTCACCTCCACCGTCGATGTGCTCAACGGTGACGGGGGACCGGGCCTGGCCACGACGGTGTCCCACGCGCTGGTCGGTGCCGGTCTCACGGCGGGGCGCATCGGCGGCAGCATCATCGCGACCACCATGGTCACCTATGGCGCCGGTGCGCAGCCCGACGCCGATGCCGTCGCCTCACTGTTCAGTGGGGTGACGGCATCCGCGGACTCGGCGCTGCCTGCGGGGCGGGTCAGCGTGGTGCTGGGCATGGGGTTCACCCCAGCAGCGGATCTGGCTCAACGGGCCGCTGCGCTCAAGACACCGGCGGTTCCCACGACGACGACGACGACGACGGCGACGCCGACCCCGAGGCCGCAGGGGCTGCCGGTGGATGGCAGCGGCATTCCCTGCGTGGACTGAAATGCCACCCCGGAGGGCCACTGGTGCAGCAGCTGCTCGCCGGGGGTGATGGCGTGGCGGCGGTGTTGCTGTCGGTATCGCTTAAGCCTGATCCCTTTCAGCCGAGTCGAGGAGAGCGGTACGGCGTCGGTTGGGACTGTCTGTCTGGGGTAAACCTCAACCCGACGTCAGTTAGGGGGACGGGCGTCCCGCAAGCCCTGTCCGCACTGATTCCCGATGACGGGGGGCCTATCCGGTGTAGCGTCACCGGACCGCGCTCACTCAGCCGTCGAAACGGTCGCCGGTGAAAGTGGATGAGTTCGTCGAGCACTGGACGGTGGGTCTTCATTGAGGTCCTGATGTCGCAGGGAACTGCGGCAGGCTCGCCGGGCGTGCCACGGCCAATGGGCCAGCCGCTGAGGCTGCGCTGCCGTAGGCCGCGGGCACGTACAGGTAGTTGCCTTCGTGATCGCGCGCCGGGTGCGCTCGGCGCGCGATCGTGCACCAACCGGTAGGGGTGCACACCCCCGGCCGCGTCGAGGTCGACCCACTCCGGCACCGGTGCTGCGGCGTCGAGGTTCCAGGATTGGACGTGGGCAGCTCCGCAATAGGCCTTCGCAGATTTGACGGCCACCGCCAAGGTTGGCGTGGGTGTCGCGGAGGTGGTGCTGGGGGTGTTCGTCGTCTTACTCCAACCGCAAAACCAGAGTGTGGTTGGCTCTTGGCTGAACCAACGGGATCAAGGCCCAGACGGGTACGTGAGCCCCAGATGGAAGTCCTCGCCACCGCCGGCAACACAGAGTTCAAGGGGTCGATGTGCCTGACCTGGTCCCTGAGGTGGGGCTGCCGCTTCACTGACCTGCTACCGCCTTGTGTTTTGTCAGGCGCGCCGCCCGCAGCACGGCCATGCTTAGAGGAATTGGTGACAGTACGGTCGGGTGAAAGCTTCTCGCGATGTAGGGAGTGACGGTTATGTGGGTTCTATTGTCTACCCGGTTAAATGTTGACTCGCGCGGACGGCACTCTGTCTCGGTGGGTAGCCCGCCGCCGTGAGCGCCGCTGACCCCCATCCGATCCTGGCCACCTCATCCTGGCAAGCGACACACTGGGCGGCCGAGCGCCTTGTTCGGCTCACCGCGGGGGTGTGTGACGTGTTCTACGGAACGACTCTCCGCCAGGTCATCGTGGTTTATGTGATCGCCACCACGGATGCTGGGGTCCACCGGATAGATCAGATCATGGGTGCGGGAGCCTCGCTGACTCCCAGCCAACTCAGCGAGCGTTGCGCCCGCCTCGCCTCGCAGTGGGCAGCGAGCGTGGCGGCCAGGCCTAACCGGGCCGGTACGTCGTCGCGATCATTGGTGGTTTAGCGGCGGGTGATGTGTTCGGTGAGAGGGTCTGCGGTGTAGGAGGGTGCGCCTGGCGGGGCTGCGACTCCGGTGGCGGGGGATACCCAGACGGTCAGTGTGGGGGTGTCGAAAGGTTGCACACGGTGGGTGCGGTAGCGGTGGGTGAGCGCCGACGCGCTCCGGGGGCCGTCGGTGGGGTCGCGGGGAAGGAGCAGGCTTTCCAGCGACGGCATCCAGATGACGTATTCCACGCTGGAATCATTCGCTTCGGCGCGGTCGAGCATCGTGTCGACGAGGCGTTGCACCGGGGTCCGATTTTCCACCTCACCACTGTGCCCGCGCCGAACGATCTTTGCCACTGCTGGTGTGGCTCCTTCTACAGTGATGCACCGCCCTGCCAACGGCTCAAGGTGAGCGTGTCCTTGCCCGGACGGTGGCATGGTGGAGCGAACCTTCGAATGGGTCGTGCGATACCGCCGATGCGCCTGTGGACTATGAAACCCGCCTCGCATCATCGTCTACGTCGCGATGATCGAGGGTGAACCTTTGTTTGGGCTGCGGGGTGACCGGGGTGCGGGTGCAGTCCTCACCGCCGCCGCGGCGCTGATCTTCGTCGTCGACACGGTGGTGGTGCGCAGGATCGGGATTGATGAGCACCGCTTCCGCCGAGTCCGTTACTTCCGGTTGCCCACCGGTAGGTGGCGCCGGCACGAACCGTGGATTTCCACGATCGGCGACCTGGACACCGGCCGCGTCCTCGGCGTGCTCGTTGGCCGCAGAAACACCGGGGTCGGGGCCTGGCTTGCGGCCCGCACCCCGGCCTCGGGGGACAGGATCGAGGTGGTGGCCACCGACCCGTCCGCGGCGTTCGCGAAAGCCATCCGCACGTACCTGCCGACCGCGGCGATCAGCGTGCACGCCTTCCACCTCGTGAAGCTCGCGAACGACACCCTGACCGCGGTGCCGGTGAGGTCTCGTTCGGTGAGCTCGATCACGACCGACAGCCCGCCGGCCGCCGACAGGGCCGCGGCGGCGCCGGGCGGTGGCGGGGCGTTGAGCGCGGCGGCTTCGACGTTGACGAACAGCTCCAGTGTCGAGGGGAGGTGGGCCTTGACCGCCCCGTCGAACGCCGCTATCCGGCACGCCCAGTCCAACTCACCAAACGTGCCCCGGGCGCGGGCGGCAGCGAACAACGCGTCCGGGGTGTAAAGGTCGGTGCCCTCGGGCCCGCGGGCCAGTGCCTCGTAGCCGATGACCGTCCTGGTCTGCAAATGGACCACGGGTTGATACAGCGAGTGGACCTGCGGCCAGGCTGGCCTCACGCCCGGCCCCGGCGGGGTTCCGCCGCCAGTGTTGGTGCGGCGCCGGCGGACAGCGGGCGAGTGCGACTGGGCGGACGGAACCGGTTCCGTGGCCATGGCGCCCTCGTTCTCACGCGGTGTCACCCCCTTTGCCGAGGGTAACGACGATCTTAGAAGTGGGTGAGGGCCAGAGACAAGGACGAAACGGGCCCCTGGCCTAGCTCGCCGCTGGCTGCACCCGGCCTGGTCTCCCGCTGGGCGGTGACCGGGGGTGACCGGCGGTGATTTTGCTCTGTCCGCAGCTTCGACGATTCCAACTCGACGGGCTCGGCGGTGGTTCATCGCGACGACCCCAATTTGCTGACCGCCTCGCCCTCACCAGTGCAGTGCGATACCCAACGGCCACGACCGCTGGTCCCGGATTTTCGGTCGGTGGGTCGACCAACAATCGCGGCCTCGCCTACTACATCGGGTGGACTGCGCCCCGACACGGTGTCACCGGGTGTGGTGGTCGGTGATGATGCGGTCGCGGCCGTGGCGTTTGGCGGTGTAGAGCAGGGTGTCGGCGCGATCCAAGGTGGCGGCGACGCTTTCCCCGGCCTGCATGGTGGTGTGTCCGGCGGAGAAGGTTTGCCCGTCGGGCATCGTCTCGGCCAGCAGGCTGAGGATCGTGGTGGCGTCGTCGGTTGGTACAACGGGGAAGGGCGAGGGCGAACTCTTCCCCACCCCACCGGGCGAGGATGGCGTCGTGGCGTAACACCGCCCGGGCGCAGGACCCGAAGTGTTGGAGCACGGTGTCTCCGGCCCGGTGGCCGTGGGTGTCGTTGTAGGCCTTGAAGTAGTCGAAATCCAGCACGGCGATCGTGAACGGCTCCACCCGCGCCCGGGTCGCCAGCAGAGCCCGCATCTGTGTGCGCCAGCCCCTGCGGTTCAGCAACCCGGTCAGCGGGTCGCTGCTGGCTTCGTTGTTCAGCGCCTCTTCGGTGTGGCGGCGGTCGGTGGTGTCGTGGACGGTGGCCATCGTCCACTGCTCCCCGTTGGGACCTGGCACGTAGGCCACAGCCACCCACCCCCACCGGACGGTGCCGTCCGGGCGGACATAGCGTTTCTCCAACCGCACCCCAGGATCGCCGACCTCGACCGCAGCCATCATCTGCTCCACCGCCGCATGCTGAGCAAGGTCATCGGGGTGGGTGAACTCCCGCGAGGACCGGCCGCCCACCGTCGCGTCGGTTCAACACGAGCAGGATCACCTCTCCCAGTGAGGTATGACGGTTGTCTGCGACACACTCGCCGTATGAACCGACTTCCGTCTGAGATACCTCGGGTGGCCACGACGGCCGATGCCGCGACCGTGCCCGGCGGCTCGATGCGTTCAATCGGGAGTACGACACCGCGACGCCCGGGCCCGTAGTTCTCGCGAAGCGCCTTGAACGTCTCCTTGCCGGCGAAGAGACGATTGCCCTGTTGGCCGGCGACCCAGCGGTCGCCGTCGCGGTGCTGACGCTGCGCACCAACGTGTGGTACGAGGGTCCGGTTGCGCTGCTCGATGAGCTCTACGTCGCGCCGGAGCTGCGCGGACAGGGAGTGGGCTCCGCGCTACTGGTGACTGCTGAGTCCGTGACCCGGGCGCGTGGCGGCGAACTGCCCGAGATCAATGTCGACGGCGAGGACACCGATGCCCGCCGGTTCTATGCGCGGCACGGCTACCGCAACAGCGAGCCGGGGCAGGACCAGCCGCTGCTCTACTACTACCGAGAACTGACCGACGCGTCGTAGCGCCGCCCTGCCCCGCTCAGCGATCGGGCTGCCCGACGTCGGAGGTCCCCCGCGAGCTACGCCAGCGAGTCGTCGTAGGCAGCGGTCAAGGCACCGCCCGCATCGCCGGTGTTGACGACGCCCGTCGGCTCGATGAGCAGCGCGTGGACTTCTCCCTCCGCGACCGGGCAGTGCTCGACACCGCGCGGTACGACGAACAACTGGCCGGCGCTGAGCCTCACGTCACCGTCGCGCAGCTGAATGCTCAGCTCACCAGCAACGACGATGAACAGCTCGTCGGTGTCGTCGTGGGTGTGCCAGACGAACTCGCCTTTGACCTTCACGACTTTGATCTCGTAGTCGTTGAGTCGAGCCACCACCTTCGGCGACCAGTGCTCGGAGAACAACGCCAGCTTCTCGGTGATGTCCACGGCCTCGTTAGCCATGTCCCGAGCCTCGCATGAAGCTGCTGCCTTGACGAGCCCACTGCGCCGCGGCACGTCACCCGATTCAGGATCGGGCTGCGGTAGGTCGCCGCCGCGGGTGGCAGGCTGGTTGTTGTGATGATGAACGCGCCGCGGGTGATCGGGATGCTGGGTGGGATGAGCTGGGAGTCCAGCGCGCAGTACTACCGCCTGGCCAACGAGCTGGTGCGTGAGCAGCTCGGTGGTCTGCATTCGGCGCGGATTGTATTGACGTCGGTGGACTTCGCTGACATCGAGGCACTGCAGGTCGCCGGGCGGTGGGAGGAGGCGGGGCAGCTGCTCGCCGAGGCGGCCAAGGGACTTGAAGCGGCCGGCGCGGAGCTGCTGGTGATCTGCACCAACACGATGCATAAGGTCGCCGAGCAGGTCCAAGCCGCTGTCGGGATTCCGCTGCTGCACTTGGGCGATGCCACCGCAGCCGCGGTGACCCGGGCCGGGCTGGGCACGGTTGGGCTGCTGGGTACTGCGTTCACCATGGAGCAGGACTTCTACCGCGACCGGCTCACCAGCCACGGCCTGCGAGTGCTCATCCCGCCACCGGCTGACCGCGCCGAGGTGCACCGCATCATCTACGACGAGCTGTGCGTGGGGGTGGTCCGCGAGGAGTCCCGGCAGGCTTATCGCGACGTCATCCTGCGCCTGGTTCAGGCCGGCGCCGAGGGTGTCGTGCTCGGCTGCACCGAGATCGAACTGCTGATCTCCGACACGGACAGCCCGGTACCCATATTCCCCACCACCCGCCTGCACGTCGAAGCTGCCGTTGACGCTTCTCTGGCCGCGCGCGGCAGCAGAGGAGCTTTCGCATAACGGTGATCCCCGGCTACGGACGGTGGCTACGCGGGCGCCACTGACAGGGCCACCTCGGCGAGTTCCGGCCAATTGGTTGACTCCTGGACGCAGCGAGCGAACAACCACAGCCGTAGGCGCTCGGCGTCGAGTTCAAGCAGTCAGCCATGCGGGCCAGCAGCCTATCGGGATCGGTGTGCAGACGGACGTCACAGTTGAGCAGGTGCTGGAGAGCATCATAGGTGGGGTCGCCGACGTAGGGCTTGGGGTCGATGAGCAGCCACGGCTCCCGCTCGGCGGCAAGGATGTTGCCGGCATGCAGGTCGGTGCACAACAGCACCTCGTACTCCGCGTTGAGCGGCAACTGCCGGAATAGTTCGATCCCCTCCCGACACAGTCACGGATCAAGGCGGCTCGGACGCTCAGCAGTCTCTTGCTCGAACTCCTCGGCCCACCGCTCGCACATCGAGTGGAGGGAGTGAAACCCATGGCCGGGGGCCGGTTGCCGCCACAGACGGCGCAGCAGCCCGGCGACGATGAGGTCCTGCTCGGCTTCGGGAAGAGCCTGCAGGGTGGTGCCCGGCCAGCACCGCTCCAAGAGCAGGGCGATGGTCATGGAGTCGACCTCGGCCTGGCGTGCAGCACTACGGCGCCATCGCCGTCCCAGATCCGCAAACCGTCGGCCTCGTGCTCGGCCTCCGGGTGGCGCCAAAGCACCTTCACCACCAGATCCTCACCGCCGCGGGTCACTGGGGCCACCCACGCCGTCTGCCCCCCGGGTTGGAACGGTTCTCCGACGCGGATAGACCAATCCGTCTGCAGATCCCGGATCGCGGCGGGCAACCTCGCGAGCCAGCCCTGTCGCTGTGCACGCTTGGCTGCGGCAGCCAACTCCAGGGGCATCGCCAACTCGTCACGGTGGTCGCTCATCGCCGATCGGTCGACCTCAACAGAGTCGGCGCCCCCTGTTGCGGCGGCCCCCAGGACCGGGTTCCAGGCATGCCGGGGGCGGTTTACGCCTCCCGGTGCCCATGTGTTGCCCCGTACGGCGTCTTGGGGTGAAGCCTTTGTTCTAGAGCATCGAACCGAGGTCGGACCCGTGGGTGGGGTAGGCGGCGGTGGCGGACTTGAGCTGGCGGGTGGTGAGCCCGAGTTTCATGGCGAGTCCGAGGGTGTTGACTAGTTCGCCGGACTCGGGTCCGAGCAGGTGGGCGCCGACGATCTTCTCGGTTGAGCGGTCGATGAGGATCTTGGCGGCGGAGGTGGTCTCGCCGATCCGGTAGTTGGAGTACCAGCCGCTGGTGTCGGAGTAGCGCACGGTCAGATCGATGCCGTGCTCGGTGGCGTCGGCTTCGAGCATACCGACGCGGACGAGCTCGGGGATGGTGAACACCGCGGTGGGGATCCCGTTGTAGTCGGGTGTGGTGGTAGTTGCCTTGAGCATGTTGGAGGCGGCGACCTTGGCCTCGGAGACCGCGACAGGGGTCAGCGGCAGCCCGGCGGTGTCCGCGGAGTCACCGGCGGCCCAGACAGCAGGGTTCGTCGTGCTCTGCAGGTGGGCGGCGACGTGCACCCCGCGCTCCCCCCACCCGACGCCGGCTGCGTCGAGACCGAGGTCGGCGAGGTCGGCGACGCGGCCCGCGCCGTGGACGACGAGATCGGTCTCGATCGTCTCGCGCTGACCGGCGCGCTCGAGGGTGACCCGATACCCGCGGTCGCTCGGCTCGATCGCCGCGATGGTGGTGGACCTGCGCAGTTCGACCCCGACCCCGCGGCCGCGGTCCATCAGGAGCTCGACGAGATCGGGGTCGAAGCTTCTCAGTGGGCGCTGCCCGCGGTCGACGATGACGGTGGAGCTGCCGACGCGGGCGGCGAGGTGAGCGAACTCGAAGGAAATGAAGCCGCCCCCGACGAACAGGATGCGCGGCGGGAGGGCGTCGAGGTTCAGGAAGTCGGTGCTGTCGACCAGGTGCTCGTGGCCGGGGAAGTCCAGGGGGCGGGGACGCGCCCCGGTGGCGACGAGGACGCGGTCGCCGACGTAGGGGGTGCCGTCGACCTCGATGCGGTTCGGGCCGGTGAAGCGAGCGTGCCCGTGGAAGGTGTCGACACCCTGGCCTGCGAGGTTGTCCTCCATGGACTGGGGGACGGGGTCGGTGAAGCCGTGCTTGTGGGTCATCAGATCGGGCCAGTCGATCCTCAGCCCGCCCTCGTTGATGCCCTTGCCGCGCATCAGGCGGGCGCTGTCGATGATCTCCGCCCCGCGCCGCAGGATCTTCTTCGGGTCACATCCCCGGAGGGCACAGGTGCCACCGTAAGGGACGGAGTCGACGATGGCCACCCGCCAGCCTTCGGTGGCGCACTTGGTGGCGGCTGCCACCCCGGCCATGCCGGCACCGATGACGATGAGGTCGTAGGACTCATTCATGGTTGGTGTCCCTTCGTGGTGCTGACGCTTCGGTCGGGTGTTGAGTCCTGAGGCGTGCGGAGCGCGCTGACCCGGCAGCGGGCGTCATGGCTCCGTCGGCGCCTCACCCACCGGGCCCACCCGAGGGCGCCCAGCACGAGCCCAAGCCCGATCAGTACCCGGCTCGACACGGACAGGCCGGTGACCGCACCCAGCACCCCCAGCGAGAACAGCACGGGCAGCCCGCAGCACAGACCGAGGACACCACCGACCGCGGCGAACGGTGCGAGGGCGGGCACCCGCTCACGCACCGGCGAGCACCACACGCAGCTGCTCGAGCGTCGGTGC
>JAABUI010001018.1_pt1 | contig 17298 bp, 22 predicted proteins | sample 5559111 | NCBI WGS metagenome assembly JAABUI01 (sample SAMN10711870, study PRJNA513365) | rock metagenome | isolation source: Antarctica rocks | place: Antarctica: Victoria Land, Buttleship Promontory
GGATTGCATAGCGAGGATGGGCTGGATCTTGGCTGAGGGGAAAATTGACTGCTTCATGAGGGATGATGGTGTGGATTTTGGGACGGTGTTATCTCTATACGGCTATCATGTGACGTTCGAATAGAGATGAAATGGTGATTGAAATCATTCCCTCGTTTATTAATGTTTCATTTAAATTCTTCCTCAGCCGTGAGGCCATGCACAGAGTCATTTTCGACGCTTCCTGCCAAACCATCGTGCCACACAAATATCGCATTTTCCTTTTTTGCGCAAACGGCCAGCACCAAATCCCAAGCTCACACACAGAGATGTTACAATACATCACCCACATTTGGAATAAACACCAGCAAGCCAGGTTACAGCAGTTGTATAATTAGAATATCATTTTCTGATGAAAATGCTTTAAATCCAATTGAATGAAAACCAACGAAATAGCTCATACTAGAATAAAAACTTAAACCAAATCTAGAGATGCATACTGTTGTACGTCAATACTGATGTGGATTATAAAATCGAAAACTCAGATTAAATCTATACCACAGGCCCCAGCCAAGTCCAAGATCCCCAATACCCCTATCCCGTATCGGTATCGGGTCTAGCAAACTTACAAGGCAAACCAATTCAAACACAATCAAAAAGCATCACAGCTAGCTGACCATTCACCTTAAACCCCCACAACCCACTCCCGCTAAAGCCCCAAATATCTCTTGGCACCCATCCGCCGATCTCCACACCAATGCGTCCAACCTTGCGAACCGGCACTTCCCACCAACAGATTGGCTGAAACTCCACCATTCACATGGCTTGGTTTGGATTCGTGCTCACACGATGCAAGACATTGAATGACGAATTGGAAGAATTAGAGAGAAGGAAAACGTTGATCATGAATGATAGACAATGTTGATCACCTTTTTACCGTAACTTAACGTAAAATACGCCGCCCGATTCCGCTCCGGGCCTGTCCGTTGCGGACGGGGGTGCTGTGCGAGCGGGTGAGAGGGTTTGTACCGGGAAGGGTGAGGAATTCTGTGCAGGGATGGCGGAATTGTGGGCGGGCGTTAAGTGGTTTGCGGTCATGACTCCAGCGGCGGATTTGGGTTTGATGGAAGGGGAGTTGCGAGAGGTCATGTGTTGGTGTTTGTATTTCTTCCTACGGTGTTTTTTGGCACTGGCTACTGGTCAAAACAAAGGCATTACTTGCCTTGTTCGTCTTGCTGCAAACACAGGGGGAAAGCCACTGTATTGGCGTTATTTTCCTCGGACTTACCTTTTTTCAATCGACCGAGATAAGGCTCTTAGGGGTTCTGCAGCCCATTCTCGAGAATTCACTTACATGCAGAGTGGCGTCCTATGCTAGGTTTCAGCGTCAACATGACAACATGACAACATCACATCCCGCAGGTCTTTGCGTGGTATGCAATGGTGTTGTCCCTGGTTCTTGCGTGAAACGAGAAATTTTCTGAAGCTTCTCGGGACACCGGTCTCGCATGCAAGGCCTCTTCAGGAAACGTGGACGTCCAGATCAGGGCTCCTCGTAGTACAACATGTCCTTGCTGCAGGTACTGAGTCCTTCAGCTACGTTCAAGTCGAAGGCGTCAGATCGTTGATGAAGTCTTGCATATGTCGGTACTCAATGAGCGGATTGCATACTCATCGATGCAGCGAGAGATCTAAAAGATTGGTATCTGCAGACGCTGTGACTTCTCGAGCATAACCGAACGTAAGTCGCACTCCACTTCGAGTGGACAAAAGGGTGAGAGCTACAAATCACGCTGCTGCCTAGCATTAGTCGGTACTTCAGGGGCTAGCTCTGCCTCCGGATATATCTCGTGCACGACGCTTGATACAGTGCTTTCCTCAGCGGTCCGATATTTCCCAGCACCTGGATGGTCGAAGGGGACGGGAAGCATTAGTTTAGACCGGATTCAGTGGCAGTAGGACCCGACCACCTGAGATGCTGCGTGAAACAATGGTCTGGAGCCCCTTCAGTGTCACCTTGAATCGCCTCTTGGGGGCCATTCACGGTGCGGCTTCGAGGCTTTTAGTTCTAGGCAAGAGGTTGGACCTGCAGCGGGCAAGCACAACGGGGTCGTATCGTCGATGATCAGCGCCTTTGCAAAAAATCCCATGAGGATTAGTCCATTCCAGGACCATGGTTATCCGTACGAGTACAGAGTCATAGTCGCTGGTGGCGATGACCAGTCCAGATGTAACCCAGGCGGAGTAGTCTCATGTAACGTAGGGTTGAGCCATGATACGCGTGCAGCATGCATACTCGTCAAAGGACGCTGATGCACGCTGATCTCATTCCCATATTTCCGATTTCCGATTTCCGAAGCTGAAGGCAGTAGGCACCACGCATACACCCTACCTCGCAGGATGGTACTCGATCGAGCGTAGTATCGCCTGCGTTGCTGTGTGTGGTGGTTTCGAGGGCTGCCCATCCTCTCGAGTCAAGTACCTTGGCCATCGGAGGGCATACAGGCAAACACTTACTTTAGGGTTCGGAGCAGGCAACGTTTAGCCGAGATTCCCGGATCTGCAGTCTGTGCAGTTGCCGTTCTCGCCGTTGGCGGCCGATGATCCTTCCTCGAATCCGCCGTGCGCTGCGTTTCACAAGAGTGTGGGTGGTGGCCAATGAACAGCGTCTGATCTGATACTTGGTGACTCCCCATCCGTAATTTATCATTTGGCCCATGCACAACGTCCGGACACACGGATCGACGCATGAAGGCTGCCTGTCCCCACGTGGATGCACGTCCAGCAAGATGGGGAAACCTTGCGAGATGCCTGGATTGCCTGATTGGGTAATGGTGAGATCGGCAAGAGTAGGTAGGTGTACTGTATGTAAGGGATTCTGGTGGTGTGTGCTGCACGGTGGAGAGGGTACGGCTTGGCAGCCGCATCGACGTCGCATCAGCTGACTCGATCAGCATGCGAGCACCACAGCGAACAAGGTTCGGGGGGGCAGTCATCCAGATGTCGCAATCATCGTATGGAGGTAGCATCCTGTTGACGCACAGTCCACTTGGTTGATGCCCATCATCGGGTCAGGGCGAGGCAGACGAGAAGCTTGGGCTGCAGGATGGCAATGGCAGCCCAGCTCAGTTTCAGTGTGGGAGCTAGGAAGGCATTGCTCGAGTTGCTACATCGAGGCTTGGGCATGATGATCTTGCGTTTCAGCGTTTGGTGCTGCTGGAGTCGAGCAGATGATGTCTTGCTGTTGGAGGGGGGTAGTGATCGCGATAGCGATTGCACCCACCACGACGGTCGCCCTCCGATCAATGCTAGATGGCACCAGAGCTGAGAAGAAGGAGAAGCGCCGTCGTCGATTTGCTTGCAGTCCAGACGAAGACTCCCGTAGTCGTCCGATCATGCTCTGTCCTGGAGTCGCGAATCGAGTAATGGCCACGCACATCACCAGTCAGGAACAGGTCCAGGCTCAGGAACAGGAACAGGAACGTGAAACTTTCACGAGTCAGCCAGTCAGAGCAGCATCGGAGCATTCGTAAGGACTGGCTTCAGTCGGACCGTGTTATTCCTGCAGGATAAGCAGCGAAGCCTCCACCAGTCACTCGAGAGGGTGGGGAGCACATGACCAGCCTAACGTCAGAGGAAATCTATCTCCTCTTCCTCCTCCTCCTCCTCCTCCTCCTCCTCCTCCTGTCTTCTCTCAGCCCACCTCCACGAGAAACCTGAAACGTGTACCAGATCGTCGTCAGGACCCCTGTAAGCAGCCATACCGCGCTAACCACGGTATCGTTACCTGGATTACACCACACTAAGCGATGGCCTAAGCCTGCACGTAAGTCTCTCGTCCCGCTTGCCACCAACATCCCAATTCCCCAGAATGGAGCTATCCGATTAGCCTGCGCTGCCGAAAGCGCTGGCCCCTTTCCCCTTGGAGACTAGGCACTGCTAGTATTCGTACCGAAGAACCCAAATTTGAACGATGTTGGAGTCAGGCCGTCGATGTTCTACCGCTTCCCTCCTCCGCTACGAATCATGGCGATGCATTTAGGCACGGCCAATCTACGGGTTTATCGCGGGACTTTCCTTGCGAGAGCTTGGATGTTTTCCGTGCGAGGGTTGTAAACTGGTGGAAATAAAGTGTCCAACAGGAAGCGATAGCTTCCAACACCGGCGTTGGCTTCTATCGGCTTCAGCTGTGTCGTGCAGTGGTCACCCTTGGCGTTAGGATCGAGCGTGCCTGTAAGAGTGGGTATGTAGTATCGACGCCATTATTCCCCAACGTTCCTCACGGATCATGAGCACGACGTACGTGCGGGTGCAGTCGTGGCCCGACGTCTCGTCCCGGTGGATGTTGGTCAAATGTTCTGCATGAGGTGGCCGTTTCGCAATTTCCATGACTTCGTCTTAGCCTGGACGGTGCTCGCTAGGGCACACTGCAGCGGACGACCATCGCCGATGGGAGAGGGGTTGATCAACGCGACGGTCTACTGAGTGCCGTCCCAGGTTGGCTGCTCGACTTTCCAACGTGCAAGTTCTGCAGAGATATCAGAGCCTTTTGAGCCTGCCACGGTCGGCTTAGATAGCTCAAGAAGGGACTGGCCGGCAGGGATCGAGCGCTCGGTAGCTCTGGTTTGCATTGCGATTGACAGAACTAGCCTTAGGCACTTCATTTCCGGCAAGCCTGAGGCATGAAGCTTGACAGCTCATGGCAGGCGTCATGCACAGTGCCCGCCGATTTGGGTCCTCACTGCAATTATCTGCTCGCTATCACCAGTGAACCTCCGGCACTCCCCCACACTTGATGTTAGCCTGCTGTAGGAACCGGCGAGGGCAGAAACCTGATAAGCAATTTGGGCGATGCCTCGTGCTGCTGAAGTCGGTATAGGTCAATCTGTCGACGCCTTGGCGAGGTGATAACCAAAAGCGATCGTCCACCGTCGTCATATTACTTGGTCGTCCTAACGGCTGGGTGTAGCCAGTCTCGCCATCTCGCCATCTCGCCAGCTTCCCGAATTTAACAGATGCGGGAGAGCCCGTCGTAAGTCGATGACTTGTCAGTCAGATCTGAAACTCCGGCGAGAGAGTTGCGCAAAGGGTTCGAACTTCGAAGATCCTCTTCCCGTTCTGGCATGGTGATTTTCTGACTGGCTGCTGCGTGAATCCTCTGCCAGTGACGTGAAGATGCGATTACTGAAGGCAGTCAGAACCCCTTCCCCGCACTAGCACTCTAGCACTCTCGGCGTTCTACAATGATCCCATAGGTGCGACCGTCTTGGGCAGAGCTGGAGGCTCGCTGATGACTCGGGGAATTCGATTGCACGTTTACGAGAAGATGGACTGTATGAGCCGTGAACGTCGTACCGTGATTGCGACGTTTGCTCAACCCGTGCCCTGTGGGAGCGCCAGCGCTTCCAGGGAGCACGCCTCGCCGCACGGCTCTCCGCATTTTTGGCTGCCATTTCGCACTCGATCCCGCTCTGCTCCCCAGCCACTTTTGTCGCAATTTGGTCGCATTCATTTCAGCCCAATCGAGTGCACCCTCTCTCTGCAGTCGAAGACATGCCGACTGTAGTCCGCAGTCACCCAACTCGGAGTCATAGCCGGTCGCACGAGAGTGGAAGGGGAAGTAGCAGAGCAGGCAGTGCACGGGGGTCCGAATCCTCCTGCGCAGCGAGAGCTGGCTGGGTGCGGACTTGTCAGAATCATAAATTGTGGTTCGCATTCGCATCCGAACCTTTCCACTCCCACCAGCGACGCCGAAGGATTTAACGTTGCATGCATCATGCACCCAGCGTTTCTCCAATGACGTTTCGGAGAGGAGCAGCTGACGCAGGAGGGGGAAAATCCGCGAGCCTGGCAAGTGGGTGGTGGGTGTGTGGAGAAGAACGTGCTGACTGCTGATTGCCGTCGGTCCCACGGAGCACGAACGCAGGAGATGCAGGAGATGCAGTAGATGCAGTAGATGCATTCAGCCTCACCACGCGACCATCCGATCATTGGACCACTTCTGGACGCTCCCCGACTCGATGCAGCAGTCTGACATCTCCATTCGTTGTTTGGGCACGCTTCCAGGCCGTAAGCGCCGAGGATCTGGAGTTCGCTTCCAGCCAGGTACCACGCAGTAAGCCAACATATGTATAGGGCCAACACTGTCGCCTGTGTTCCCCGGTAAATCCATTGGCCTCATCCTGCATTCATCCGAAAGGCAAATCCGGGCGTGCATATGGAGTCATCGAAACGTGCTGACTGTCACTCTGATGACGTTTGCCTCGGTTGGATAATCATGAGGATATGGATTGTTCTAAAAACCAGTATATGTGTGGTGTAAGATTGTAGCGTCGCAACGTAGCATTTTGCTGCTTTCCGCCCGAGAAAGAGACCGCTGACGAAGCGCTGTTTCGCCCCCAATGATGACAGTCCACCACGTAAGCCGTCGACCCAAGGGTACATGCAGGACAGAATTGGAAGTGGAAGTAGATGTGTGCAAAATGAAGGCGCTGCGTAAAGGACATGAGCAAGTCGTATACAGGGTACTCGTACAGGTGCGATCAGAGCAGTCAGGATGACATAAGAAAGAAAAGCGTGTCGGGGTCGCAGATCCCTAAGCCCCACCCGCATTAGGGAATCGTCCGTCGAAAGCATCGCCAAGAGAAACATGAAACACGACACAGCCTTCCCGTATTTCTCCCATTTCTGATCCCCGGATCCCTCACAGCCCACCGAAACGCCTCTGCCGGATCTATCGTACGTCGTCGAAGCAGCGTGAAGATCGCTTCCTTTTGTGGATCTCCCTGGGAAAAACGCCAAAAATGACACAGCCAAACTCCAACAACCGCTTGCATAATTCGAGCCCTGGATTGGTAAGATCTCGCGAGGATCATGATGAGAAAACCGAGGTTGTCTGAACGGGACTGCTGACAAAGTCGGCCCGGCTGTAGGTTGGGAATGTGGACGAAGGAGCTGCGGACATAGGCGGAGCCATGGAGGATGATGCCGAGTGTGGCATCCCGTTTATCCCGTTTACGCTGTACGATCGGTTCCGTGGAAAATTCGTAAAAGACCACCGAGCTGGCGTGACAACGGATCCTTCACGGAAACCAAGTTCGAATCGCTTCGGGCAGCCGTCTTCCGTATGTCTTCGTAGAGTATCTCGGCGAGCGAAACGATTCCCACAGAGATTGCATCGGTGGTTGCGCGCTTTCAAATGTACCTGTAGAATATGTCAACCATGGCCGCTAGAATTGCACAATTAGTAAAGCTTACGCTATCAACGTGTCTATCCAAATCAGTCTTCCTCTGGAACTTCTTGGTGCACGGGCTATTGCCAACCAATTCCGTGCACGGGTGAGGGTACTTTCGGTCGGGATTGTGGGTTTCCATGTGCGATTTCCAATTGTAGCTTCTCTTGAATAGTTTGCCGCACACTCGACACTCATGAGTAGCCTCTTCAGGGGTAGTCCTCTGACGCTTCTTCTTGATGCGATTTACACTTGGTAGAACGGGTGCAGCGTCGAATTTTGAGCGCATATCTCCAGTAAAGTCCGTAGGGTATGCAGAGGCTGGCTTAGTCCAGTCTGTGGCTTGCGACCTGTAATAGTCGTCTGTGGGACCATTGATGGGCGAGACACCATTCGAGTAGGGTGTCAATCCTTGTGTAGCCAAGGACCGGTGCAAGACCTGGTCATTTCCATGTGTTGGGTACCACTCATTGGAGTCCTCTTGCTTGACCTTGCTGTGATAGTATTTATGCGTTTGGATAGAAGGCGAGTACGACGAAGATATCGATGAGCGGTGGGATGGCATGTTGGTACTCGGAGGCGTTTGGCAGAAGACGAGGGCAGGCGCTTCGGGTGACGTGCTGGTCATCATCCCAGTGTTGGCGTTGTTTGTGTATCCGGAGAATGGATCAAACGCCGCTGAGGAGATGTCGGGCGGTTGGGACGCCTGCGGGAAATCTTGCTCCATCGCTGATGAGTATGACCAGCAATCCGAAGGTTGCGGCGAAGGTGGGAGGTCTTGAACTGTGCTCTGTTGCTGTTGCTGCTGTTGCGGGAGAGGTAGCTCATAGATGCCCAGACCTCTGTTGGGCTGGTCCATCGACGTTGTTTCAGGCTGAGGCGTAGCAGGATAGCAAGGCCGTTGCGCCGAGAAGGATTGCTTTGATTGTTGGTCGTATGGTGATATGGGCGAGCGCATCGATTGAGGAGTGAGGTTCAACATGACCGGGAGGAGGTCAATGTGAGAGGTATGGGCCAGTGGCAGGACGAAGGAGGTCGGCGATCAGTGTGAACGGTCGTTTTATGTGAGCGACCGACAACTCTGGAGAGTGCGGTGGTGGTGTGAACGTGAAAGGAAGGTTGGGAGGTGTTGGAAAGCGCGACGGGGAAATAAGTATGATTGTAAGGTAGTGGACAGCGTGAGGCGGGCGGTGAAATCCTAGATTATGGGGGTGGGTTCCAGAGAGGAAGGAGTGCGAGTTCAAGGCAGATTGGGCCTATCAATTCGAGTCGAGGGAGGTTTGGAGTCGAGGAGTAGCAAGTAGGCAAAGAATGGGAGGATCGGAGGTGTCTGTGGTGATACTGGGACGCGGCACCGCCCATCATTTTATCAGTGAGAGCTGCGTCCTGCGTGCCAGCAGTTGCGAGCAGGCCAGTCTGAGCAGTGCATGCCTTTCGCACCCAGTCAGCGACGCCAATGCCGCTAATGCAGCCTAGCCAGCTAGCGGCCTTACCATCCCTGCCTCGTGCATCACCGCCTCGACATGCTAAATCGTGGACCTGCGCAGGGGGCTGCCTTAGCCTAGTCCCACAGCCAAGGTACCAGGCATGTATTCCATGGACGCTAGTAATCTATACCGTGGTTAGCGTTTCGGTACCGTGGTCAGGCAAACACCCCAAATTCTCAGGCTTCACGGTCCACCCACCATCAGCGCTGAAGTATGGCCATCATCCATCATGCCAGATGATCCTATTGTTCCCAGCTCCCCGATCAAGCCTAGCGTCGAATGCGACCCCTCCTTGACACAAAAGACGTTGGACTTGTGCAGGACCCCGACGATCGCGCAGGATTTAGCTCGTGCCCAGGCAACTTACCACTCCCAACTGCCATATCAAGCAGGAAGGCATCGAGGCTCCTCCATTGGATCTCGGGGCTAGGAAATCATGGTGCAATTTGGCAACGTTCATGCCCGGCGCAATCCGATGGGTGGAGAAAGCTTGTCGATCGAGGATGGGCGCACATGGGAAGCGGGGCCTGATAAGCCCAAGCCCTAGCCCTTTTCAGGCGTAGCGCGCATAACTTTATGTAGGGGACTTCCATCTGAAACACTGGCCAAAATGGCTGATTTATGTCCGGGCATTGTTCGTTTTCGGCCATCACTCGTCCGCCGTGGCTCCCACGCTGGACCTTGACGCTATACACTCGGCGCCGGCGGTATGTCTCGACATACGTGCTCGGATCCGCTGGTTTCTATTGGTCGTGGATCGCATGCCGCCTTCGCTGGACCTCAAGCTTCTCGTTCAGGGCTGACTCGCCTCGCCTGCTCAAGTCTTTGATGGCTTGAACGTCGGTATCAGATTGCTCTTTTGACTTCCTTTCCGTCATGATTTGTGTCATGAGCTGCTTGACCAGACAGCTAAGTCCCCCGATCTCCCGTACCTGCGTAGCGACCGATCCTGGTCTCGTAGGACCATAAGGGGGCTTTCGCCCATTGCTGATCGATGTTTTGGGAGCTGAAGTCCGTGATCTACTATCCGCCACCGGCCGTTGCAGTGATCGAGGCGTTGTCCGCTTGTAAGGTGCGGGCAGCTTGGCATTTTGCAATCTCGAGGTAGACTCTGTCCGATTGATCCGAGCGCCTGGTCCCTCGTATAGCCAGACGCCAGCGGTATGCAGGCAAAGAAATGGTCTTCGAAAGCACGACTTGCACTCATCCAATCTGCTCCGATGGTAGGCACACTCTCAATGGTCGAAACCATAGAAACGGTATCAGACTCTGTGAAAAGTGCTGTCAAAACCGCCGAGATTCAACGCTCACGACGGAAGCACATCTCAGTGGAGAAGAAGAGTGAGGCAGGCGCCGAGGTTCCGATGGCCACAGACTCGTTAGCAAATGAACACTGACCCTGCATCACGCTTTCCCGCCTCGAGCACAGAGACTGAATATCTGAAACGTAGATTAGCGCTTGATGAGATAGAACCACAACCGCCATGCTCAAATAACCTTACTAGTACAGACATCACTCTCACTCATGATTCAGAGGCTTTCGAATCTTTCAGCACATGTTCCGTAAGCTAACAGTGCCCTTGGTCAAATACGCGGTCACATAACCGGGAGCACCGCCATGGGATCAAGGCATAGCCACAGCTCGAGGAGATGGCTGATGCACCTTGGTATAGACTTGACTGAGAATGGCCACAAAACAGAACGAATGAAATGAATTTGTCATGAGCCATTTCTAGCAACACCGCATCAAAAAGCGTTCACGTGTATGACTTTTCATGCACAACGGGCGGAAGGAGTGGGAGCTACGTGCGGCGGGTTCAAGCGCAAGCGACTACCAGACAAAGGACCAATCAACGCGGTCCTGCTGGAATCGATTGGCTGCGATCAAATGTTTTTCCAATAGGCGCTTTGCTTAATCGAGGTACTTTAATTTGCGTGCCTTGTCACTGCCCACCCTCATTCTTCGTCAGTGACCAGACTTTCTTCCAATTATGGCACTGCAAATTGGCTACGTACAAGCCCAATCAGATGCGACTGCACGGCCTCTCCGTTAGCCATTGGTTCCAGAAATCACTCACACCAGCCTCACCCAAAAGGTCCTTTCGCAGATTAGCGCCTCGATCCAATCGGAGCAAGTAGGAGACTAAGTACTCACAATTGATCATGGTGCACAGCAATTCCCGAGCGCTGGACTCACCGCGCGTCAGGGCAGCAGATAGGATCGAGAGCCATCCAACGATAGCACGACTATGACCCGAAACTTCACAAAATCCTTCAACTAACTTCGGACCACCATGTCAGCCTCACCGGTCAATGAGATGTTCTACGTCATGAGAACGTATCGTTCCATCATGGCAGGGAGCCTGTTGGGCAGTGTCAGCCCATGGTTCGCTCATGAGCCAAGAGAGAGATAGCAGCCCACCAAAGTCCCGAAGCACGGAGTGAGCGAGAGGAGCGGAAAAGGTCTTGGAAGTAAGTATAGTGCTTCCGCCGAGAGTATTGCCAAAGATACTTCTGTAGTTTGGGTGCTGCCATTGGCCAAGCCGATGATGCCTTCACGAGATGTCAGTAGTGCGATTCCTCCGTACGCTGTACTCCAAACCAGTGGTATCACGAGAGCTCAGACGCCACATATGCGGACCAAGATTAGAATGAGGCTCCGGTCACCCCTATCCTTCACAGCAATATTCCGTCATTCCTCTGGCCAATCACTATGTAAAGCAACGCTCACGACAAGGGGACAGAAAGAGCACTAGTCTTCCTAACCTTCCATCCATTCGTTGACAAGGTTCGCCCAGCACCAAGTGTGACAATCAAGAAGAGAATTTACGATCCTGCAATCCGCAGAAGTGCCTCGTTACCTCCTTACGGGAGATAGTCCACAAGAAATTTTCATCTTGATAGCCTGCCTATAGACAAAGGTATGCTGAAAGACCGAGAGATGAGTGAGATCACGGTAATCTTGCGAGATTTGGTGTGCAGATGCGATTCTAATGATTACACAGCACCCACATGCCCCAGAAGTCAGTGAAGTACGATGATGACCCTGCGTCTTGATACGCCCAACTTAGCCATCGGAAAGCGCAGCTAATAATGAGTGGGAGTATTTTTCATTGAAGCCAAGTCTCGGAGGTTCTCTTTTCATACTGTCATTCTTACAACTGAAGTTCTCGAAGTCTACAGTATGACTATGCTCATCTCAAATGGTAGACTCCTGCCCGCTTTTGGCTGTGGGTGCCGAGGGAGCTTCAGAAGATCAGTCGGCCATTTCGAGCGCGCTCAGTCCAACGAATGCTGACATCGAACGATAATCTGTGGACGGCTCTACGCTGTCAACGGCTTCCCTTTGCTCTCGAGAACGCCAATTTTTCATTAGTGCCATTGTCGTTGTTCACAGACCTTTCAGATACTGATCGAACTAGGTGGGAGAAGAAACGATTCTCAACTGTCGCAGATCAATGAGGAGAAGCTCGTACGTGTAATGAGCCATCGATCAAGATCGATTCCGTAGATTTGCACACGCGGGTTCCCTGAGAAGGAGACCTGTAGGGTTGGCGTTGCCATGCGCGAGGCTGTCGGAACGTAAGGGAGAATGGAATCATGAATAGCAGATACTTTGTGTAGATGCCGGACACTGAGGGGCCACAATGGTGCGAAGAATGAGAAATATCGTCGTTCTCGGTTCTCCTGAAACAATTCAAACCTGGCGAGTGCGTATTCGAAACAAGGAGGCTGATGGGCATGACCCCAAATTTACACTTAAGCGGTCATAGGGAAAGACAATCTAATGGAAGCACCACATCATATAGTCCTTGAACACAACACGTCCATGAATATCGTAATTTCATACTGCATTCAAGCTTTAGCTATCGTTCTGGAGCATCATGTACACATCCATCAATCAAAGCTGAGCCTGCATCTCCAACTTCCCAACCGGCTTTGCCACGAAGGCCGCAAAATAATCATTCAAAGCATCCACAGTGCCACTGCCCTCGACCAGACTGACCACGCACCCCACATGCCCATCCGGACGGACAATCACCACAGCACCTTTCTCTTCGTCGAGACCCATCTTCGCATGAGCAGCCGCTTTGGCATTGGGTACTCTCTCATCCCAAACGTCGTCAGCGTAGACATGATCGCTGTAGCGTGCAAGAAGAGGCGGTAGCATCTTTGCGATTTCTACATCGTCTCTTGGGGCGGCGAATGTGATGCAGATGGAGCAGAAATGAGAATGGGGATTGTGGCACTCATGGTAGGAAACCTTGGCGATGTCTTCCCGCTCAAAGGTCGAGTAGAAACTCTTCCGCTTTTGTAGGTTTTGCGCGAAGTCACTGATCGCACGCTGAGTGGCTGATGGCAGACCTGCAAAAACGAAAATCCGGAAGGAGCCGTTGAGCGGGATTTCCTGCTCCAGTTGGACTTTATTTGCGTCAACGACCCGGGTGACATCGGCAGGAGGCATAACCCGGCCAGAACGGAGGGTATTGCCTTTAGGATTGAACAGGTGTGACTGGGCAGAATGTTCAGGCGACCAATTGAATTCGTTGGGGCCATAAGCAATCCCATAGCCAGAAGTGAACTCCTGGCTTGACTTGAAGACTTTGACGAATTCGTTGGCTTCGCCATCTTTCTCGTTATTTGACGCTGCACCGACTTCGCCAGCAGAAGGTATGTGTGCAGAAAATAGCTTCGCATATCGAGCATCAAAGTCGAGAAGATCCTCGGCGATGCGCTTTCGCTCCGATTCGTAAGATTGAAGGATGGATCGGTCTGCGAAGCCAGCCTCGACGTGGTGAATCTTCCAAGCGAGGTTGAGAGCATCATGGAAGGCAGTGTTCATTCCCTGTCCAGCTTTTGGCTACACAGTAATCAGCGAGCTTACATTTAATGAACATTGTAGAGTTGACCGACACTGTGTGTATGACAGCAATCTCCTCCCATAAAAATCCTATGATCTACAGTGTACTTTTCGGCAATACCTTGGCCAATTGGGTAGACCGAATACCACTCCACCCTGTCCCACTCAATGTAGTATGGCTGTAAGATCTTTTTCGCTGATGCTTGAACTTCCTCTGGTGTAGCTTGTTTTCGCGGGTTGAAGTCCTTGTCGGTCGACGTTGCGATTTGAATATACAAACGGACTAGGTTGTTCTCCCTGGGGATGATCATGATTGATCCATAGTCGCTATGGATTGTGCATTTCATCTTACTAGATAAGTATCGCCTGCCTGAAGTCTGGGTGAATTGACATACCTTAACATCGGGAAAATCCGTTCTCACTACCCCATCCATGACACCCCAAACGTTGGATATCGGATCTTTGTGGTGTATCTTGACACCCAATTGATCTCTTATAAAGCTCCTCGCACCTTCACCACTGAAGAGATATCTTGCCTGCACTGTCTCCTTCTGCTCCGTCTGCACATGCTTCAGGTTCACTTCAACCGGGTATGTCTGGTCCTGATCGTCATGTTTGAAACCGGTGATTGTCCAGGGTCGTTGCACATCGGCTCCATTCTCATGCAGGTCCTCAATGAACACCCTCTCGATGAGACCCTGGTGAAGCAACGTTGTGAATGGGTATCTCGCATCGATGAATTTTGGGCATGCGGCCCAGTTTCCCGTTCTGTGTATACCCTTGCCTCCAGCGAGTGGATCCCAAAATGCAACTTCGTAGACTTTGGCTGGTTCATGGGCCATGATCTGTCGTTTGAGATTCATGTTTCGTAGGAGGTGGAGCGATCGAGGCTGGATGCCGTCGGCGCGTCCAGTAACCGTTGGAACTTCTCTATTATCGATGATCTTTGTCTTGTAACCCCATCGTGTCAGACACACTGCAAGTAGCAAGCCTACAGGCCCGGCTCCAACTATGACGATGTCATATTTCTCATGTGATACAGCCATCTCTCAATTGCCCAGCTCGTACCCTGGTTCCTTATGTTTTGCGCACTGGAAAAGGACGGCTTGTAATTGCAGCTTGAGTAAGGAGCCCGAGATGAAACGATTGATGTTGGTTAAATGCGAGCTTTTTATGAGAAGTACGGTGGTCACGAGAGGCGTAGAGATGGCGAGATCCCTATGGCGGGATCAGTGAAGTGAAGTCCGATTTGAACGGAAGTGAATGGAGCGCGGCATAGGTCAAGTTCACTTCCTTTGCGATGTTGCGTTTCATGGCGATAGTAATCATCTTGACCCTTTTTTGCTGGTGAGCCTTCTCACTTGTCTGCGGGGCTACTTTGGTTGTCGCAGCGGGAAGTTTTTCGGTAGAATGGCGGACACAGCCGCAAAGAGGCAATTTTCAAGGCTGGGCGAGGACATCGCTTCCCCGCAGGAACATCTCCTCCTGCACCCAAGAACATACGTATCAAGTCGATGTACGGTAGAACAGCTAAAATTGATGCTACTTCCTACAATGCGATTCCATGTTTCGTACCATCACAGCCTCGAGAAACCCCACCGCGCATTACTGAATCAAAGATGTTTGCTCTGGCTTCTCCGCTATGGCAGGACACCTCTCCTATATTCCATGCCATGCTTGTGCTCGTCTTCTGCTTTTTGGTGTTTCTGCTAGGTCGTGAGACCTGCAGTCCTTTGCGTTCAATTCCGGGTCCGTTTCCTGCCCGCTTTTCCAGATTGTGGATGGCCTGGCATTCTTGGTCAGGCAATATGCATCGTATGTCCCTTGGGAAAGCGACTTGGAAGCCACTTATGACCATGTCTTCAAGGTACAATGATCGCATTGCACCATGACATGGCAAGCTCGTCCAGACTAGGCCCAATGAAATCAGCGTATCGAATCTGTCTGCAATCAAGAAGATCTATGGTGTCGGTACTAAGTTCTCCAAGTTAGATTGGTGCTCTGTCTGGCAGGGCCAAAGGAAGTTCGATTTGTTCGCCGAACGTGATGAAGGTGTTCACAGTTCCCAGCGCAGACTCGTAAGTAGGATATATGCCATGGACTCTCTCAAAAATTTGGAGCCATATGTTGATGATGCTATTGCCCGACTCGTCGAGATTTTGCGAGGTCGGCAAGACTCGGTCAGAAACATAGGCCGTTTTGTTCAGCTATTTGCTTTTGGTTAGTATCCTGAAGTATCCCATATTGACATCTGCTAAGGTGACCAGACGTCATTAGAGAGGTAGGAAGAATAAATTGACATCCTCGTTGGACTTTATCGTAACCAGCTGAACCACTTCCGTAGGTAACATTTTCGAGAAGATTTGGCTTCATGGATGCAGGCAAGGATGATGGCTCATTCGCTCAAATCGAAAGAGCTCTCCGGAGCGGTGCCCGGCTGGGTCAATTACCAACCCTGTACTGGATACATGAGTTCCTGTCCCCTGTCATTGGTAATCATCTGGGTATCACGGTACGTGTTTTTTTCAAGCCTCAGCTATTCAATTGCCATCAAGAGTGTCGTCGGGGTTGCAAGCCCATGCACTGCGGACTAAGCTGGGTTAAAACCCCTGAGTTGCGTTATGCAACCCAGTATATTCCCTGCCTCTTGCCTTGGTTCGAGAAGACTAACACCAGAACGGGCCACAGGCACGACATGGAGGACTCCGAAGCTTTGCTTCACAGGAGGTTTTGAGCCGGAAGAATCGTGGTAGTAGTCGCCAAGTTATATTGCTACAATTATACAAGGTACCGAAAGAGAAGCCTCAGGAGATGAACAACGCCGTGTGCTCTCCATGGCGACAAGCAACGTCTTCGCTGGCTCTGATACTAAAGCAATATCGATGAGAGAAATTATATATCATCTTCTGAAGAGTCCTCAGAGCAAGATTCGTTTATCGGAAGAGATTGACACAATGAAAATGGATGGCAGATTGACTGAACCAATCACCCCCGAGCAGATGAAAGACATGCCCTACTTGCAAGCTTGCATGCATGAAGCCCTTCGCTGTCACCCAGCTGTAGGCATGAGTCTCCCGCGCCTAACACCACCCGGCGGTATTGACATTGATGGGCGACACATCCCTGAGGGCGTGAGTATTAGCATTCTTGCACGCAGCGGTAAATGATCATCCTTAAGACTGTTGTAGGGGCGAATCCATGGGTGATTCATCGAAACAGCGAGGTGTCTGGAGAAGATGTCGAACATTTTAGACTTGAACGTTGGCTGAGAAAGGGTGCGACTAGCGACATGGGTGCGTCTCCTTTTCGTCTGTGTGGAGTGAATTAGCTGGGAATTTACTTAAGTGAGTCTCCCTCGCGTAACAGTGGAAGGACTGTATGATGCGATGCCTGCCCCTTCTGCATGTGGATATCCCACTTGTCAAGGAAAGAGCGTTCGTTTACCCTTTGTATATGGCTTTGCTGCTCCTCAATTCTCTCTTTTCTCTCCTTGCATCAATTATTCAACATCACTATTACAGTATTATTTACATTGACATAGACATGTCTATAGGAAGGCTTTCGGCCTTCGCTCAGGGGCCTCGGGTTCTTGCCTTCGTGGCCTGGGCTGGGCTGGGGCTTTCGGCGGTGTAAGCTCTGTCTAATTCTTCTCTCCTTGTACTCATAAAGACCTACCCTATTTCCCTTCTCATTTTGATCAAAGTACCCTTTGTTTGCTCATCCACAATCTGTGAAGACC